>WNGI01008986.1_pt1 | contig 14891 bp, 14 predicted proteins | sample 5400621 | NCBI WGS metagenome assembly WNGI01 (sample SAMN13153374, study PRJNA577476) | soil metagenome | isolation source: 20 cm soil or saprolite under Garry oak tree replicate 1 | place: USA:California | collected 2016-06-15 | reverse complement strand
TTACTGGGTTGACGCCGCCACCAGGACGGACTATCAAGGAGCCGATGGCGGGCGACGACCTCTCTACACAGCTCGCGCGCGAGCGGGCACTGCAGCAGACCGAGAAGATGGAGACGATCGGCCGGCTGACGGGCGCCATTGCCCGGCAGTTCAACGAGCTGCTCGGCGCGATCCTGGCGCGCACCGCCGCGCTGGCCAAGGCGGTGCCCCCGACCCCGGACCTGGACGAGCTGAAGCTCACCGCACAGCGCGGCGCCGACCTGGCGCAGCGGCTGCTGGGCTTCAGCCGGCACGGCGTGCTCGAGCTGCAACCGCTGATCCTCGCCGAGTTCGTGCGGGACGCGCTCGACGCGTTACGCCGCCAGCTGCCCGCCAACATCGAGGTGCAGTTCGAGGCCGACGAGGACCCGGGCGTGGTCGAGGTCGATCCCGCCGCGGTGAAGCAGATCGTGCGGCATCTCGTCAGTAACGCCCTGGATGCCATGCCGAAGGGCGGGACGCTGCACGTCGAAGTCCGACGCACGCGCCTCGGTGCCGCGGATCGCCCGTTGCACGCCTGGGTGGAGCCGGGATCGTACGTCAGCGTCGCGCTGAGCGATACGGGCATAGGCATGGATGCCAAGACCCTCGCCCGGGTATTCGAGCCGTTCTTCACGACCAAGCCCATAGGGGTGGGCACGGGCCTCGGCATGTCGATGGCCTATGGCCTCGTGAAGCAGCACCGCGGCTACCTGCACATCTACAGCGAGCCGGGGCAGGGCACTACGGTCAAGGTGTACTTCCCCGCCATCCGCGGTCGGGGTCTGGCCGAGATCGCGACCGCCGCCGACGAAGTTTTGCCGGGCGGGACGGAAGCCATCCTGCTCGTGGAAGACGATCAGACGCTTCGCATCGCGGCGCAGCAGCTCCTGTCCACGGTCGGCTACCGGGTCATCACGGCCGTCGACGGCCAGGCCGGGCTCGACGCGTTCCACGCCCATCGCTCGGAGCTGCACCTCGTCATCACGGACGTCGTGATGCCGAAGCTCAGCGGCTTCGACATGTACGAGACCATCCGCGGCGAATCGCGGGACGTGCGGGTGCTGTTCATGAGCGGCTTCCCCGCGCCGAACTTCCGGAAGACAGTCGGGCGGGATCCGGGGGTCGCGTTCGTCACGAAGCCGTGGACCGCGAGCGAGATGCTGGCGCAGGTGCGGGGGCTGCTCGAAGCCGCACACTGACCCCCCGCGCTGCGCCGGGGATCACAGAGCGGGGGTGCTATATTGCGTCCCCCTACACCCTGAGCCAGTGCGTGACCGTACCACAGCCCGTGACGGCGCCGGACGACGCCTGGACGGTGGACGAGCGGTCCCTGGAGCTGTTCACCGAGCAGCTCAAGGGGCCGCCTGGGGATCGTGTATGGCACGAGCTGCGGCGCGAGGCGGAGCGCCTTGCCCTGGTCCCCGGCTTCGAGCGACTGATCACCCTCGATGCCAACGCCATCAAGGAACTACCGCACCAGATCGACGTCGCCCAGCGGGTGCTACGCGACATGGGCGGCCGCGCCATCCTCGCCGACGAGGTGGGCCTCGGCAAGACGATCGAGGCCAGCATCATCTATAAGGAGCTGGTTCGAGCGCTTCGAGACGCCCACCGACCCGAAAGAATGGCAGCGCATCACGAAAGCGATCGTGTCGCACGACCGGGCCCGCTCGCGCCGCCACGCCGAGGAGATCCTGCGACACCGCTGGGATCTGGTGATCGTCGACGAGGCGCACAAGGTGAAGAGCGAGCGCAGCGCGACCTACCGGTTCATCGAGAGGATCGAGCGGGACTTCATCTTGCTCCTCACCGCCACGCCACTGCAGAACGATTTGCGCGAGCTGTACAACCTCATCACGCTGCTGCGGCCCGGCCAGCTCGGCACGTGGCAGGAGTTCAAGAGCGAGCACCTCGTGTCGGGTGACCACCGCCAGCCGCGTGATCCCGAGGCGCTGCGCGCGCTGACGCACGAGGTGATGATCCGCACCCGGCGCTCGAGCGTGGTCGATGACCTGAATCTGCCGCCGCGCCGGCCGCGCCACCCCGAGGTCAAGCTGACACGCGCCGAGGCGGACCTGTACCGGCGCACGACCGAGTTCCTGCGCCAGCTCTACCGGGAGGGATTCATCAAGCCGGCCGAGCAGGAAGAGACCGAGGACGAGGCGCCTCGCCGGCGCCCGACCAAGAAGGGCATTCTGCAGCTCGCCGTCATCCATTTGCGCCAGCGGCTGTGCTCCTCGTCGCGGGCGCTCGCTGAATCGCTCGCGCACCTGGCCGAGAGCGAGCGCATCAACCCGGAGTATCGCGCCATCGCGAAGCAGCTCGCCAAGCGGGCGCAGGGCATCAAGACGCACGCCAAGCTGGACGTGCTGACCAAACTGTTGAAGGAAACGCCGGACCGGCTCGTGATCTTCAGCGATCACCGCCCGACGATTCAGCTGATCGAGGAGCGCGTGAAGAAGCTCGGCCGCCAGCCGATCGTCTATTGGGGTGCGCACTCGACGGCGGATCGCGACAAGCGCATCCGCGCTTTTCACGAGGACAAGCGCAGCGTGCTGATCGCCACACGCGCCGGCAGCGAAGGACGGAACCTCCAGTTCTGCAACGTGCTCGTGAACTACGACCTGCCGTGGAACCCCATGGTGGTGGAGCAGCGCATCGGCCGCCTGCACCGCATCGGTCAGACGCGCGAGGTGCACATCGTGAACCTGGCCGCCGCCGGGACGATCGAGTCGTACATCCTCCAGCTGCTCGACCAGAAGATCAAGCTGTTCGAGCTGGTGGTGGGCGAGCTGGACCTGATCCTCGGCGAATTCGGCGGCGCGCAGACGTTCGAAGGCCGGCTGGCGGAAGAGTGGCTCGCCGCCGACAGCGAGGCAGACTTCGCGCGCCGCGTCGAGACGATGGGCGCCGAGATCGAGAAGAGCAGCGCGGCGGGTAAGGACCAGGAGGAGCTGAACTCCCTCATCGCGCCGGATGACAACGCCATGCGGCTCGAGCGCCGCTTCGAGACGCTGTCGGTTCCGGGGCGGTTGCGCCTCGGACTGGGCACGAGCCAGGTCGTCAAAACCACCCGCTGGGAGACGAAACGCCGCCGGCTCGGCGTGCACGTGACGGAATTGCTCGAAGCACTCGAGTCGATCGAGCCGATCGGAGGTGTCACGACCGAGCAGCCGGCCGGGACCCATCCCGAGTACGGCGATTTGGTGCGGCTCACCGGGCTGACCAGCAGCGGACGCACGATCACCCTCGTGGCGCAAGTGAACCGCCTGCCCCTTGCGCTCGTGGACATCGAGGCCGACCCCGCGTGAAACGCCGCGCGCCCCGAAAGCCCCGAGGCAAACGTCGCCCGAAGAGCGCGGCAAAACCCGCGGCTCGGCGTTTGCCCGTAAACGGGCCGAGCGGGGATGCCTCGGTCGCCGAGGTCGATCCGTTGGCCGACGCTCGGATACGGCCGCTGCTCGAGCGCTATTGTGGCCTCGCCGGCGTGAAGCAGTCCGCACTCGGCCCCGATCACTCCAGGTTGAGTCTACCAGAGGCCGAGCGGCCGTTTTTCAGAGATCGGGAACGCCTGAGCGTGGCGTTCTCGCTCGACGCGCTCGAGCGCGACCCGGACGCCGAGATCGCCGTGCTCGGCAGTCCGTTTCTCTCCCAGCTGATCGAGGCCATTCGAGCGCGCGCGGCGCGCCTGTCGCTCGGCCTGATCGCGCCGGCGTCCGCTTCGTCCCCCCTCTCCCGAAGGGAGAAGGGGACAGAGGGTGAGGGCGGACGGGAGAGGGGGGACGATAGTGAAGTCCCCCTGCCGATTCCCGTGCGGGACGGCACGGTCAAGCGGAGCACGACGCGGGTCGCCGTGCATGCGGTGGGGCGGCTGGTCGCGCGCGTGGTGTTGCGCGCCGGAGCCGGGGTCGAGGAAGCGGTGGTCGAAAGCGACGTGTACGACCTGTCGGCCGGCGCCAAAGTGGCTGACGATCTGGCGGGCGCGTTCCGGGACCTGGAGGCGGGCCGGGTGAAGCCCGCCGAACCGTCGGAGGTCGGCAAGGCGGCACGCGTCCCGGCCCGGAAGCCCGGGGATCTGCTGCGGCTCCTCTTGAGTCATCTCCAGGAAAAATCGGCTGAGCGGGTCACCGCGCGCCGCGCCGCCGCAGAGCAGGCCCTTGCCGCCGAGCTGGGCCGCCTGGACCGCTACTTCGAGTCGATCCTGAAAGAGCAATCGGACCCGGAGGGCATCGGCACCGTCACGGCGCTCGCCGAGCGTCGCCGCACCGAAGAGATCAGGCGCAGCCAGGTGAAAGCCATCGTGCATCCCTTGCAGCTCATCGAGGCGACCGTCCTGATGCAGCGCGCTGAATGGGAGCTCGAATCGGCGCACGGACGTCATGCGACCTTCAGCGCGCAGCGGGCGCTCACCGGTGCGGCGGCGTGGACCGTGGCATGTCCGCATTGCGGTCGCCTGCCCACGAACCTGGTGATCTGCCGGCACGACCACTGCGGTTGTGAGGCGTGCACGTCTCGCTGCTCGGTGTGCGCCGAGGATTTCTGCGCAGACCACGGCCTCGCCCACTGTCGCGTGGACGAGCAGCCGGCGTGTGACGAGCACGTGCGCGTGTGCCCTGCCTGCCGGCTGCAGTACTGCACGGCGCACGAGGGTATCTGCGCCGAGGACGGGCATACCGCCTGCTCGGCATGCCTCGCGCCCTGCGGCAGCTGCGGCCGGGTCGTCTGCAATCGCCACGCGGAGCAGAGCGGCGCGGATGCGCCCAAGGGAAGCCGGCGTCTCTGCTCGGTGTGCGTCAGGTACTGTGAGGGCGGCAGCAACGAGCCGGTCGGCGTGGACGAAGTGACGCAGTGCGCGAGCTGCGGCAAGTCGGTCTGCACGGCGCATCAGGCCGCGTGCGTGGTGGACGGGCAGGTGCACTGCTCGCAGCATCTGCGCCGTACCGACCAGTCGCGGCGCCTGGTGTGCAGACAACACCGGGCCGCCTGTGTCGCGGAGGCCATGGCACTCTTCGCATCCGATGAGGTCGAGCGATGCCCCGTGTGCGGCAAGGATGCGTGCGCGGCGCATCGCGCCGCGTGCGGCTACTGCGGCCGGCGCGTGTGCAGCGTCGACTGGGGACAGCAGTCGCGACGCTGCGCGACCTGCGCGCAGCTGGCGGCGATCACCGATCCACCGGAAGAGGTGGTCACAGCCGCGCGGGTCGTGACGGGCGGCACAGGGCCGAAGGCGCCTCGCGGCTGGCGGATGGCACGCGACCGCAGTCACCTGGTGGTGGAGATCGATCTCGGGTTGCGCCGCAAGGCGGTGTTCACGCTGCGGCACGGCGAGAGCGTGCCGGACAGCGTCGTGAAGCATTCGTTGTTGGGATCGAAGCGGCGGAAGTGAGCGCGGTGTTGCAACACTTTGAGCGCCGCATTGCCACGTCTGCGCGGACTCTCCATGATTCTCACGCACCATGGCCGCGCAGACCGCGTCCCGGCACGCCCTCGACAGCTTCGCGCCCGAGAAACAGCGCCAGGGCCTCGCCCTCTGCCTCTCGGGCGGCGGGTTTCGCGCCGCCCTGTTCCACCTCGGTGCGCTCCGCCGCCTCAACGAGCTCGGCGTCCTCTCAGGCATAGACACCGTCACCGCCGTCTCGGGCGGGAGCATCCTCGCGGCTCATCTCGCCGCGGTGCTCCAGCCGCGCTTCGTCTTCTGCAGCACCGACATGGAGTTCGGCGTGAATTGGGAGTTCCGGCGAGACCAGTTGGGCGACTACCAGGTGGGGTACGCCGCGACGCCTCCCGACTGGCCCGTTGCCCGCGCCGTCGCCGCCTCGTCGGCGTTCCCGCCGGTGTTCAATCCCTTCCCCGTCGACCTCCCGCCGGAAGCGTTCAAGGGGGGCCAACAGCGCATGACCGACCTGCGCCTCACCGACGGCGGAGTCTACGACAACCTCGGCCTCGAGCCCGTCTGGAAGTCGCACGCGACGCTGCTCGTCTCGGACGGAGGCGCCCCTTTCGACTTCGAGCCCGACCGCGGTCTGCTGCGGCGGCTGAAGCGCTACGCAGACATCATCGGCGGCCAGGTGGCCGCCCTGCGCAAGCGATGGCTCGTCTCGAACTTCATCGCGGGGACGCTCCGCGGGACGTATTGGGGCGTAGCGACCGCTGTGGAGAGCTACGAGCAAGCGGGATTTCCCGGATATTCCCGGAAGCTCGTGGAGGACCGCATCGCCTCCGTTCGCACCGACCTCGACGCCTTTTCACCGGCCGAAATGGACGTGCTCGAGAACCACGGCTACACGCTCGCCGCCGTCGCGGTCGCGCGGTACGCGCCGGAACTGGTGCGGATCGATCCGCCCCCGCCGAGCGCGCCGCCCCACCGCGGCTCGATGAACGAAGCGGCGGTCCGGAAGGGTCTCGCCGAGAGCGCTACGCGCACCCTGTTGGGGCGGTGGTGACCGGGATGACGCGACTCGCCGCCACCCTCGCATGCGCCGCCCTGCTCGGAGCGGCTCCGCTCGTCGGACAGAACGACTCGCTGACCGTGCGGGAAACGGTTCGCCCCTGTGCCAAGGTGCGCCAACGTCCCGACCCCGACGCCGGTTCGAAGGCTTGCCTCGCGCCCGGCACCCGAGTCGTGGGAATCGGCGTCGTTCCGTTCTGGCGCAAGGTGCAGCTCTCAGACGGCCGTACCGGGTGGGTCGCCAAGCAGGCCCTCGCGGAAGCCCCCGCGGGGGCGGGCGTGGTGCGCACGGGCGCGGCTGACTCCGCGCCTGCGATTCCGGCCGCTGCCGACGATCACTGGCTCGAGGTTCACGTCGTCGACGTGGGGCAAGGCGACGGCATCTGGATCCACACCGCCGATGACGGCATCCCCGGAAATGGCGTGTTCGAAGGCCGGAACATCATCATCGACGGCGGCCCCGACGCCTCGGACGGCCGGAACGAGCTGCTTCACTACCTCCAGCGGCAAGCGCCCGACGGTGCGTTCATCGACGCCCTCATCGTCACGCATCCCCACGACGATCACTATCCAGGGGCGCAGGCGATCCTGCGCCACTATCAGGTCCGCGACTACTACGATCCCGGCTACCCGAGCTCGAGCTCGAAATACCTGAGCTTCCGCGCGGTCGTCGCCGCCGAGAGTGCCGACGGCCGAGCGATCATCCAACACATCGGGCGCGCCCACTTCGGGCAACCGGACTGGGGGCGGGAGCTGCAGGTGCAATTCCTCTACGCCTACGACTCGACTGCGGATCTCGGCTCGGGCAATACCAAGGTGAACAATGCGTCCATCGTGCTGCGGATCGGGTACGGTACGCAGAGCTTTCTGTTCATGGGCGACGCCGAAGGCAAGGAGCGCGCCGCCGCTCCGGATACGGCGCGCTACGTCGAGCGCTGGCTGCTCGACTCCGTGGGGCCGGGCCTCAAGTCGACCGTGCTGAAAATCGCCCACCACGGGAGTGAGACCTCGAGCACGCTGCCGTTCATCCGTGCCGTGAACCCGCGCGTCGTCGTCGTGGCGTCGGGACGCCGCCAGTACGGCCCGCGGTTTCTGCCCGATGCCTCGACCCTGCGCCGCTACTGCGACCATAACCCCGCAATCCGGATCTATCGGACCGACGAGAACGATGCTGCCGAGCATCGTACGACCGCGAACGATGCCGACGGCGATCACGTCGTCCTGCGCACGAACGGCACTGTGCTGCTGGTCGACGCCTTCTCGGCGGGAACGCGCGTCATACCCACTGCTTGCGAGGCGAACTGAACCCGGGAGGCGTCCCATGAGCTCGCTCGAACCCTTCATCAACATCCTCGTTCTGCTCACGGTCTTGAGCATTGCCGCCGAGCGGGCCACGAACTTCTTTAAGCTGCGGGACAAGAGCCTCCGCGAGGTGACGGCATCGGACGCAACGGAGAAGGAGCGGGAGCACCGGATCACGGTGCGCAGCTTGATCATGGGAATCGCCGTCGCGATTCTTGTGAAGGCGAACCTGTTCGAGATCTGGACGCGCATCGACGCGCCCTGGGACACGCTCGGCTGGTTGCAGCAATCGGAATCGAAGTGGGTCCCGGCGGCGGCAGCCGCTAGCGTCGGCACGGCGCTCTACGCACTGATCGGGTCGGCGCTCACCGGCATCGCGCTGGGATTCGGCTCGAAGTTCTGGCATGAAATGCTGGACGGCGTGCTCGAATTGCGGGGCATCGCGAAGAAGATTCGGAAGCAGGGCCAGGCTGGGTGAGCATGACACTTTGATGGGTGCAGCTATGGGTCCAGAACGCGTCCCGACGATTCAGGACATCCTCCCCAGGATCAACCCCTTCCCGCGCGCCGTCGTCGAAGCGATTCTCCTCTCCGAAGGCTCAATCGGCTCGGCTCAGCTCGTAGCCCAGCTGCTGGGCCTGCGCAACCGGTTCAAGCTGGCGCGGCTGCTGAAGCAGGAGGGGTTGCCGCCGCTGCATCGCCTGGCCGCGTGGACGACGATCCTGTGCTGGGTGCGCACCGCGGAGCGCGATGGCACATGCCTGTTTCGCCTCGCGACGCGGTGGCGCCGCCACCCGAGCGCGTGCTACCGCCTCGTGAAGGAGGTCACCGGCCTCTGTTGGTTGGAGGTGCGGACGCGCGGGCAGGGCTGGGTGGAGCGGCGGCTGATGAGCGAGTTTCAGGCGCTGTGTCGAGGGAAGCGCCTTCACGTGGCGGAGGTGAGCTTGGGTAAGCGTGGACGACGAGGGCCGCCCATGTTCGACTCGCGCGACCCGCTGCTCGACGCACGGGCCGATGCCGAGCTCGATCTACACGGGCTCGGCGCAATCGCAGCGCGATCCGCGGTGCGCGCGTTCCTCGAGGGTTGGCGGCGCCGCAAGGCTGGCGCGGTGGTTCATATCATCACGGGAAAAGGGAAAGGCTCGGCGAGCGGGCCGGTGCTGCGCGGCCTGGTGAAGACTCTGCTGCAGGGTGAGCTGCGGGCGATGGTGGAGGAGTCGCAGCTGGACGATGGCGAAGGGGGATACCGGGTGAGGGTGCGGTGAGTCGACCACGCGGTGCATGGCGAGGTCTCCTGCTCGCAGCCGCCGTCGCGAGCTGTGGGCCGACGATCTCGACCTTCAGCCCCATCGCCTACGAGCAGGCGACATCGCTCAAGGTCGACGCGCTGGCCCTGATGGGTAGAGCCACCGAGCCCTTTGCCGACCACCGCGCCGAGACCGAGTCCCTCACCGTGCGCCTGGCCAAGGCGTACGAGTTCGCGAAGGGGCGCCCGAACAACGACATCTCGGCGCAACAGTGGCGTATTCTGATTGACGCAGAGCGCAACCTGCTCGGCGGGTTCCTGGCGCGCTGGAAGAAGGAATCCAAGCTCTCGGCGACGTTCGTCACCGAGGCGAAGGGGCTCGTCTCTGATGCCTTCGACACGATCATCGGGTTGGAGAGCGGCAAGATCCAGCCAGATCAGGTGAAGGAATGACGCGATTCGAGGACTTTCTCAAGGCGCTCACAGACGGCTTGAAGCAGTTGGTCGCCAATAGCGTCCACGACTTCAGCCAGGCCGCCACCAAGGACGGCCAGGCGTTTTTCAAGAAGGCCCGGGCGGACCTCGAGCGCTGGACCAAAGCGCTGGCGCACGGTCAGCTCACGAAGACGGACTTCGAGTGGCTGGTGCAGGGAAAGCGAGACCTCGCGGAGATGGAGGCGCTGAAGCAGGCGGGCCTCGCGTTCGTGCGGGTCGATCAGTTCCGCTCGTCGCTCATCGATCTCGTCATCGGCACCGCGTTCAAGACGTTTCTGTGATACGGCCGTTCGTTGCCGCCGCTCTCCTGTTTCTGGCTCTTGGGCTGTCCCGCCCCGCCTCCGCCCAGGTGTACCTCGGCCTCGATGCCACGCTGAGCTCGCCCTATGTGTGGCGCGGCGTGACGCGCGCCAACGGCTGGGTCGTTCAGCCGGAGGGCTTCGTCGGGCTGAAGGCGGGTGGCGGGTTCCTGTCGGGCGGCGTGTGGGCGAGCTACGAGCTCGGGAACGCGGGGCCCAGCGACCTGTCGGATCTCGGGACCGGCCACGCCGGCCTCGCCGAGCTGAACTACTGGGGCCAGGCCAGCTGGTCCCTCGGACTGGTGCAGGCGGCGCTGGGCGGGATTCGCTACACCTTCCGCGGAACCGCTCCGACCGCCGGCCGCACGCGCGCCGATAACACCACCGAGCTGTACGTGGACCTGCGTGGCACCTCGAAGTACGTCGTGCCGGGCATCGCGCTCTGGCTGGACGTGGACCGGGTGCAGGGGACGTACCTCGAGGGGAGCATCACGGTGCCGGTGCTGGCCAACCCGCTGGCCGCGCCGTTCTTCGTCCTGATCACTCGAGCCGCGCTCGGCTATACGCTCGGGCAGGACGTGAACACCGAGGATCCGTCGCAGGGCGCTTACTTCGCGCGCGCCGGCGTCACGCACGTGGATTTCGCGGTGTCGACTGACGTGACGCTCCGCCCGCTCCACGTACCCACAGTGCTGCGGCTCGAGGGCCATCTGCAATTCAGTACCGACGACGCGACCCGGCCCAGCAGCGCCCGCCCGAGCGACGCACGGCGTAGCGGCAAACTATGGGCGGCGCTGGCGCTGCGGCTGTCTCCGCCGATCGTCTCATGGTGAGAGCGCGCGCGCAGCTCGCACTGGCGGTGTCGCTCGTCGCCTCCGGGTGCATCGCCTACCACGAGCTGGGGCTGCCGAGTCCCACGTCGGCGCGGCCGGCGCCGGCGGCGCTGCCCGGGCTGCGGGCCGGATTCGGCCGGGCCGACATCACACCCCCACCCGGGGTCGGACTCGCCGGCAACGGACCGGAGGGCCGCCGCGCCACGGGCTATCGCGTGCGCCTGTATGCGCGTGCCCTGCTGCTCGAAGATCGGACGGGCGAGCGGGTCGCGCTCGTCGTCGCCGATCTGGCGCAGATCACGCCGAACCTGCACCGGCTCACCGCCCTGCGCATCCGCGATTCGACCGGGATCGGCGCGGATCGACTGGTGATCGCGGCCACGCATGTGCACTCGGGCCCGGGGCATTTCTACGCCGAGCGCCAGTACAACCAGAGCACGTCGCAGGTCGTGGGCTACGATTCGGCCATGGTCGAGTTCCTGGTGTCGCGCTTTGCTCGCGCGGTGCTCGACGCGCAGCGCGATCTACGGCTGGCGCGGGTCGCGTGGAGTGCCACCGCGGTGTGGGGACACACCCGCAATCGGAGCTACCAGGCCTTCCTGCGCAACAAGCCCGAGTGGACGCCGCCCGCGCCGGTGACGCCCGGCCTCGACCCGACGCATCGCGCCGTGAACCCGCTGTGGACGCTGTTGCGAGTCGATCAACGGGGCCGCGGTGCGGACAGCGCGTACCGGCCGGCCGGCGCGCTCAGCGTGTTCGCGGTGCACGGCACGGCGGACGCCCCGGAGAACGAGCTGCTCGATGCCGGGCTGCACGGGATCATCGAACGGGGGCTCGAGCGCCACGTGGACTCGCTGAGCCGGCGCGGCGCGGGATATCACCTGGTCGCGAACGGAGCGGAGGGCGACGTTTCCCCGGATTGGCCGGTGCAGTCGCGCTGCGGCGCACCGCTGCTCCGCCCGGTGGTGGGGCCGGGCGGGCCGCGCACCCCGCCCGTGCCGTGGGAATGGCGCGATCCAGCCCCTGCGTGGATGGCGGTGTGCCGTGCCGCCGCACGCCGCTACGTCAACGCCGCCGGCGACTCGCTCGCCGCGCGCGCAGTGGCCCTGTTCGACTCGCTCGGCCCAACGCTGCGCGGCGACCTGCGCATCGGTGTGGCGTTCCGTACTCTCCGCTTGAAAGGCGACCCGCGCCTCTGCCCGTACCCCGAGACCGGCTCGGCTACACTGGGGGGCGCGGAAGACGGCCGCACCCGGCTGTACGGCTGGCGCCTGTTCGGGATCTTCCCGATCGGCCTCGAGGAGGGCGGACATGCCATCCGTCCCAATCCGCACGATTGCCAGCGCGAGAAACGCGTGGCGCTGGGCGGGCTGCAGCACAAGCTCGTGGTCGGGGAGCACGGTCTGCCGGAGGTCGCCCAGCTCTCGGTAATCCGCCTGGGCGACCTGCTGCTGGGCGTCGTCCCGGCGGAGGTGACGACGCGGGCCGGCGCACAAATCGAACGCGCGATCGCCGACAGCGCACGGGCCGCGGGGTTCGAGCCGCGCGCCGTCACCATCGTCGGGCTCGCCAACGGCTACATGCAGTACGTCACGACCGAGGCGGAATACGGTGAGCAGGCCTACGAAGGCGGCTCTACGCTGTTCGGACCGAACAGCGCCGCCGTCCTCGCGGACGAGCTGGGCAAGCTGGCGGCCTCGCAGGTGCGCTCGGGCGCCAGTCCGGCGAACCCGGTGGACTCGATTGCCGCATACCCGGGGCAGTCCCAAGCCATCCTCCCGCGCCGCACGGCCGGCCCCCCGCCCGAGCGCGTTACTCGGGTCGTGCTGGGCCAGGCCTGCGCGGGCGACACGCTTGTGGTGCGGTGGCGAGACCTCCACCCGGGACGCCTGGTTCCGGCCGACGGTCCGGTGCTGCGGATCGAACGACTCGTGGGGGAGCGCTGGGACGCGGTGGCCGAGGATGGCGACCGCGAGCTCGAGATCCGTGCCGTCGGCTCGCTCGGCAGCCGGGGCTACGTGTGGGAGGCGCGCTGGCACCACGCGGCGCGCGCCGGTCCGTACCGGGTCGTGCTGGTGGCGCGCGCGGGGCTGGCCGAGGTGACCGGTGATCGGGTAGGGTGCGACTGACCCCGCGCGCGAGGCCGGGGATCACGGAGGCTGGATCGGTCGGACGGCGTTCCGTTCCATCGTCGCCGGCGCGGCTCGTGAACCCGCGCCCTGAGAGGGCGCGCTCGGCCGCGTGTGCGCCCTTACAGGGCGCACGTTCGCGCCGAGCCCGGGCTGTTAGCCCGGGAAAACTCACGAGAGTGGGTGACCCGCAGCGAGGGAGCATGAGCAAACAGAGCAGAAGGAAGCACCCCGCGTGCTGCGCGGCCTGGTGAAGACTGCTGCAAGGTGAGCTGCGCGCGCTCGTCGCGGAGTGGGGTCTGGACGATGGCGAAGGGGGATAACGAGTGAGGGTTCGGTGATGCCGCGCTATTTCTTTTCCGGAGGACCATCCGGGTAGCGCGGCTGTTGGGTGGCGATGTAGGTGACGGCATCCCATGCGTTGTGAATGCCGATGAACAAGAGGAACAGCGCGGTCGTTCCAATGATCAAGAGACCGTGTGCGGGATCACGCCGCAGCAGCAGCGCGGCCACCAGCAACGCCACATAGGCGATGGACGGAAAGGTGCAGTGCCAGAGCCAGTCCTCGAGCACCGGCGCGTAACCCTTCTGCTCGCGCGCCCGCCTGACGACGATCACCATGTAGACGATTCCCGCCACCCCAGTGGCGGAGAGGGCGAGCCCGGCGCTCGAGACGGCCCGCCAGGGCACGCTCAGGATCGCCGCGATGAGCAGGACGGCGCAGAAGTGGACCACGGTAGGCGTCCCGAAGGCGCCAACCGTCGGGCTCCGCGCCGAACGCGCCTCGGTCCCCAGGACGATCACCACGAATTGTAGACCTGTGAGCGCCGCGGCGGACGAACCGATGATGACGTAGAAGGTTTCCCACGCGCTGAACGGCGACAACACGGTTGGCTCCACGATGGGTCTCCCCTCGGGATGGTAACACGCCTATTGGGCCTCGTCGGTCTCCTCGCCTAGTTGCTCCATCGCCAGCCGCAATCGCGCGACTGCCGTCTCGAGGACCCACTGGTCCACGTCGAGCAGTACGCCTTGGTCCAGCGCATAGGTCAGCAGGTCGAGCGCCGCCTGGATCTGGTCTCCGGCGGTTTCCAGCTCGAGACGCCGCTCGAGCCCTGTGCGGCGTTGGCTGCCCTTACGCCGCTCTTGTTCAACGGGCGCGTGCTTCTTGCGGCGCTCGGCGCCGGAGCGGCGATCGGATTTCTCTCGGCGATTCTTGCGGGCGGTGGCCATGGGCTCCGAATCTGCACTGTGCGGGCTCGGCGCGCGAGCGTCGCCTGCTGCGCGCAGGCCACGCGCGCCCGTGGTGATGACTCGCGCTCGCTACGGCGTGCCCGCGCCGCAATTGGCGCTGCGCTCGCGCTGCGCCACAGCGGTGGATCAGGGCCCCGCGTGCGGCGCTCGAAGCGGTCCGGCTTTTGCCGCCGCAGGCCGCGTACGCCTACCTCACGAGGAGCTCTCATGATTCGCACCTTCGGCCGGAGTGCGTCGGCAGCGGCGGTCGCTCTGCTCGTCGTCGTCACCGCCTGTAGCGATTTGCAGAATCCCCAGAGTCCCAAACTCGAGGCGTGGGGCGCGCCCCCGCCGACCGGGCAGTTGAGCGGAATCGGTCAGATCGGGATGGGCACCGACATGCAGAGCTTCGCGTTCGACGTCCAGTCCAACGCGTCGGGCGTGCAGGGAGTGTTCACGGGCAGGGACTTGGGGGAGAACGCCATGCTGACGACGGATCCGTTGGCGGACCCCAAGACCTCTTTCACCGCGTTCCGCTCGAGCTCGACCTTCTGCAGTAATCCGGGCCACGGCGCGGAGTTCGACGCCGTAGGCCATTTGGTCGAGCCGGGCGTCGACCTCTACGTGGACTACACCATCAAAGCGTGCGACAACGGCGCACCGGGAACTGGCGTCGACACCTGGAGCGCGGACGTGCCGTCCCGCGGATACCACAAGGCCGGCACCGTTACCGGCGAGATCGTGAAGCAGTAAGGTCGATTGTGCAGTAGGGGGCTCGGCCCCCATCTTCCATGCACCGGCCACACAGGGCACGGGCATGGTCGCACGCGAGCACACTAGAGTCGACCGGCGGCTTCTGCCGCCCCGCCGTATTGACAACGAGCG
>WNGI01002935.1_pt1 | contig 14893 bp, 20 predicted proteins | sample 5400621 | NCBI WGS metagenome assembly WNGI01 (sample SAMN13153374, study PRJNA577476) | soil metagenome | isolation source: 20 cm soil or saprolite under Garry oak tree replicate 1 | place: USA:California | collected 2016-06-15 | reverse complement strand
CATTCGTCGAACTCGCGGCTGTCCGCAACGAGCATGGCGCGGCCCATCCGGTGCCGACCGTTCTCCTCGGAGACCGGATCCTCGTGCGCGAGGTACGGATCGAGGGCCGTCGCATCCTGGTGCGCCTGCGCGTGCGCGGTGCGACCGATCCGTTCAGCCTCCGCACGCGGGAGATCTCGCGCCACTACGCGCTCGACGGGAACAGCCTCGTCCTGCTCGACGAGTCGGAAGCCGAGGTCCAATCGGCGCCGGCTGAGAACTACGTCTACCTTCCGGTGCGGCTCGACATCGCGGCCGGCTCCTCGCGCTCGGTCGATGGCTTCCTCGCACCCGGACAGATTGCCTCGTACGTCGTGCATGGGCGCGCGGGCGAGATTCTGGACCTCACCGTGCGGAGCGACTTCGACAACGGGGTCCTTTCGGTCTCCGGCCTCACGGATGGGATGACGCTCGTGAGCCGACGCGAATACGCGACTCAGCGCTCACTCGTCCTTCCAAGCGAGCAGGACTACTCAATCAAGGTCGTCAGTCTTGCGGGCTACCAGCTCGCGTTCATGCTTCAAGTCCAACTCCGCGCGGCCATTCAAACCGCGGCGCCGACGGCACGGCCGACGGACGCGCCGCTCCCATCGCGCACGCCGTCGCCGCTGCCAACGCCGTCGGGCGCGGCGGGCCTGATTGAGCGCCCGCTCGGGCAGGCGTCCGAGTCCGCAGCGGCGTTCGCGCGGTCCCGAGCTCCTATCTGGGGGGTGGCCATCGTCGTCCCTGCGCGCGGCGTCGCGTTTGCCGAGAACGCCGACACGCAGGTCCCCATGGCGAGCATCGTGAAGGTGCTCGTGCTCCTCGTCGCGCTCGAACAGGCGCGTCAGGATCATCGACCCGTCTCGGAAGAGGAACTCGCGCTCCTGTGGCCGATGGTCACCGAGAGCGACAACGACGCGACCTCGCAACTGTGGGAGCGCATCGGGCGAGGCCAGGCGGTGTCCTCTTACCTGCGCAGCGTGGGCGTGTCTGGATTCACGCCAGACCCCGGGACGTCCTGGGGCGCGAGCTTCGCGTCAGCTCGGGCGATGGCGGCGATCCTCGGGAAGCTGCTGAATGGCGAGATCCTTGATGAGCCATCGCGCGCGCTCGCGCTGCGCATGCTGGACGCGGTCGTGCCGGAGCAGCGGTGGGGCGTTTCGGCGGGGACCGACGTGGCAAGCGGTGATCGGGTCGAGCTGAAGAATGGGTGGTATCCGGGCGAGGAGGGTTGGCGTGTGAACAGCGTCGGGATCGTTCGGCCGCGGGCGGCTGATCCCTACGCGATTGCGATCGTCACCGGTTCGCGCGTGAGCTGGCAGGAGGGCATCGACACGATCGAGGGCATTGCGGAACCGCTCAACGCGGCGATGCGGTCAGTGCAGTGAGGACGCGCGGTCCGCAGAGCGCTGCTGCCCGCCTCTTTAAGACGTTTCCCTGGCCGTCTCGCACTTGAGCTGTTCGCAGTCAGGCCGTTTCTCTGACACCGGTTTTCGCCCGGAGCCGTTAGTTCCTGCTTGGATAATTCGTTGGGCGCTTCTCCCAACCTCATCCATTTTTAAGAGAAGGTATGCCTTCCAGGCTATAGTTTGTGGTATAGTCTGAAGGCTATAGCCAAGCCAAAGTGGAAGCCGAATGATCCGGAGCGTGTGTTTGATGTTGAGTTCTATGCATATGGCGATGACGAGCAACCAGCGGAGGCGTTCATCCTCGGCCTTTCGAACGAAGATGCGGGCCGGCTCTTCGGATTCGTCGACAACATCGCGAGCGACTGGCCGCTGCGTCGAAGCGAAGGCACAGACTGGAAACGGCTGGGCGGACCAGCGAAGGGCTGTCACGAGGTCCGACTACGGATCTGGAAGAAGTTGTACCGCTTGTATGTGAGGCTGGACGGCGAGCGACGCCGCTTTGTGCTTCTCGACGGAGAAACCAAGAGTGCGGATGCGGCGTTGCCCGCGACGGTCTATCGCCGAGTGGGCCGATTCGGCAATGACTACATGGCGACCCGGCGCATCAGTCCGCCGAGATAGGAGCGTGAGGTGACAAGCAAGAGATCGGGAGGTGCGCGCTGGGCTCAGCTGCGTGACCGCGTAGTGGCGACGCCGGAGGGGGCACGGGCCTACGGAGAGGGCTGGCTGAAGGCCATCGACTACAGGGACACGCTGCGCGTCCTGGATCGTGCCCGAGAGGCTCTGGGGGTTTCCCAGAGCGAACTCGCGCGAAGACTCGAGCGGCGGCAGCCGACCGTGAACCGGATGTTGAGAAAAGGCACCGATCACACTCTCTCAACGGTCGACGCCTTCCTGCGAGGGCTCGGTTTGGCCGGCACGCTGAAGATCGAGAAGGCGGCACGAAGGACTATGCCTGGACTGCAGATCTCTGCACGCATTCGACGGCCGCGGACGGCCGCTGTGAGGACAACGCGACGCGTCGCGGCAAAGCGAAAGAAATCGGCAGCGTAGGGCCACCATCTCCGGATAACGGAACGCCAGTGGCGCGGGCGATCGACATCTACGAGGACTACAAGCTCAACGTGACCGCGCTGGAGGCCCTCATCATCTCTCGCGTGGAACACAATCTGGCCAAAACGGTGAAGCCCGCCGAGGCTCGCAAGAGGAAGGTGGCACCCGCGCTACGCCGACGAAACGTTCGAGCGTGACCGACGTTTGCGTAAGTCATGCAGCTTTGGTCTCCTGTCTCAGACGAACGATCGGGATCACGCGATCGGTGAGCTCGACGTAGCGACCGTACCCGGGTGCGAGCGAAGTGATCTCCCGCCATGCGCGTTCGCGCTCCACGCCCTCCAGCGTCTCGGGCCTGACCTTGACTCGGCGCTTGCCGGTCGTGATCCAGACCTGATCCGGCTTCTTCGCCAGATTTAAGAACCAGGCGGGATGACGCGCCGATCCAGAGTTGGAGGCCACCACGACCCAGCTGGAAGATACCGCGGCCGCGATCTCAGGAAACGAACCCACCACAGCGTGGCGTCGTGACCCCGATTTGGCGCCGACCGTCTCGAGCTCGACGAGCGGGCGGCCCTGTACGCGCATCCGATCACCAAATCGCCGGAATGCCATTTGAAAGGGACCCTGCATCACCCGCATGAGCGCGCGCGCGAACCCGGGGAATTCGGAACCCCGCGTGCCGCGGGGAGGGACGACGATCGACACGTCCTAATGATCGCGTAGCCGCGGCCACGGCGCCGCGCGAAGACCTCCGGTTGGCGCGCAAACCCGCACGCGTCGTCGCTCCTCTAAGTTTCCTATTCCTTCGCGGGGTTGTGCCAAAACACGTCGCAGTTTCTTTCACCTGCTGGATGTGAAATGTTTGTTAGTCCCTGCACGGGGTGACGAACTGAGGAGGCATTTCCATGGGAGACGATCTTGCCGCAAGTAACGTCAATCGCTCGTATTCGCTCGCAGCGACGAGCATCGCGATCTTCACGTTCATGCTGATCTTCTTGTATCCGAGGTTCGCGAGTGGCGAGGTCAACCCCTTGCTGTTTCAAGCCACCTTGGTCGTGATGGGCGTCGCGACGTTCTCATTCGTGTTCGCGTCCTTCTACTACTACGCCTCATCGCTTGGCGGCCGGATCGACGATGCCGAGCGGGCTCTGTACGCCCGTCGTGGAGATCGCTTCTGGGTGCTTGGATACACCCTGCTGTTCGTGGATCCGAGCTTGATCCTCTTCTCAGTCGGGCTCTTTGCCGTCGGGTCTGCATGGTTCGCACTCTGGCTGGTCTACGTGCTTTTCGTGATCCGCTACTTCCCCCGCGTCCAGACCGCGCGGAAGAGTTAGGTCGCTGAGCCCGCGCAGGAATCGTCACGCGCAGCTCGCGGACAACTCCTGCGATGAAACCGCGGCCTAGCATGACCGAGCCAAAATGACGCTTGATTCGCTCGATGCCTCACTCAGAACGACGCTGTGTCCCGCCGCGACCCACCTTGAAGGAGCATCGTCGTGAGCTCAGTTCGGAGAACCGCACTCGTTGCGGGAATCCTCTACCTGATCACTTTCGTGAGCTCGATCCCGGCGGTCATCCTGCTGGACCCGGTCTTGTCCAACCCCAACTACATCATCAGCGCCGGCGCCGACACGCGCGTGATCGGCGGCGCGCTCCTTGATCTTGTCAACGCGCTCGCGTGCATCGGCACTGCAGTTGCGCTGTTTTCGATCGTCAAGCGCCAGCACGAGGGATTCGCCCTCGGCTTCGTCACCAGCCGTATGTTCGAGGCAGCCGTCATCGTAATCGGCGTCGTCAGCATCCTCTCGGTCGTGAGCCTGCGGCAAGGCGACGCCTCCGGCGCCGATGCGGCTAGCCTCGTCACAGCGGGTCGGTCACTTGTGGCGGTCCGCAACTGGACGTTCGCTCTCGGACCAGGGCTGGCTCCGGCTATCAATGCCCTGCTGCTCGGAACCCTGATGTACCGGTCGCGACTGGTTCCGCGCATCATCCCGATGCTCGGACTCATCGGTGCACCCATGCTCCTGTCGTCGACGCTGGGCACGATGTTCGGGATCAACTCGGCTGTGTCGATTTGGACAGGGATTGCGACTCTCCCAATCTTCTTCTGGGAGCTGTCCCTCGGCCTGTGGATGACCTTCAAGGGCTTCAACGCATCTGCTCCGATCCTCAGCCGGGCATCAGAGGGGTCGTGACCGAAGTTGGTCCGGGAGCGGCCTAAACCGCCATCACGGACGGCGTAGGCGTGGCCCCAATCACGCGCTCGACGATATGTTCAGACCCACGAGCGCCCATAGTTCCTACGGGCGTCCCAAGTACCACGAGTGCGGAGGTCTGACGTGCCAGTGTCCTCGCTCCGCCTCACCCGGGCACAAGTCCTTGCATTCCGGCGTAAGGTCGGCGCGCTCGACGAGCGGCTCCCACGCGGACGGCGCTCGCTCCGGCGTGCGGCGTGGGCGGGCCTTCAGGACAGCATGCCCCGCGCTGCGCTCCTCTCGATCCATGCGCGTGTTGAGGGGACCGAGCCCTCGACCTGGGAGGACCCGTCGCTCGTCCAGATCTGGGGGCCGCGTCACCACGCGTACGTCGTCCCGGCACGGGACCTCGCGGTCTTCTCGCTCGGGAGGCTGCCCGACGAAGGCGGCGCGCTGCGCGTCGCGGAGGACCTCGCCGTTCGCGTGCGCGGCCTCCTCGGCGGCGCGAGGATGGCGTTCGGCGAGGCGGGCAGGGCCCTCGGCGAACACAACGCCAATCGCCTCAGGTACGCCGCGCCGACCGGCACGATCCTGATTCGGTGGGACGGTGCGAGACAGCCAACCATCTGGACGGTGCCGCGACCGGAGGTCGACCCCCGCGACGCACGCCTTGAGCTCGCGCGTCGATATCTGCACATCTTCGGTCCAACCTCGGCCGAAGCATTCGCTCAATGGGCGGGGATCGGCCCGCGGGGAGGCGTCGCGGCGTTCGACACGCTCCGTCGTTCGCTGACCCCGGTACGAACACCGGTCGGCAACTCGTGGATCCTCTCGAGCGACGAGCCCACATTCCGCGCCACAGCAGAGCCCGCGGCTTCCGCGCGGCTCCTCCCGAGTGGCGACGCGTATTTCCTTCTCCAGGGAGGCGATCGTGAGCTCCTGGTCCCCGACGCCTCTCGCCGCCGCGCGCTCTGGACGCCTCGCGTTTGGCCGGGCGGCGTCCTGGCCGACGGCGAGATCGTCGGGACGTGGCGACGTTCGGTCGGGACTGTGACGATCCAGACTTGGCGCCGTCTCTCACGCGCGGCACGCGACGCGGTCGACGCGGAGGCGACGTCTTTGCCGCTGCGGGATATTCGAGCGGGGCGGGTCGTCGTCCGCTGGGACGACTGACGGGACAAATGGAGAGTTTGGAGGGGTGGACCTTGGACGAAGCCGCGATCATCGACTACATCCGCAAGACGTATCCGGACGCCGACATCCTGACGGCCGGGAGCGGGACATTCTTCTCGCTCGATCCCGACAAGCATTGGCCGAACTTCGCGACACTTGTCACGAGCGACGACTACGACTCGGCCTCGAACCTCAGCCGATCCGGAATTTACCGGCTCAACATCGGGGTGAGCACGGCGACGTTCGAGCGGCTCGTCGGCTCGATGCCGGACCCCGACTACACGGCCCTCGATCGGGTCCTGCCGCATCCCGTGTATGCGGCCCAGCACTGGCTGAGCATCCTGAACCCGTCCCACGCGACCTTCGAATCCACCGTGAAGCCGCTGCTCAACGAGGCGCACGAGCGTCTCGCACGGTCGCGGCGCAGGTTGGCCGCCGGGAAACTCGAGATCTAGCGCGTTAGCGTCCTCAGCCGGGTTGTGCGGTCCTCGGCGAATCGACCAGCCGTGCGATGTGCTTCACGTGGGATCGATCGTGGTTCGCGAGCCACTGGGGAAGTACCTCGTTGACGGACCTCGCCGCGGCGCGGGAACCGTGCACTCGAGCTCGCGGCAGATCCGCGATAAGGGCGCCGATCTCCTTTGGCTGCTCCGCGAGTGCGGTCAAAATCTGGTCGATCGTCATCTCTGTGTCGTACCAGGCCACCATGTTGCGACGGAGTAGCCTGCGTCGTTTGATGACGCGAACTCCGATCACAACTGGGGAGGCTTTTAATGACCGACCGCATCAGTCCGACACAGTTCCGCGAGTCCGAGGGTGTCGAGGATTGGCGCGTGCTCGGCGACGGCGCGAATGCGTACTTCCGAACAGGATCGTATGCGGCAGGCGCCCGACTCGTACAAGCCATCAGCGAGTTGCCGGGCACCGACGACCTTCTCCCGGACGTTGACGTGCGTCACGACGGTGTGACGGTGCGCATGGTCGCGTTCATCGAGGGTTACGGCGGGATGCTGCGGGGCCACGTCGAGTTGGCACGCAAGATCTCGGCGGCTGCCCGAAAGCTGGGCCTCACTGCCGACCCCTCGGCGGTCCAGAGCCTCCTCGTCATTCCGGGTGCGACCGATCGGCCCGGAGTGATGCCGTTCTGGCGCGCCGTGCTCGGGTACGAGCCTCGCCGCGACAGCCCCGCCGAGGATCTCGTGGATCCGCGTGGTCGCTCGGTGCCGTTCTGGTTCGAGCAGATGAAGGAGGCGCGCCCGGACGGCGGCGGCGCGATCCACATCGCGGTGTGGGTGCCGTACGAGCAGGCCGAGGCGCGCATCGCGGCGGCGCTCGCCGCGGGCGGCCGGATGGTGCGCGACACGTTCGCGCCGTCATGGTGGACGCTTGCAGATCCTGCGGGCAATGAGGCCGACATCGCCACGACGAAGGGTCGCGAGTGAATGGAATACGAGATCAGGGTTGTGGATGGCAAGCCTCGCCAACTTGCCGCGATGCGTGGCGCAACGTCGCGCGCGGAGCTCCCTCGGACCATCCTGAAGCTACTGGACACGGTCTGGCCCGTGCTGCGGGCTCAGCAGGCGGTGACGGGGCACAACGTGGTCGTGTACTTCGGGGGCCTCGCGCACATTGAAGCCGGGGTGGAAGTGTTCGGCGACTTCGTCGACGTCGGCGACGTACGCCATTCGCAAACGCCTGCTGGACCGGCGGTCACCACCGCGCACTGGGGCGATTACTCCGAGATGGGCGGCGCGTATGCCGCGCTCGAACGGTGGTGTGTGGCGAACGGCCGCCGGCAGACCGGGACAAGCTGGGAGGTCTACGGCGACTGGGCCGACGACCCCAGGCAGCGCCGAACCGATATCTACCTACTTTTGACGCGAGGCACCGAGTCTCTCTAGAGCGCCCGACGATGAGATCGAGTCCGTACGCGAACTCGTCCCCGCAGACGTAGTCTTTACTTCAGGGGAGATGAACACCACACCGATCATCTTGGTTCCCGGTTTCTGGATCGGCGCATGGGCGTGGGACGAGGTCGCCGCGGCCCTGCGCGCGGCCGGGCACGACGTCACCGCCCTGACGCTTCCCGGACTCGAGTCGGTTGACGCAGACCGCTCCGCCATCACATTCGCCGACCACGTCGGTGCGATCTGCGATGCGGTGACGGCCGCAGGGCGTCCCGTCGTCCTCGCCGTGCACAGCGGTGCCGGGGCCCCTGGCTATGCGGCCACGGACCGCATCCCCGAGCACATCGCGGCGATGGTCTACGTCGACACAGGGCCAGCGAAGGGCGCGCTCGATCCAGACTTCTCCGCCCTCGAGAAGCCGATGCCGTCGTTGGAGAAGCTCGCAGCGGAGGAGAACCTCAATGGACTTAGCAAGGAGCAGCTCGAGACGTTCCGGCGGCGGGCTGTTTCCGAGCCGGGCGCCGCATTGCGCGGGAGCGCTGAGCTGACCAACGACGCGCGCCTCGACGTGCCGAGCACGGTCATCTGCACGGGGTATACGTCCGCGCAGTACAAGGACGCGGTGAAGGAGGGCCAGACCTGGCTCGGCGGCCTAAACGAGCTCCGCAACGTGACGTATGTGGACCTGCCGACGAGCCACTGGCCGATGTGGTCGCGCCCGAAGGAGCTCGCCGTGATCATCGGCGAGGTCGCTGAGCGCGCGTCGGAGGGTGGCGAGGTGACTTCTCGCCGCGCTAACCAGCCGTGACTCAAGCGGCGGCTCAGTCTCTTCTCGTTGATGCGTCGATGCGGAACATCGCGTCCGAGATCGAGAAGCGCCACGACGAAAGCGTCGAACGCCTTCAGGAGTGGGTGAAGCACCCGGCCCTCGCCGCGGAAGATCGTGGCATGGACGAGGGCTGCGATCTGATGATGCGGCTCGCGCGCGACGCGGGCTTCCAGAAAACGACCCGTATCGACACCGACGGTCACCCCGGTGTGTTCGCGACGCTCGACGCGGGGGCCGCGACGACCGTCGCGGTTTACTTCATGTACGACGTGAAGCAGGCCGATCCCGCGGAGTGGTCGTCGCCGCCATTTGATGCCGCGATCGTCGACAAGCCCGGCTTCGGAAAGGTCCTCGTCGGTCGCGGCGCGGTGAATCAGAAGGGCCCGGAGGCCGCATTCCTCGCCGCGCTCCACGCGATCCAAGGGGCGGGGAAGAAGATACCGGTCAACCTCGCGCTCGTCGCGGAAGGCGAGGAAGAGATCGGATCGCCGCACTTCCGGCAAGTCGTAGCGCATCCCGACGTGCGAGCCGCACTGAAGCGAACGGTCGGCGTGTTCATGCCATCCGCTTTTCAGGATCCCGACGGCAGCGTCTCGATCTTTCTGGGGGCGAAGGGCGTGGTCGAGTGCGAGCTCGTCGCGAGCGGCGAGAAGTGGGGACGCGGGCCGACCATCGACGTGCACTCGTCGAATCGCGCACGTCTCGACAGTCCCGCGTTCCACCTCGTCCAAGCGTTGGCGACGCTCGTCAACGCCGATGGCGATCCGGCGATCGATGGCTTTGGCCGCGAGGCGAAGGGAGCCACGGCGGCGGAACGCGAGATGCTCGACGATGCCGCGACGAAGATGAGTGAGAGGACCGCGAAATCACTGACGGGGGCTGCGCGATGGTCCCACGACCTTCCGTGGCGCGCGACGCTCGAGCGCTTCATGTTCACGCCAACCGTGAACATCGAGGGCCTCGTCGCCGGCTACACCGGCCCGGGCGGGAAGACCGTCATGCCGCATCGCGCGGTCGCGAAGCTGGATCTTCGCCTCGTGCCCGACATGACCTACGACGGCGCGATCGCCGCGCTCAAGGCCCACCTCGCGAAGCGCGGCTTCGGCGACGTCGAAGTGAATCCGAGCGGCGGATACGACCCGACGACCACCGCTGCAGATGCGCCGATCATCAAGGCGATGCTCGCGGTCCTCGGGCGCGGCGGGATCGATCCGGTCCTCCTCCCGCGTCTCGCGGGCTCGTATCCCGGGTACGTCTTCACCAATCCGCCCATCAGCCTCGCGGCCGGTCATTACGGTCTCGGACATGGAAGCGGGGCGCACGCACCCGACGAGTACTTCGTGATCGAGCCATCGAACCCGAAGGTCAGCGGTTGGGACGGCGCCGTGGCCTCGCACGTCGCGTATCTGTACGAGCTCGCGACCCTGGGCGCGTAGTCCGGACCTTCTCGAGGCCGTCCAGGATCAAATCGAGCCCGAACCCGAACTCGCCGTCGGCGCGGCTGGACTTCTTGCCGTGCTCCCCCATGTGCTCCGCGATGTAGGGATATCTGTCGACCGGGAACTGCCGCCGGAACGCCGCCCCCAGATCCGGAAGCGCCCTCGCTCCTGCCGAGTAGCCCACCTCCCACATCGTGAACCCGAGGATGTGGCTGTCGAGGGCGTGATACGCGTGATGGGTCATGTTGGCGGAGAAGCCCGCTTCGCGAAGTCGCCCGAGCAGCGACTCCATGTAGCGCAGCCGCGCCGGACCGATCCGGGCCGGCGACATCATGAGACTGCAGGCCCAGGGGTGACGCAACAGAACCTCATGTGCTGAGATCGCGCTTTGGCGCAGAGCCGTCTTCCAATCGCCTCCGTTTGAGGGAACCTCGATCTCGGCGACGACGAGGTCGAGGATGCCATTCACGATCTCGTCCTTCTTGGCTACGTAGTAGTAGAGGGTCATCGCCTCGACGCCGAGCTCCTCCGCTAGGTTGCGCATGGTGAGCGCCTCGATCCCACGTTTGTCGGCAATGGGAATGGCGGCGCGCAAGACCCGCTCGGTGCTCAAACGGACTCGGGGCCTCGACCTCGCCTCAGCCTGCACAGCCATCGGCCTTGACAATCTTACGCCGTAAGATAACCTGCCGGGAAGAATCTTACAACGTACGAAACGCGGGAGGGGAGAACGACATGGCCGCCAGCGCGCCGGCTCACCAGACCACGATGAAGGCGATCGTCCGCGAGAGGTACGGCCCACCGGATGTCCTGGAGCTCAGGGACGTCGAAATACCGACCATCGACGATGACAGCATCCTCGTACGGGTCCGGGCGGCTGCCGTCAACGCATACGACTGGCACATGATGCGAGGCAGGCCGTCGCTCGTCCGCGTCGTGGCTGGGCTGCGAAAGCCCAAGAGCAGTGCCATGGGCATCGACGTGGCTGGGCAGGTCGAGGCGGTCGGTAAGAACGTGACGCAATTTCGCCCCGGCGACGAGGTCTTCGGCTCGCGCAGCGGCTCCCTTGCCGAGTACGTGCGCGGCACGTCGCAGAGCTTCCTCGTGCCGAAGCCGGCGCGGCTGACATTCGAACAGGCCGCGGCCGTCCCCATGGCCGGAACAACCGCTCTCCAAGGTCTTCGCGATAAGGGACAGATCAAGCCAGGGCAGAAGGTCTTGATCAATGGGGCGTCTGGAGGCGTCGGCACGTTCGCAGTGCAGATCGCCAAGGCCTTCGGAGCGCACGTGACCGCGGTATGCAGCACGAGGAACGTGGAGCAGGCCCGGTCGCTCGGCGCGGACGAGGTCATCGACTACACAAAGGAGGACTTCACGCGCGGCGGCAAGCGCTATGACCTGATCCTCGATGTCGCGGCGAGCGGCCCGTTGTCATCACGGAGGCGGGTGCTGGAGCCGAGTGGAATCCTCGTGGGCGTCGGTGCGGCGGACACGCGATATGGGATGGCGTCGCTCCTCGCTGGTCTCGTCGAGACGGCGGTGGTGTCACGGTTCGGGAAGCAGAAAATGCCGTTCTTTCTGGCGAAGAACAGCAAAGAGGATTTGATGGTCCTCACGGAGCTGATCGAGACGGGGAAGATCAGGCCCGTCATCGATCGAACGTATCCGCTCCGCGAGACGGCCGAAGCGATCCGCTACCTGGAGACGGGCCACGCGCGGGCGAAGGTCGTCATCACCGTGTGAGCCGGGCCTCGATCCAGGCGATCGTGTCGTCGATCACCGCCCCGCCGCTCGGCTCGTTGTGCGTCTCGTGACGGAGGCCCGGGTACACGCGACGCGTCACGTTCGCGCGTCCCTCCAGCGATCGGGTAGCCCATTCGGGGATGACCGGATCGTCCGCGCCGTGCAGAACGTACGTTTGGACGGGCAGCGGTCCACCGCGCTCGAGCTCCCTCTGGACCCGGTCCTGCTCTCCGAGTAGGGCGCTGCCCAGACGCGCGGTCGTCCGATGCACGGCGAGCGGATCCGCGAGGTAGGCGGCCTCGACGGCCGGGTCGCTGGAGAGCGAGCCTTTCCGAATCCTGTTCGCGACCGCGAAGCGAGGCACCGTGGGGGCGAGGACGTAGGCGAGCCCACGCTTCCATGCGGGGACGACCGCGTCGATCGCGGGGGCCGAAAGAACGAGAAGGTCGGGTAGCGGTCGCGGCGGATCCGAGAGCACGTAGCCAAGTGCGATGAGCCCGCCCATCGAGTGCCCGTAGAGCACCACCGGGAGTCCGTCGGCCGCGGAGCGGACCTCGGCGAGCCGGTCCTCGACGTCGTCGTGGTACTGCGACCAGCGATCGACGTACGCGCGGTGACCACCCGACCGACCGAAGCCGCGCTGGTCATAGGTGTGAATTGCGATCCCTGCGCCCGGGAGCTGCGACACGACGCGCGGGTAGCGGCCCGCATGTTCCGCGATGCCGTGAACGAGGAGAAGGTGCGCGCGCGCAGCACCCAGAGCGGGCCATCGATACGTGCGTAGATCTAGACCGTCTCGGGTTCGAACGGAGCTCACGGAGTTGGGCTGTTCGGTCGCACCTCGCGAAGTGTGGACCTCCGCGCGAATAGACTGCCGCTCGCATGGTGGCATCCACAATTCCTGCAGCGCAAGACAGCAGAGCATTCGGGAATTCGGCTCGGGTGTGGCTCGGCTGTGTCGCGTTCCTCGTGGTCGTCGAGCTTTATGTCGTCCTCATCGGCGGAGGCCTCGAGAAGGACCCACGTGCCGGTCTCTTCTCGCCGCTGTCCATCGCGGCCTTCGGAGTCGCTGGATTTATCGGGGTTTGGCTCTCGCATCGCACAGGATTCCCGGCGGCATGGGATGCGCGGATTAGCCTTCGAGACCGGCTCGTCTATCCGATCCTCTGGGGAATCGGGATCGGCGTGGCACTCGTTGCTCACGACCTCGTGTTCCACTGGACTGCGGCGTACAAGGACATCGTCGGTGCGCCCTCTTTCAACGCGCTCGGGCCGTTCCCAGGTCCACTGCTCTTCTATGCCGGCGGCGCGATCATCGTTGAAGTCTTTTACCGCCTACTTCCGATTCCACTCCTGCTGTGGCTCGTGTCAAACCTCGCTATGCGCGGCCGCTATCGGGAGCCGGTCTTCTGGGTGCTCGCGGCTCTGACCTCGCTCATCGAGCCAGGTACCCAGGACCTCGCCGCGCTCCAGCGGCCGGGCCTCGAGGCGGCCGCGATCACTGTCTTCGGCGTCGATTATGTTTTGAATTTCGTGCAAGCCGTGATGTTCCGGAGATACGGCTTTCTCGCGGCCATCGTGACGCGCGTCTCCGCGTATGTCGTTTGGCACGTTATCTACGGCAACTACATCTGCGTGTGCTGACCGCTCGATTCGTGTATTACCGCTGGTCGTAGGCGCGCTTCAGCCCGGCAATATCGATCTTGCTCATCTGAAGCATCGCCTGCATAACACGTCCGGCCTTCTGGGGATCCTTGTCCCGGAGCATCTTGCCGAGCGCGGTCGGGATGATCTGCCATGAGAGGCCGTACTTGTCTTTCAACCAGCCGCAGCGATCCTTCGACCCACCAGCGGAGAGCTTCTCCCACAGGTCGTCGACCTCAGCCTGCGTCTCGCAGTTCACGAAAAGAGAGATCGCCTCGGTGAAGGGGAACTGCGGCCCGCCGTTCAGCACCATGAATTCCTGCCCCTCGATCTGGAAGGACCCGCTCAGGACCTTCCCCGTCGGTCCTGGGGTTCCTTCGGGCATCCGGTCGACGCTCAGGATCTTCGCGTTCTTGAAGATCGACACGTAGAACTTCATCGCGTCTTCGGCCTGGTCGTTGAACCACAGGAACGTAGTGATCTTCTGCATGTTCTCCCCCGATTCTTTCTTCGATGTTCGCAGGCCACAATATATACCTTGACAGGAATATTTCTGAAGGAGTATATATGTCCCGATGCAGGCCACGCTGAGCGCTCTCGCCGAACCAAACCGCCGGCAGATCGTCGAGCTTCTGCGGCGGAAGCCACGCGCGGTCGGAGAGATCGTCGAACGGCTCGGCCTCCGCCAGCCCCAGGTCTCGAAGCACCTCCGCGTGCTCAGCGAGGCTGGGCTCGTGCAGGCGCATCCTGTCGCGCAGCAGCGCATCTACAGCCTTCGCGCCCAGCCTCTCAGGGAGCTCGACGAGTGGCTGGAGCCGTATCGACGCACGTGGGACGAGCGCTTCAATCAACTCGACGATGTCCTTCGCGACCTCAAACGAAAAGACAAGGAGAAAAGATATGGCCACCGTAAGTAGCTCTGCAACCACGAAAGTCACACTCCCGTCGGACCGGGAGATCCTGATCACGAGGGAGTTCGACGCCCCCCGCGACCTCGTGTTCAAAGCGATGACCGATCCCGACCTCATCCCGCGGTGGTGGGGCCCGCGCGGGTACAAGACGACGGTCGACAAGATGGACGTCCGGCCGGGCGGCAGCTGGCGGTACGTCGTTCATGAGCCCGATGGGCGCGAGTCTGCGTTCCGCGGTGAGTACCGTGAAATCGTCGCGCCGGAACGAGTCGTCCAGACATTCGAGTGGGAGCCGATGGCCGGACACATCTCGGTCGACACGGCGACGTTCACCGAGCACGACGGGCGGACACTCCTCACGACCCGGTCGCTCTTCTCCTCGAAAGAGGACCGCGACGGAATGATCCAGAGCGGAATGGAGAAGGGCCTCCGCGAGACGCACGATCGTTTCAGCGAGCTCCTTGCCGAGCTTCGCGCCGCGAGCTGAGGGGTCTTACGGAGACACGGACGCTGGGAGTGCCCTCAGGGCGATCGGAGCGGCCGATCCTGCTCGTAGTGGAGGCCGA
>WNGI01007425.1_pt1 | contig 14894 bp, 12 predicted proteins | sample 5400621 | NCBI WGS metagenome assembly WNGI01 (sample SAMN13153374, study PRJNA577476) | soil metagenome | isolation source: 20 cm soil or saprolite under Garry oak tree replicate 1 | place: USA:California | collected 2016-06-15 | reverse complement strand
ACAATGTCTTCAACAAGGGCGACAAGACTTATAAACTTGGTATGCGCCCGGGCCGTACAGGTCATGCGCTCAAAATGGCCGAGAAGCTGGGACTAAATCTCGCGGGAGCGAAGGCGGCCGATCAAATTTTCTCGCGCCACGGTTGGCAGGTCGAGATCGATTTTGCGAGCGACGACATTCCCGATCCCGTGTAAGCATCCATCGGTCGAGAGTCGATGATCCATTGGAAAAAATCGCTCGCCGCGCTGACGTTGGTCTCCACATTGGAGGTCGGCGTTCAGCACGTTGCCTGCGCGGCGGGGATTCAAGCATCATGGCAGACGGAGTGGGACAAGACGGTCAAGGCGGCGGAGCAAGAAGGACAAGTTGTTCTCTATAGCCTTTCCGAAATCGGCGATGCGATCGCCAACACCGGTTTTCAGAAAAAATTCCCCAAGATCAAGATTTCGGTCGTGGCCGCGCGCGGCGGCGAGCATGTGTCTCGCGTGATGGCCGAGCGTAGAGCGGGAAAATTTCTCGCCGATATCGGCAACCTCGGCAACACTTCGCCGTATACGCTCTATCAGAGCAAGGCGCTAGAGCCGATCGCTTCGGCGTTTATCCTGCCCGAGGTCAAGGATGAGTCGAAGTGGTGGCAGGGGAAACAGCAATTCATCGATCCCGAGGGAAAGTTCATCCTCGTCTACGTCGGCGCGCCGCTTTTCCTTGTCGGCTACAACACCAAGCTCGTCGATTCCAGCGGATTCAAGTCCTACTGGGATCTTCTCGATCCTAAGTGGAAAGGCAAGATCGTCATGTTCGATCCCAAAGCCGGTGGCTTTGCGGCGACCCGCGACCGCTTTTTTTATCACAACCCGGAGTTGGGGCCGGTGTTTCTGCGCAGGTTGTTCAGCGAAATGGCGCCGACATTGTATGCTCGTTTTCCGCAAGGCGAGGACTGGCTCGCCGCGGGCAAATATTCTATTTGCCTGTGCCGCCACCAGTCGTTGAGCGAGGCGAAGGCGCAAGGACTTTCCGTCGATCAGATCGACCCGTCGTCGTTTAAGGAAGGCGTCGGCGTCGAGACGCGCGCGAAGACTTTGGTGCTGATGAATCAAGCACCGCATCCCAACGCCGCCAAAGTATTTCTCAACTGGTTTCTTTCGCGCGAGGGGCAAAGTAATTTTCAGAAGACTTCGGCGAAGTTTATTGATGCCGGGGCCGAGGGCTCGCTCAGAATGGATATTCCCAAGAACGATATCCCGCCGCGCAACCGGTTAAATCCTGGAGTGAAATACCTGCCGCAGTGGAACCCCGATTACTTTGACATGAAGCCGATTGCCAAGCTAATCAGCGAAGCACAGGCTGAGGCGGGGAAGAAATGAAGCAACGATGTTTAACCGCAGAGAACATAAAGGGCGCAAAAGAGAACTGGCTGCGTTGATTCGCGTAGATCAATGGAGAAATAACTTATGCTGAGCCGTGAAGAAAACGAGCTGCTGACTAAAGTCGGGCGTGGCACGCCGATGGGCGATCTGCTGCGGCGCTACTGGTATCCAATCGCCGCATGCTCCGAATTAGTCGAGAAACCCACGAAGGCTGTGCGAGCGCTCGGCGAAGACTTAGTGCTCTATCGCGACAAGCAGGGGCGGCCGGGTCTGATCGCCTCGCGGTGCGCGCACCGGCGCATGTCGCTGGTTTTGGGCATTCCTGAAAAGGACGGTTTGCGCTGTCCGTACCATGGCTGGCTGTATGACCGAAGCGGAAAATGTCTCGAACAACCTTACGAGCAGGCCGAAGACCCTGACAGCACATTCAAAGATCGCATCCGCATGCCGGCATATCCGGTAGAAGAACTCGGCGGGCTGATTTTCGCTTACCTCGGTCCACAGCCCGCGCCGCTGTTGCCGCGCTGGGAATTGTTCGTGCGCGACGGCGTGTTGCGCGATATTGGCGCGGCCGTGATCCCGTGCAATTGGTTGCAGATCATGGAGAACTCCCTCGATCCGGTGCACGTTGAATGGCTCCATCAGCATTTTTTCAATTACGTGCAAGAACGCCTGGGACGCACGGATTTTAAAGGCGAGCCGGTGCGCCATAAGAAGATCAACTTCAGAGAGTTCGAGCATGGCATCATCAAGACGCGGATACTCGAGGGCGAGAGCGAAGACAACGAAGACTGGCAGGTGGGACATCCGGTGCTGTTTCCGAATATTCTGTTGAGCGGCAGCACGAGCCGGCCGACGTTTCAGATCCGCGTGCCGGTTGATGACACGCACACTCTGCACTTGTGGTACACCTGCTATCCGCGCGGTGACAACAAAGGGCCGCAGGAGGTGATTCCGTTCTACAACGTGCCTGTGCCGGGCCTCGACACCACCGGCGAACCGCAGTGGTCGTTGCTCGACAACAACAGCGGCGAAGACATGATCGCGTGGATTACTCAGGGCGGAGTCGCGGATCGGACGCAAGAAGCGCTTGGCCTTTCGGACAAAGGTATCATTCTTTACCGTCGGCAGCTCAAGGAGCAATTGGAAAAAGTTCAGGCCGGACAGGACCCGATCAATGTGTTCCGCGATCCGGCGAAGAATGTGTATATCAAGCTCCGGCTCGAAGACAGCAAACTCAACAGCGGCAGTTTTCGCGCGGGGCCGCGCCGACAAGGGGGCGCGACGAAGTACAGCCCGATCTTAAATAGTGAAGAAAAATAATCCGTTCCAAACGTTCCAGTCGTTCAAATCGTTCAATCCCCCTCCTTCATCCCCCGCGTCGCGGGGGAGAAAAGAGGTGGGGCTGGAACATCTGGAACTTTTGGAACGGCTGGAACGATATCTTAGGAATCGATCATGTCTATCAAAATCAGCCTCGCGGGTCTCGGGACGGCGGATACATCTTTACGCAAGCGGTGCCGCGCCAAGCGATCGGCGGGTATGGCGCTCTACACTTGAACTTCCCGTTGCTACACGTTAAGACACGCGCTGGCTTGCAAAGGGACTCGATATGGCAAAAACCGAGACGCTAAGCTCAGCACCGGTTATTCGTTCTTGGCTGCCTCCGCTCAACGGCGGCACCGCGCTCATGACCGCGCTGATTGGCGTCATGGGATTTATCGTTCTCTATCCCTTGGTTTTGATTCTGATCAACAGCTTTAACACAGCTACGATTGCCGAGCCGCCGATGTACGGATTGAAAGCTTGGCGCGACGCGTTCAGCGAGTACGGAATCTGGCGGTCGCTAGGGAATAGCGTGAAAATCGGCATCGTGCTGCAAGTGATCGCCTTGCCGTTGGGCATTTTCGTTTCCTGGTTACTTGCCCGCACCAATATTCTTTTCGCCAACGTCTTTGAGTTCGGCTTCTGGATCTCGTTTTTTCTGCCCAATTTAGCGACCACATTCGGCTGGATGCTGATGCTCGATCCGAGCACGGGATTAATCAATGCTTGGCTGCGCCAAATGCCTTTTTTTAGCGGGCTCAATTTCGACATCTATTCCTTTTCCGGAATTATTTGGGTTCATCTAGTTTCCACCGGCCTGTCGACCAAAGTGATGCTCATGACGCCGGCGTTTCGTCGCATGGACGCATCGATGGAAGAGGCGAGCCGGATGTCCGGCGCGAGCGCGTTGACGACCCTGTGGCGGATCACGGTGCCGGCCATGACGCCGGTCATCGTCGTCGTCTTCCTGCTGAGCGTGATCCGCATCTTCAGCAGCTTTGAGATCGAGCTGTTGCTCGGCGTGCCGTGGAGCTTCTACGTGTACTCGACGAAGATCGTCGACTTGGCGCGGCAGGAACCGCCGCTGGTGAACCAAGCGGCGGCGTTGGGAAGCATCATCCTGGTTTTTCTCGCGGCCTTTATTCCGCTCCAACGGAAACTGATCAGCCGCCGGCAATTCACGACCGTGACCGGGCAGTTTAAACCGAAAGTCATCGATCTCGGTGTCTGGCGCTATCCGGCGACGGCGTTTGTTGGGTTGGTCATTTTTATCTTGGACGTGGTGCCGCTCCTAAGTGTCCTGGGCGGGAGCTTCATGACGCGCTTCGGCTTTTTCAATTTGCCAAAGACATGGACGTTGGAATACTGGAAAATGGCGCTGAACGATCCGCGGATTCTCCAGGGTTTGCACAACACGCTGATTGTCGCGGTCAGTGCCGGTCTCGTCGGTGCGGTGCTATTCTCTCTGATTGCATACGTTTTGGTGCGAACGAAACTCCCTGGCCGCGCGGCTCTCGATTCGATCTGCTGGCTACCGTCGGCGATCCCAGGCGTGTTGTCTGGGCTTGGTTTATTATGGATGTTTCTCGGCACGCCGTTCTTTCGCCCGTTCTATGGCACCCTCGTGCTTCTCGTGATCGCGCAAATGCTCGGCGGCGTCACGCTCTCGACGCAGATTCTCAAAGCGAATTTTCTCCAGCTCGGCAAAGAGCTGGAGGAATCGTCGCGCATGTCGGGCGCGGGCTTTTGGCGCACCTATTGGCGTATCGTGTTTCCACTGATGGCGCAGACGATGGTGATGGTGAGTGTCATCAAGTTCATGTTCGCCGCGCAGCATAATTCGGCGATCATTCTCCTGGCGACTTCGGAAACGAGAACCTTGTCGCTGCTTGCCCTTGATCAGTGCTTGCCCTTGATCAGGTGGCGGCGGGTTACCGCGAAGTCGCCAGCATCACGATCATTATGGTTACCGTGCTCACCCTCGGCTTGGCGATCGTCGCGCGATCGTTTGGCCTCAAGGTCGGCATCCGGGCGGAGTGACTATAAAAAGGAGAAAAACAGAAGGGAACGGCCGAGGATCGAGGATGGATGATAGAAGATCGCCAAGTCCGAAATTCAATCTTCCATTCTCTATCCTCCATCCTCGTTTTCAATGATAGCAAATAGATCACGTGAGTATTCTACGCATTCAAAATCTCTACAAAACTTTCGACCGAGTGGTTGCGGTTAATCGCATCAATCTTGACATCGCCGAAGGCGAATTCTTCACGCTGCTCGGCTCCAGTGGTTGCGGCAAAACGACGACGCTGCGCATGATTGGCGGACTGGAAAAACCAGACGGCGGGGCGATTTATCTTGCCGACCGTTGCTTGGTTTCCGACGCGCAAAAGCTATTCGTCAAGCCGGAAAAGCGCGACATGGGCATGGTTTTTCAATCCTACGCGCTTTGGCCGCACATGACCGTTTTTGAAAATGTTTCCTATCCGTTAAAACTTCGCGGCATCAAGGGCGCACAGGCCGAAAAGAAAGTTGCCGAAGTATTGGCGCTCGTCGGCCTTGCCGGTTTAGAAGAGCGACAGGCTCCGGCGCTGAGCGGCGGTCAGCAACAGCGCGTCGCGCTCGCTCGCGCCTTGGTGTTTTCGCCGAAAGTTTTGTTGCTCGACGAACCTCTGAGTAACCTGGACGCGCAGCTGCGCGAGGAAATGCGCCGGGAGTTGAAAGCTTTGCAACAAAGGGTTCATGTCACGGTGATCTTCGTCACGCACGATCAAGTGGAAGCGCTCAGCTTGTCGGATCGCATCGCAATTATGAAATTCGGCCAGCTCGAACAAGTCGGCACTCCGGAAGAAGTCTACTATCATCCCGCGACGCCGTTCGTGCGCGATTTCCTGGGCAAGACGTTTCTTTTGCCGGGAAAAGTGGCGGCTGTTTCCGAGGAGCAAGTCGAGGTCCACGTTCAGGGAGTCGGCGCTTCGGCGCTGATGCTGCAACGTAACAAAGTTATCTCATCGTCCAACGGCTTTCCAACCGTCGGGCAATCGGCGACGGTGGCGATCCGGCCGGAGAAAATCGCGCTTGCGCACAAGGCAGGCGCGATGCAGGACAACGTCGTCGAGGGAACTCTGCGGTCGGTTCAATTTCTCGGAGACCGCTACGAGTATACCGTGACGCTCGGAGAGGAAACCCGCGTCATCGTCTCGCCCGAGGCGCAGCAACTCAAGCATGGCGGCAAAGTCTTTCTGCAACTGGAAGCAGATGGAATGACGCTATGGCCGCGCGAAAGATAATTCGAGCCCTTCGACGATCAAAAGGTTCAAACGTTCAGTCGTGTACGGAACAACTGAAATGTCTGAATTCCGATCTCGGTTAGATCGAAGTGCAGCATTGAGGGTATCGGCCACGTTCTCCCGCCTCGCAATTCTTGCCTTCGTTTTCATTTTGATCGAATTACCTACCCAGTCAACGACGCTTGCGGCGGAAGCGAAGACGAGTGGCGGGGCAGAGTGGCTCCAAACCGTCGCATCGGCCAAAAAAGAAGGCAAAGTCGGCGTTTTTCTCTATCAGCGGGAAAATATAGAAGCGGCGGTTAAGGTCTTCGAGAAAAAGTTTCCCGAGATTCAAGTCGTCACCGCGAGCACGTCGGCGGCGGAGACCGGACCGCGCCTGATGGCGGAACGGCGCGCCGGGAAATTTCTCTGGGATGTCTGTCTCTGCGGGCCAACGACGCCGTTTACGGTGCTCTACCCGGCGAAAGCTCTGGATCCAATCAAGCCGACGTTGCTGTTGCCGGAGGTGACGGACGTGACGAAATGGTGGGAAGGCAAACACCAATATATGGATGCGGAGGGGAGTCACATTTTCGTTTTCATCGGCAGCGTCGATATGCCAAATCTTTTCTACAACAAGAGCCTGGTAGACCCCAATGAATTCAAGTCCTACTGGGACGTCATTAAAACAAAGTGGCGCGGCAAAATCGTCGCCGTCGACCCGCGCCAGCCCGGCCGGCCACGCGTCGGCACGCGCATTCTCTACAATCTTCCCGATCTCGGCGACAAATTTTTAACCCGTCTATTCGCGGAGATGGATGTGGCCTTGAGTCGCGACGACCGCCAAGCGCTGGATTGGCTCGCGGTGGGAAAATATGCGTTGTGTTTATTTTGCGGCAATATCGAAGCGGTGCGGGCGCAGGGTTTACCTGTCGAAGAGTTTGAAACTTACCGGTGGAAAGAAACTCCGGCGATCTCCTCAGGCAGTAACGGTTCGATCGCGCTGATGAATCAGGCGCCACATCCCAATGCCGCGCGGGTGTTCATCAATTGGCTGTTATCGCGGGACGGTCAAGTCTCGTTTCAAAAGATTATGAATTCCGCCGATCTGTTGGTGGAATCGATGCGCGTCGATATCGCCAAAGATTCCATTCCCGCGCCACAGCGGCGAGTCGCGGGAATGAAGTACATCGTCATGGATACGCCGGAGCGGAGCAATCAAGAGCCGGTGAACAGGGTCTTGAAGGAGATCATCAAGAAATAGCAGAAAACGTGGTCGCAAAAATTGCATCAACCCGTAAGCTCATCAACTTCCTTTCGTCATTCTCTCGGAGACGAAATCCAGGCGTATGCTATACGCCCCTACCTAAATTCCTGGATTCCGGGTCGCCCCCGGCCTTCGCCGGGGTTGCCCGGAATGACGGAATGAGAAAGTCGAGCGACGATTAGTGATCGCAACGATTACAAATAGGTTGCTGACTAGGTTCTATGTTTTGACCGTTTTCCTCCTCGCTTTTAGCCAAACCCTTCATGCCGCGGCCGCATGGGAAGCGGAGTGGGAGCGCACGGTCAAGGCCGCGGAGCAGGAAGGTGAAGTTTCCTATTACACGGTCGGCGATTTTAATTTTTTAAGCGAATTCGCAAAGAAATTTCCGCGGATCAAAGTCAAAGTCGTCCAGGGCAGGGGCAACGAACTGCTGGTGCGCATCATGACCGAACGGCGCGCCGGAAAATATCTCGCCGACGTCGCGCGCATCGGCAACACCTCGCCTTATTCGTTGTATCAAGCCAAAGCGCTGCAACCCGTCGCTGCCGCGTTCATTTTGCCCGAGGTCAAAGACGAGTCGAAGTGGTGGTCGGGAAAACATCAATACATCGATACGGAGAGCAAGTATATCTTCGTCCCGGTGGGTACCGTCTCCGTAAACATGGTTGCTCACAATAGCGAGCTGGTGTCGCAAGCGGAATTGAATTCGTTCTGGGATCTCTTGAATGAAAAATGGCGCGGCAAAATCGTCGTCATGGATCCGCGCTCCGGCGGCTACGGCCGCAGCGGTGCGCGCACGGCTTATTACCATCCCCAATTGGGCGCGGAATTTTTGCGCCGCCTGTTTGCCGAACAAGTCGTCATGATCTCGCGGGATTATCGACAAGCCATCGATTGGGTGGCGCAGAAGCGTTTTTCGATCCTACTGTTCGGCAACGGCGACGATATATTGCAAGCGAAAGCGCAAGGCTTGCCGATCAATGTCTTCGATACGGGCACGTGGAAAGAAGGCGGCGCGTTGGAGCCGGGCGCCTTCACCTTGGTTTGGCTCGATAAGTCGCCGCACCCCAATGCTTCGAGGGTTTTTATCAATTGGCTGCTTTCGCGCGAAGGACAGACAGCGGTCCAGCGTGACGGCCAGGTCAATGACTCGCTTCGCTTGGATATTTCCAAGAGCGATTTGCGTCCGATGGCCCGACGCAAAGAAGGCGCGAAGTATATGGTGACATGGAAGGCGGAGTGGATGGATGCTGAGCCCATGCAAAAAGTAGTGAACCAAGCGCTGGCGAAAACGAGCAAGCAGCCCTAGCAGATCGAGGATTGAAGATCGAGGATTGAAGATCGCGACGGTCGATCCTCCATTCTCCATCTTCGATCTTCGGTTGCGTTGAATGGCCGATTGCACCAGACTGACAATTCGATAGTGTGTAAGCGGCATCGACAGGGAGAAGAGCATGATCAGCAAAGAAGATAACGAACGCCTCACGCAGGTTAAAGCGGGCACGCCGGTGGGAGATCTGTTGCGCCGCTATTGGTATCCGATCGCCGCGGTCTCGGAGCTGACGCGCCATCCGACGAAGTTCGTCAAAGTTCTCGGCGAAGAGTTGGTGTTATTTAAAGACACGCAAGGGAAGCTGGGTCTGATCGATGCCCACTGCCCACATCGCCGGGCGAATTTGGCTTACGGGATGGCCGAAGAGGATGGTTTGCGCTGTTCTTATCACGGATGGAAGTTCGATCGCGCCGGGCGCTGCTTGGAGCAACCCTTTGAAGAGACCATCAAGCCGGGTGGCTTTAAAGACAAAATTCACCTGGCGAATTATGCCGTCGAAGAATTAGGCGGCATGATCTTCGCCTATCTCGGGCCCAAACCGGCGCCGCTGGTGCCGCGCTGGGATTTGCTCGTCGAAGACAATTTCTGGCGTGAAGTTGGCTACACGACGACTGCAGCCAACTGGCTACAGACCGTCGAGAATATTATGGATCCCGTGCACGTCGAATGGCTGCACGGCGTGTTCCGCAATTACGCCGCTGAGCGGACGGGCAACGCCGACTTGAAACGCAAACGCGTGCACCACCAGAAGATCGGTTTCGATTTGGCCGAGTACGGCATTATCAAACGGCGCATTCTGGAGGGCGAGAGCGAAGAATCCGACGATTGGAAGGTCGGCCACTGGCTGATTTTTCCGACGATTCAAAAAGGCCCCGATATGCTGCGCTTCCGCGTGCCGGTGGACGAGACGCACACGGCGCAATGGTATTACTCGATCCATCCATTCGGCGAAGGCGAGAGGCAAACTGCCGAAGAAATGCCGCTGTATCACATGCCGTCACCCGAGCTCGACCGCCATGGACAGCCGCAGTTTCAATTCCTCAATAGCGACGTCGATCCGCAAGACAACGCCATCTTTATTTCCCAGGGAGCGGTTTACGACCGGACGAAAGAGCTGCTTGGCGAGTCCGATCACGGCATCGTGCTTTACCGCCACCTGCTCGACAACCAAATTAAACTCATCGCGGCGGGCAAAGATCCGATGAATACTTTTCGCGATCCGGCGAAAAATAGCCGCATCGACCTGCCGACGGAGAGCAGAGATAAGTTTCTGACGGGACGGATGGGCGCGCAGGGAATGCGGCGGCGCTATTCGCAGCGCTTTAAGCCGTTAGCCGATGCCAACAAGCCGTTGCCTTAATTGCCAGCGCGCGATGAGCTTCGAGCGCCGTTAATACTTTCACGCACAAGTCGCTTTATGTCGCCTCCTTTTGCTTTCCCAATCGGCTGTTTCGATTCTGATTTCTGAATTGCCGGTTAAAGTTATGCCGCGGCCCCGCGGAAACGTGTAACAAAATTGTTTAAAACTCGCCCGCGGAGAACTTGACTATTGAAGTCGATTTCGGTGATTATGGCGTTGAGGTGGCGTGGGAGTGTGTAGAATCGTAAAGGCGTGTCATTCGAGGGTTTTATTTAAAGGACGAGTTGTGCGCAAAGATCATTCACATGGAAAGAGCCGAGAGCAAAACGATCAGCTGGCTCGTACGGCCGACCGGCGAATCCCAAGGACGCTACGGGATCGCGAGAAACGCGCCGATTCGTCGGCTCCCAACGTGGACTTGACGTTGAAACATTTCCGTTGCCGCAACGAAAGATCCTTTGCTGCCGGCGAGGGCAAAAGATTGTATCTGCGGGTCGGCGATGAAGTCAATCACCTGCGTTACGAGGAATGGGGTCTGGGCGTAGTCATGGAAATAATGACGTCATCGATTCCGGGGGGCACCTGCCTGGCTCGTGTGCGCTTTCAGGACGGGCAGCTACGCTGCTTCAACAACGATCTTGATAACGATGCCTGCTGTTACTACTTTGGCGTGCGGCGCTATTGGAATCCGACCGACGGCTTCGATGCGATCCGCTCGAAACTGTTTCTACGAGGATAATCCGATGTCAAAACAATTAAAGCTCGCCGCCGGTGTATTGGCTGTATCGTTTGCTATCCTATCGCCGGGCCTGCTCAAAGCGGACGACGTCATTGAAAAAGCGGGCGTCGGTGTCGGTGTCACCGTCGGCAATATGTGGGTACTTCCCGCCAAGCTGATATCGATGTCCATGGGCGCGGTGAGCGGCGCGCTATCTTTCGTCGTCACTGGTGGCAATGCCGATTTAACCAAACAGATATGGCGCGATACTTCTCAGGGCCCTTACATGGTCACCCCCGATGTCGCCCGCATGGGCGTCGGCCAACGCCCCGAACTCGACGAAAAAAAAGAAAGCGGCACGCAACCTAACTCAACTCAGTGAGGTCGCATGCCGCTCCCGCGCGCTAACTGCGGCGATTTTTTAAGCTAATTTCGATTTGAAAAAACTCGTCGTTCTTCCCCAAGCGTCCTTTGCCGCTTCGGGATTGTAGCGGTCGGCATTGGTATTGTTGTTGAAGGCGTGCTTGGCTCCCGGATAAACTTTACAATCAAAACTCTTGCCGGTTTTTGCCAACGCCGCCTTCAAAGGTTCCACACCCGGCATGATGTTCGGATCTTCCGCGGCATAATTACCCATCACGGCGCAGGGAATATTGGCGACAGAATCGAGCGGATCGGGGTTGCGCCCGTAGTAAACCACCGCCGCGTTGAGATCCTTGCACTTGGTTGCGAAATTAAGCGACTGGCCGCCGCCCCAGCAGTAACCGACGACACCGAATTTGCCGTTGACGTAGTTCTGCTTTTTCATATAAGCCACGGCTGACGTCAAATCCTCGGCTACCATAGTACCGTTTACTTTCTGAATTTCTTTGGTTGCCTCATCGCTGCCATTCCATTTGTCGCTGCCGCCGATCCGGCTCATGCAATCCACGGCGATTGCGGCGAAGCCGTCTTTAGCAAAGTGGCGGGCGACGTCTTTGATATGCCCGACGAGCCCCCTGTTTTCGTGAATCACGACTACGGTACCGAGACTCGTGCCATTCTTTGGCCGTGACACGTAAGCGTTCACGGTTCCGGCTTGACCGGGAAATGACACCATCTCCGAGGTCAGGCTGGCATCATTCGGTTCGACAATATTTTCTATAGTCTGAGCCATCGATAAAACCTCCTTCAGCAGATTTTTTGATCGTTCGCTTTCACCTATAGCGAAAAATAAATTTCAAATCTAGACCTATATTCGTCGTTCATAGCCCTAAAACAGCAACGGCGCCTTTCAGGCGCCGTTGCTGTTGGAATCGCAATATCTTAAGAACGCACAGTCGGTTAGGACGTCGCTGGAGTCGAACTTGATGTGGACGACGCTTTTTCGCTGCTCGACGCCGCGCTCTCGCTTTTTTTGCTTTCCGGCTTGGTTTCTTTGGATTCTGTCTTTGAGTCCGAAGTCGACTTCGAGCTTTGGTCGCTCTTGGCGTCGCCGTTTTGCCCCTTGCGCGCGTAGTCGGTAACGTACCAGCCGGTACCTTTGAGCTGGAAGGATGTGTTGGAAATAAGCTTCTTAATCTTGCCCTTGCAGGTCGGGCACTTTATCAGCGGCTTATCGGTAATTTTTTGGGTGGTCTCGAAGGTGCCACATGTTTGGCATTGGTACTCGTAAATAGGCATTGAAAATCCTCAAGTTAGCTGGTTGATAGGTAACTTAACCACAGTCCCCACGGATGTCAATTGACCGTCCCAGAGCCCCGCTTTACGCTCGCGCGTTGCGGTCCGACCCGTCCGCCTTAATATGCGGGCCACCGAACCCCTCAGAGCGGTTACCAAACAGGACTAATGGGTCGGTGCCGTTGTTGGTGATTTGATAATAGTCCTTGGCTTCTAAAAAAAGAACCTCGTTTTTGCGAATCGGCCGTTCCTCGCCTTTCAAGCCTTTAACCACGCCGCTGCCCGATAGCACCAAAAAGGTCTCCGGATTGGCGTGATAGTGCATATCCGTGCCGTCACCTGGAACGAAATAGAGCATCCAGGATCTGAAATTGTCGGTGCCGAATAAATGGATATTGCGCTTTTTTGTCGCCATCATTTCGTCGAGACTTTGTACGTCCATGGGGAATCCTCCTCGGATGAATTGATTGATTCTAGCCTAGCTCACTCCTTTGGGGCAAGCGTCGACGAAATGGCTTGACAGCCAGATAGGCGTGCAATATTGGGAGATGATGTTTAGTGGAAATCCATCTATACGGTGGAGGGGGGTCGGATGCTGAAACTGAACGAGGCGCAAGCTCAAGAATTTATCGCAGAGTTGGCTGCGAAATGCGATAAACGTTGGCAGGAAACCGTCGATAAAACCCGATTCATGAACGAACTGCGCGACGGCAAGCTCAAAAAGGAAACCCTCCAGTTATTTTACAAGAACTGGGGCTCTTTCGTTCCGGTGATCAATTCGGTTTACACTTCGGCGTTCTACAAACACCTGTGGTTTTTCGTGAAAAACGTCGATCTGATGGAAGTCTATACCCAGAAAGTTCTCGACGAGTTCGGCCATCCGAGTCCGCCGGGGCATATACAAATCTTGATGAGCACCGGCGCCGCGCTTGGACTAACTAAGGAAGACGTCCTGCTCTCGCCGATGCTGCCGGAGTGCCGCGCCTTGCCGGATTTTCACCGCACGCTGATCAATGACGGCCAAATCCAGGAATACTGGTTCTCGGTGCTTTGGGAGCACCCGTTTGGCAATTCCTGTTTGGATTTTTTCAAGGCGCTCACGATGCATTACGGCCTCAGCACTGCCGACGCGAGCTATTTTTCCAAGCATCATGAAGCCGACACGATGGATCATTTGGATCGAAAATCCCACGGCGCAGTAACCCAGACCGTGCTCGCACGGCTGCTGCAAGAGGGCGTCAACGAGCGTCCCGGCTATTCGGCCGAGTATTGCGCTGTCACGCCGGCGGACTTGAACAAAATGTTCATGGACGGCTGCTATGCCGCCACACACTAGAACACAGAGCGTTTGACGTCTGGCGTCTATTGTTTAGACTTTAGCTTTCCTCTCCGACGCCAGACGCCTAGACACCAAACGGAACAACCATGGCCTTCTCCGACCTCCGATCCTTCATCGACGGCACCGCGCGCATCGGCGAGCTTAAAAACATCGACGGCGCGCACTGGGACCTCGAGATCGGCTGTCTGACCGAGCTGCTGGCCGAGCAAGACGGCCCGCTGCTGCTCTTCGATAACATCGTCGGTTACCCCAAAGGCTTTCGCATCGCCGCCAACGCGCTCGCCAGCGCGCGCCGCTTCGCTCTCGCCCTCGGCATACCGACCGATGTGCCGAAACTGGAAATTCTCAAAAACTGGCGTAACAAGATTCGCGATTTAAAACCCTTCGCGCCGATGGAAGTTTCCACGGGACCGATAACCGAAAACGTCCTCGAAGGCGAGCAGATCGACTTGAATATTTTTCCCACGCCCAAGTGGCACGAGCACGACGGCGGCCGCTACATAGGCACCGGCGACATGGTGATCACCAAAGACCCGGACAGCGGCTGGGTCAACGTCGGCACCTACCGCTCGTGCATCGTCGGCAAGGATCGCGTCACGCTTTGGATCATCGAGCACAAGCACGGCAAACAGATCGCGCGCAAACATTGGCAAGCCGGTCGTGCCTGCCCCGTCGCCATCGTGCTTGGCTGTGAGCCGGCGACCTGGATGGCAGGGCCTTCGGCAGCAAAAGCCGGCGTGAGCGAATATGAATATGCCGGCGCGCTACGCGGCGCGCCGCTCGAAGTGATTCGCGCGCCGTTCACCGGACTGCCCATACCGGCTACAGCGGAAATCGTTATCGAAGGCGAGATGCCGTCACCCGAAGAAGAGTCGCATGCCGAAGGCCCGTTCGGCGAGTGGCCGGGCTATTACACTCACAGCGGCAATGAAACCGTCGTGCGCGTGAAACGAGTACTCTATCGCAACGATCCTATTCTTCTGGGCAACCCGCCGCTCTTGCCGATCACCGAGCGCTACGGCATTCCGCTCTACGCCGCGCGTATTTGGGATCACTTGGAACAATCCGGCGTCTCCGATATCCAGGCCGTATGGTGCCACTGCCATACGTTGATGGTCGTGGTTTCACTGAGGCAGCGCTATTCAGGACATGCGCTCCAAGCGCTCACGGCCGTCGCCGGCATCCAGACCGGCGCGAGCATGTATCGTTATTACGTCGCCGTCGACGACGACATTGATCCGGTGGATTTGAAGCAGGTC
>WNGI01008499.1_pt1 | contig 14896 bp, 12 predicted proteins | sample 5400621 | NCBI WGS metagenome assembly WNGI01 (sample SAMN13153374, study PRJNA577476) | soil metagenome | isolation source: 20 cm soil or saprolite under Garry oak tree replicate 1 | place: USA:California | collected 2016-06-15 | reverse complement strand
AATTACCGTCGTCGAACACGAGCATGAACTCGCAACCGTCGGGATTGAGACCTTGAATGGAGTGAGGAAGTCCTGGCGGAAAGAACCAAAGATCGTTTTTGTTTACGTCGGCGACGAAACTTTTGCCGTCCAAGTCGATCGCCGTAAGCCGTGCTGACCCGTAAAGCATGATGGCCCATTCGCTCGCCGTGTGCCAATGGAGTTCGCGGAAGCCGCCGGCAGTCAGTCTCATGTTGACGCCAGCCATAGTCTTGGAGACGGGAAACTCCCGCACCGTTACCTCGCGTGACCATCCACCTTCATAGGTACGCTTGTTGGCAAAGGAAAACGGATACTTGAACGCCTGCACCAACTCTTTTGTGTCCGTGGCAGGTGGCCACATGGAATCCGGGTTCTGGCCGTCAAGCCCCGGATTGGCCGGGCCGGGATCAGTTCTGCTCCGGTCTGCGCTGCTCCGCTCTGCACCTACTACTTTTTGCAACGCAGCAAAGCTGCCTATCGCTACCGCCGTTTTTCCGATGAAACTGCGACGAGTAAATGCGCTCATAATACTGACAGGCTAACCAGGTGCCTGTTACGTAGCTATTGCGCGTTCGTCGGATTTTCCGCTACCACTGAAGAAGGACTTGCGACTCCATCTTTGGGATCTGGAGGCGAAGAAAGAACTTGCGATTAGTAACGTTCCGCGGCGAAAACAGATTCCGGATCGGACCCGGAAACTTTGCCTACCGCGATCCAGCCAATTCGACTGACAAGCGCGCCAATTAGAAATGAAATTGCCGCGAATGGAACGAGGCCGAAAAACCGGAGGATGAGCGCAAGCGGACCATTCAAGATTTCGCCGATGCGAATAAGCCAGCCCGAACTGTGTTCGTGTATGGCGCGATCGGCGACGCCGTGTTTATCGATGCTGAGCCAAATCAAAAGCGCCGTTTCAACAGTGGCCGCATAAAAGCCGAGGAAGTTAAGCGCAGCGATTCGGTGTCCGAGCAATTCCAACAGGGCAGCGGCGGATCCTAATCCCGCGGTTCCGAAATGAATCGGCAACAGGGTGCGATGCAAGAACCACGCGGGAATTGCGCTGGCGCCGATCAGCACGCCAGTGTAAGTCGCAAGCAGAGTTCCGAAGATCGCCGCACCAAAAATGAAGATGTCGGCGGCGATACTCAGCAGTTGATCCAGTGTGCCAGCGAAGATCTGATGCGCATGCAGTTCGAGCGCGATCAAACCTGGAACGGCGCAGGCGCCGAACGCGCTGAGAATCCAGGCGCCCATCGACATGGCGGATCGATGTTTAAAAACGCGCAGCATGTTGAGGAAGAGGTGGGGGCGGCCAAGATCCATGATCAAAAGAACAGGTGAAAGAATCGCGCCAGCTATGGCCGCGACCCACATTGCCGCGCGGGCAAGATCGACATGGTGATAAATAATGGCTCCGCTCGCGATTACCGCGGACATTCCGGCGATTCCACCGAAAAAAAAGTAGAGCGGAATCTCCCACGTCCAGACCGGCGGTTTGACAACGGCCTGCCCGTAGTAACCCGGTTTGCGGGGAATCGGGCCCCCGGCAACATCCACGCCTTTGTCCGGAACGACGCCCTCCTTCCACGCTTGCTCGCGCAATTCTTCGAATCGCTTTTCGGATGGCGAAGTGGGTGTCATGAAAAAAATGCGAAGGCCAATAGCGTCGCAATGATGGATGCGATCGCTGTCGCGAAGGCCGAAGTCCACGCTGACTTCAGATAAATCGTTGGAATCTGGGGTTTCGGAGGAAGTCCGTAGGCTTCGGGTTCGCCAAGAATCAAAAAGAACGCGTGGATGCCGCGGACGGAAGTTTCGGTCGGATCGTAAAGTTGCGCATCGTTGTAACCATTTTGTTGTAATTGTTGAACGCGCGCCGCTCCGCGCGCGCGAAGATCATCGAGACGGCCAAATACGATCGATTCGGTTGGACAAACTTTTGCACACGCGGGAACGAGTCCGCTCTTTTGTCGATCGTAACAAAATGTGCACTTAAACGATCGATTACACCAAACGGGCACGAGACCACGCAATAGCCGCACCCGTTGCAAACATCGTTTTGCACGAGGACGGAGCCGACTTCCGTCCGCACGATTGATCCGGTTGGACAGGCTTCCAAACAACCCGCTTCCTCGCAATGCTTGCAAACGTCGGACAAGAACACCCAGCGGAACGGATCTTCGTCCAGCGACATCGGGCCCGCGATTTGATTTCCCTTCGCACGGTCCTGTTCCAGAAACATCACGTGCCGCCAGGTCGATGCACCGAGATGTCCGGTGTTGTCGTAAGAATTTCCCGACCAAATGAAGCCGTCATCAGGCACCTCGTTCCATTCTTTGCACGCGACTTCGCAAGCCTTACATCCAATGCAAACAGTCGGGTCGGTAAAAAATCCTACTTCAACGTTATCGCGCACGTAGGAGTGCTTCCGCTGATTCGTACTCTGAATGCCTTCGCCAATCATCGATTATCGATCTTTCCTTCCAAGCCATGACCGCCACCGGCTCTGGCGCAGGGCGCACCTGCCGCTGGTTGTTCGGGGTGCAAATTAGGCGGGCCACCCTTCGGCACATATTTGTCGAGCCAATCTTCAAAGGCGGGACCTCGCGGCAATCGGCCAGGCACAATGTTGCAGGTAAGCGCCTTCGCTTCCATGATCGTGACATTTGGCTCGCCCGAAATCGGAATTAAATCATTCGTGGTCCCGCCCTTCACCGGCCCGGCCGAGCCGAAATGAAACGGCATCGCGATTTGGTGTACGGTTTTCCCGTTGAGATGCAGTGGCCGGATACGGCGGCTGACGAGTGCGCGGGCTTCGATTGCTCCGCGTAAACTCACGATCGAAATGTGGTCGCCGTTGCCGATCTTCAGCTCGACTGCAAGCTCGGGGGACATTTCAGCGAAGAGCTCAGGTTGCAACTCCGCGAGATGACTGAGAAAGCGCGACATACCTCCGGCGGTGTGATGCTCGGTCAGCCGGTAAGTTGTAAGAACAAAAGGAAATTGCGGATCTCCAGGGGGCGCGAATCGATTTTCCTGGCGGGTAAACCAATGCACAGCCGGATTCGTGTCGCGCGAGTAAAGCGCGTTGTGCACCGGTGACTCGAGCGGTTCGTAATGTGTAGGCATCGGTCCATCCTGCAAACCGCTCGGAACATAAAGCCAGCCGAGGCCGTCTTCCTGCAGCATGAATGGCGCGTCACCAGCGATTCCATCGAGGCCGCTCTCGTTTCCGGTTGGTCGAAACGCTGGCGACTTCTCCAGCGGAAAATCGGGGTTATCAATTCCGGTCCATTTCTTTTGCGCGCCGTCCCACCAGATTAACTTCTTGCGGTCGCTCCACGGTTCGCCGGTCGGGCTGGCGCTCGCTCTATTATATATGATGCGGCGATCGCCCGGCCAGACGAATCCCCAACCGTGGCCAAGATAATCTTTCGAATTACGCGAGTTCGCCTTGTTAATCTTATCAGGACCGAGGACGCCTGAGTAAATCCAGCAGCCGCTTGCGGTCGAACCGTCGGACTTCAGCCGTGGATAACCGTCAATCTGCGGACCGTGATGCGGATTGCCACTGTGACCGACTCGTCTTCCGGATACCACCAATCGAGTGCGCGCAACGGTTCATCGAGCGGATCGTTGGATTGTTTCGCTTTGGCGATCAGGCGCAAAGCGAGCTGATGCATGAACCACGCCTCGGAGCGCGCGTCGCCCGGCGGGTCGACAGCTTTCTGGCGCCACTGCAGCATGCGCTGCGTTTGTGTGAAGGCGCCTTCCTTTTCGGCATGACCCGCTGCTGGAAAAAGAAAAACCTCCGTTTCGATGTCCTCTGCGCGAAGCTCGTCGCGCTGAATTTCGGGCGAATCACGCCAGAACGTTACCGCTTCGATTTCGACCATCTCTCGAACGACCAGCCATTTCAATTTCGACAGCGACGTTCGCTCGAACCTGGAATTGGCCGCCGCGACCGCGGGATTCTGGCCCATCATGAACATTCCTTCCATTTTTCCGTCGGCCATGTCGTAGAGATATTCGAAGTAGGAATGGTTGGTGGTGATCTTCGGGAGCCAGTGGTAGCCAAAATCGTTTTCCGCCGTGGCGTTCTTGCCGTAGTACGCCTTGAGCAAGCTGATGAAATACGCCGGAAAATTATTCCAGAGCCCGGTGGGCCTTGTGTGACGCGCCAGGTAATCGCGCAGCGTCGTTTCGGTGCCATCGCCGCGGGGCATTGGCAGATAACCAGGCAAAGTATCGTAAAGCGTTGGAATGTCAGTCGAGCCTTGGATCGACGCGTGACCACGCAGGGCCAAGATTCCGCCGCCTGGCCGACCGATATTGCCGAGCAACAGTTGCAGGATCGCCGCGGTGCGGATGATCTGAACGCCTTTTGAATGTTGGGTCCAGCCGAGCGCATAACAAATCGCTGCGCTCTTATCTGGACCGGATGCGGCGACGAGCGCGTCCGCGACCTTGTGAAAGAGCGCCGGCGGAATGCCGCAAATTTTCTCTACCATCTCCGGCGTGTAACGAGCGAAGTGGCGGCGCAGTGTTTGCAAAACGCACCGCGGATGTTGCAAGGTCAGATCGCGTTCCGGAAAACTGAGGGCGGGATGGCCTTGGTAGACCCAGGTCCTCCTGTCGTAGCCGCATTGCTCCCCGCTCCAACCAGAGAAAACGCCGGTCGCGCCTTCTTCCGCGTCGCGAAAATCTTCACGCAGAATGCAGGACGCATTCGTGAAGTGGACGACGTAATCGCGGAAGAAAAGATTGTTCTCGATAATGTGCCTGACGAGTCCGCCAAGAAATGCGATGTCGCCGCCGGCGCGGATCGGCACCCAGATATCCGCCAGCGCGCTGGTGCGCGAAAACCTCGGATCGACATGAATAATGGTCGCGCCGCGCTCCTTCGCTTTCATCACCCAGCGAAAACCGACAGGGTGCGCCTCAGCCATTGACGAGCCTTCGATTAAAATACAATCGGCGTTGGCCAGATCTTGTTGTGCGGTCGTAGCTCCGCCCCGGCCAAAGGAGGTGCCCAGACCGGGCACCGTGCTGCTATGTCATATCCGGGCCTGGTTGGATATGCACACCATCCCCAGGCCTAGAGTGAAAAGTTTCTTGATGAGATAATTTTCTTCGTTGTCGAGCGTGGCGCCGCCCAGATGGCAGATCGCAGTCGTGTGATTGATCGTGCGATTGTCGATCTTGTGCACAAATGTGCGCTTGCGCGATTCCCAGACGCGTTCGGCTACCATGTCCATCGCGCGATCAAGCGAAATCTCCGTCCACTCTTTCGCGCGCGGCGGGCGATATTTCATTTTTGTCTCGCGCCGGCTATGAGTCAGTAGTTGGTAAGATGCGGCGCCTTTCGGGCAAAGATTCCCCTGGCTAATTGGGCTCTCCGGATCGCCTTCGATCGAGACCAGTTTGCCGTTCTTGTGATAAATCAGCTGACCGCAACCGACACCGCAGTAGGGGCAAACGGAACGCGCCACTTGCGCATCGTCGATCCGCGCGTGCATCGCGCGCGTTTGAGCGGACATCGATTCGAGCCCGGTTCCGTCCTTGCCTTCTCGAATTTGGCGCACCAGCGGCCATTTCGAGATCAAAGCAGTCAGCGACGTCATGTCATTTAATCCTCGCTTAACCGGCCATTCTCCTTCGTATCTTTTTTTGTTGATAGCGGTCAAGGACAAAAAGATTCGCTGTTGCACGTCTGGAAGAGTCGATCGTGGCCACTGAAGAAATTGAAGAGCGCGATGCTAAGCGGGAAGAACCGATCGTGGGCGCGCGCGGCGCCGTATCAACCTGCTCCGTGCTTTCACCAGGATATTTGGACGACCTTGCGCTTTCATGACTTTTGGGCTGCAAGTTCGCGTTCGCGGCGAGAGAAAGAAGAAACTCGAAAGCGAACATGACAAGACCGTAAGCTCTCGCGTAATGCGTCAGCTATTGAGCGTAAGATGGAATTATTGCTACTGAGTTGGAACGAGAAGTAGCTCGTCCTTTCGAACGATTCCTAGTGGTAGGCGGAAGCCGCCCCGAGCAGCGACCCACTGTGTCCGCTGGTCCAGCTGGGTGCCACAGCCGGATAAATTCGATCCGCATCGCGCCAGAATTGAACGCTTAGCGGAATAAAAGATAGAGATGCCCAATCAGCAGACCTATCGTCCGGCAACTATACGTCGATACAGTCCTTCATACTGAGGGACAATGTGATCTGCTGAGAACCGTTCCAGCGCGCGTTTGCGACTCCGTTCACCCATTTCTCGCGCTAAATTCGGAGATTCAATCAATGCGTCCAACGCCGCTGCCGCCGCCGTTACATCGCCGAAAGGGTATAGAGGATAAGAGTCTCCCAGGACTTCGGGAATGCCACCGACGCGGAAAGCAACGACTGGTTTGCCGTAAAACGCCGTCTCGAGAATGCTCAGACCGAAGCTTTCGTATTCAGATGTGTAGAGCCCCGCGTCCGCGGCCTCCAAGTAATCTTCCACCACAGCTCTGTTTTGGTGAACAATGACACAGTCGCGAAGCCCCAGTTCATCGAGCAGCGGTTCGTAAGGATCAAAGGGCCCGCCTGCTAAAATAAATAATCGAAGGCGCGCCCGGTTTTTCGACATCGCAATCGTGCGCAAGAGTAGATCGATGCGTTTGACGGGTCGTAGGTTCGACATGTGTAGCAAAAGAAATTTGTCGGTTACGCCCAATTCATGCCGGACTTCGTCGCGGCTTCTTTTCGGTTTGTTGGGAGTGAAGAAATTCGGAATCACTTCAATCGGTCGTTTCAAACGAAAGATTTCCTGCGTTTGATTCCGAAGACTTTCTGAAACTGCCGTCACCGCATCGGAATGCACGAGAGCATGTTCTATGGCGGTGCGGTAATCGGGATCCTGGCCCAGCAGAGTCATATCGCTTCCGTGCAAAGTTGTGACGATGCGCGGGGCTGGCGGACCTACAATTTGCGCGGCCAAACACGCAGCGAGTGCGTGCGGCACCGCATAATGAACATGAAAAAGATCGAGCTGCTGCGAACGCGCCACTTCCGCCATTTTCACTGCGAGCGGCAGGGTGTAGTCGGGACATGGAAACAATGCATTGTCCGCAACATCGACTCGATGGAAGTGAAGACCCTCCTGCGGCAAACCTAGCCGCACTGGCTGCGCATAACTGAAAAAATAAACTTCATGACCGCGCCGCGCCAGTTCTGAGCCGAGAGCCGTTGCCAAAATCCCACTCCCGCCAATCAATGGAAAACATGCGATCCCAATTTTGAGCGGCCCCGATTTCATCATTCTCCAGTGTAGGCTTTGCCCGACTCGGAAATTTCCTCGCGCCTGACGAATTTCACCTCGGGAGCATCCGCCTTGTTGATGTAATCCTGCTCGCTCGCGCCGGCGATGTAATGCGTGCACCGGATCACTGATTGCATCCAAACGAAACGCGTGTCTCGAGTCGGGCTGATTTGTTCCGGACCGAATTCGCCTCCGGAAATTTCCAGAAACCGATCGCCGCCTTTGTGCAGCAGCAATTTTCCGTCGCGATAACGTGCACGAACGATCTCTCCTTCATATGGCTGGTCGACGAAATAGTCGGAGACCGCCACAGCATGTGCTCTGAACTCCGACGCACTCGATCGCTCCACGCGCACGCCTTCCAGCAAGCCCATTCGCCTGTACATCTCGAGACAGAAGTCGGCGACATTCGAACATTTGGTTTTCTTGAAGTGTGCGACCAGAGACTGGCCAACATAATTGGGAAGTTGGCGCGCAGTTTTGTCCTGCCATCCCGGAAGGACTCGTTTGGCGTAGAGGGGTGAAAACTGCTTTTGAATCCGATTCTCGAATTGAAAATTCAGGGCTACTTCCCGACTGCTCTGTTGGTCTCGCAAAATGGTGTTCGTCTCGCGCGGGTCATGATCGCTGTCATGAAAGAAAAAGACGATTTCTCCCCCAATCTCCTCTTGCAGACGGCGGGCCGTCAGAATCTTAGCGAACAAGAATCGCTTGGGAAAAAATCCGCACGGTTGCTGGCCGAAACAAATAATCGGGTGATGCATCGCTCCAAAGAACCCTCATACCCCATCGGGAGCTTCAGTATTGCGAAAGATAGTTTGCTGCAGGAACGGCGCCAGAATCAGCACGGCCGCGCATCCAATAAAATTGTACCAGAGATAACCAATATTCGTCGTTGCGAAGAGGACGAATACGAGTGTTTGCGCAATGATCGCCGCGAAAAACACTGCCGAACCGGTGAGTCGTCGAATAAAAAACGCTGCTAGAAACAGACCGAGGATGCTGCCATAGAATATGGAGCCCAGAATGTTGCCTGCTTCGATCAGATTTTCGACCAGACTCGCAAATGAAGCGACGCCGATAGCGATCAACCCCCACGCCGCCGTCAGCGCCTGGGCCGCAACTACGTAATGATGGTCGCTCGCATTCGGCCGAATCAATGGCCGATAAAAGTCGACCGCGGTGGTGGTACCGAGAGCGTTCAGAGCTGCTGCCGTCGCTGACATCGTGGCGCACAAGATCACTGCGATGAGTAATCCGACAATTCCATGCGGCATCTGTTGAAGAATAAAAGTAATGAATACGTAATCCGATTCCTTGCTTTTTGGATCCACGCCTGCCTGCACGAGAACTGCCTTGGTTCGATCGCGCAAATCACGCGCCTGTGCCTCGAGTTCATGCAACCTCGCCATCGCCACATCGCCCTGGTCCGGCGACGCACTTGAAACAGCGCGAATAGCAGCGCGTTTTTGCGCGAAAACGTCATCGAATTGCGTTTGCAGCGCGGCTAGCTGCGGCGCGTAACCGTTTTCCGCTGCACGTTGGTAGGCCGGCTGATTGAAATAAACCGGTGGTTTTTCGAATTGATAAAACATGAAAACAATCGCGCCGAGCAGCAGAATGAAAAATTGCATCGGCACTTTGACCACGGCGTTGAAGAGCAGGCCCAGACGGCTCTCTTTGAGCGAGCCCCCGGCGAGATATCGTTGAACCTGTGATTGGTCCGCTCCGAAATAAGAAAGCGCCAGGAAAAACCCGCCGATCACGCCCGACCAAAATGTATAGCGCCTGTGCGGATCGACCGAGAAACTGACGGCCTCCAGTTTGCCCATTTTGCCCGCGACGGAGAGCGTGCTTTCAAACGACAGATCGGGTGACAATCGGTAAACCGCGACCGCAAATGCAATCGCCATGCCGACCATAATGACAATCATCTGATAGCGTTGGGTGATGCTTACGATCTTGGTCCCGCCGAAGACCGTGTAGATCACAACCAGTCCGCCTGCGAGCCAGATCGTCAGATTCAACCGCCACCCGAGCAAAGCGGAGAGAACAATGGCCGGCGCATAGATGGTGATTCCAGCAGCGAGGCCTCGTTGCACCAGAAACAGAAATGCGCCGAGCAGCTGCGTCTTGCGATCGAATCGCTGGCCGAGGTACTGGTACGCCGTATAAACTTTCAGTCGCTGGTAAATCGGAACGAAGATTGCGCACACAACGATCAGCGCGAGAGGCTGCCCGAAATAATTCTGAATAAAGCCTATGCCGCTCTCATACGCCTGACCCGGCATGGAGAGAAATGTGATCGGCCCCGCCTGCGTCGCGAGCACTGATAATCCGATGGTCGCCCATCCAATACTCGCATCGCCCTTGAGATATTGGCGCAACGAGGCGCTGCCGCGGGTGCGCCACAGGCCATAAAGCGGGATCGCCAGAATCGTGGCGATAAGAACAAGATAATCGAGCCGGTTCACGAGAACCGGAGAGTAAAGAGGTAGAGGAGCACCACCTCTACCGCAAAAAGTGAAAGTGCCAGGCCGTACGCCTTGCGCCAGGAAGGCGCATCCGCGTTATCATTTCGTGCGTTCATTTCCCAAGGACAACATATTTGCGAATAAGCGATAAGCTCCCGGAACCCCGGCCGGCAACTGCCGAAACCAGGAATAACTGGTGTAGATAAAGAAACCCTTGCCCGACTTCGCAACCAGCAGACCGCCGTCGAGTGGTTTTTCCTTTGGATCGTTGCACGACAGGATCGGTGTCCAGGCAGGATCCCACTTGTTAGGAAAATAGAGTCCGCGTTCCTGAACCCATCCGTCGAAATCCTTCGGCGTGATTTTGTTTGGAATGTTCATGAGCGGATTATTCGTCGCGAGAACGCGCACCTGTGCGTTTTCGTCAGTGACGCGGTCCCGTGAAATCTCCAACGGATATGGACCGAGTTCCTTGGTCTTGAGATCCGACAGGGTGTTGTACTGCGCGATGGCAAGTCCGCCATTTTTTACATAATCGAATAATTCCGGCAACCAGTTGGAAATTCGATCCTGCGTGTTATACGCCCGAATTCCCAGCACCACGGCCGAGAACTGCGCCAGGTTCTTCGCCGTGATGTCCGGTTCGCTCAACATTTTCACCGAATACCCGATTTGTCTCAGGCTTTCCGGCACATCGTCGCCGGCGCCGGGAATGTAACCAATGCGCTCGCCCTTCTTGTGAATATCCGCGCGAACTAGTTTGGCTTCCGCCGGTGGCATTAGTGTCTGCACGCCGATGTGCGGATACGAAATGCGCACGCGCTCGAGCGAATACTCGCGGCCGTTGATCGAAACGATTGCTCGTAACGTGCCTTCGCTATTTTGATTCGGTGGTTTAACGCTAAACGTAGCTGCCATCTCGGCATTGGCTGCCTTCAAGTCTACCGGAATGGACGCCGGAGAAACTTCCCATCCCTGCGGTGCAGCCAGTTTAAGTTCTCCTTTCACAGCCCCGGTGGCCGCCGTAACGCGCACTGAAACAGGTTTGGGCTGGTTTGTCGGGAATACGAAGACGCTTTCCAGAACATTCACGAACGCAGGCGGCGCAATCACCAACGGCCGTGTCGGTTCGCCCGCAACCGCATCAGCTGTGCGATACGTCGTGTCTACGATGTATCGCAGTTCCTGGCCGTTTACTTGCAGAACTATCTCGACCGGAAGGGCAGGGGGATTCTCCGGCAGACCAACAAGCTTTTGATCGTCGACAGTGAAGGTGCCGAGGGAAGGAGGTTTGCGAAGCCAGTACGGCTGCGAATACGGTGCATCGTCGGGAATCCTGCACGACAGATCCTTCGTAACGAGTTCGTTCGATGGAAGCGCCGCATCAATCTTGGTTAAATCGCCAGTGTTGGGGAATCGCACTTCTTGCAGGGTAACTGGTACATTAGAGCGATTGATTGCCTCTAGTTTTATTGCTGCGGTTTGCCCGGGTGTAAACGTTTCAGTCGCTGTCGACGCTTCAACATGCAGGCCGAGACATGCAGCGATGATCTTGTCCAACTCTGCTTTTTTCTCTGCAATCCAGGACTCATCCTGAATCGCACTCATCGCCTGGCGCAACTTCAACAAGTCAGGCACCGACGCAGCCGGATCGGCGGGATTGAACTTCGAAGTGATTTGACGAATTTCAGTAGCAACGGATTCGGAATTCGGAACGCGCGACCAGCTCGTGTCGACGCCTTCGAAAAGCGAGCTCGTCATCGGCTGACCTTTCAACGGTTTGAAATATTCTTTCCGCGCGCCGCGCCGCGGCAGGCCACCCACGCCCTGGCTTTTGTGCATGCTGATGCTGGCCGCCGCAATTTCCGTGTACGCTTTGCCGAGAAGCGGATTGTAACCGCCGGCTTCAAAAACGGTCAGGCCCGTCGGATCGAAAGGGAGGTTGCGGTTCGTAAAGAAAAACGGAGACGTGTTCCAAACCAGCCGCGTCGCTTGCCACGGTTTCACGAAAGCGAGTTGCTCTGGAAAACGATTTGGATCAGCCGCTGCCGAGAATGCTTCCTGCGCCAGAATCGCTGACGCCGTGTGATGGCCATGCGTCTTTTCATCCTCGGGACTGAAACGCGTCACCATTACATCGGGCCGGAAATTCCGGACGACCCACACGACGTCAGCAAGAATTTTGTCGTGATCCCAGATATGCATCGTTTCGTCAGCTGTCTTCGAAAACCCGAAATCGATCGCTCGCGTGAAAAACTGCCTGGCGTGGTCGATGCGTCGCGCATCGAGCAATTCCTCTGTTCGAATAACGCCGAGCCGCTCGCCCAGTTCGGGACCGATTATATTCTGGCCACCGTCCCCTCGCGTAACCGAAAGATAAGCGGCGTCATAGAGCGAACCGTTCGCCCAGAATGCCATGAGATTTGTGTTTTCGTCGTCGGGATGTGCCGCGATGTAAAGAACGCGGCCAAGCACATTAAGCTTTTGGAGTGCGAGCTGAATTTCGCTCGCATTCATTTGTTCTGGAGACAACAATGGCGGCGCATCGGCGGAATTGGCCGTGCCCGTCACGGCGAGGGTCGCGACCACCACGACGGCTGCGCGCCAGCAGCGCTTTTTGTAGCGGCGGTCTCTGACCGCCGATTGCGCGCTGCTATGGTGCATCGCGCCTGGCGGCGCGCTTTCCGGTGAGCGTCCCATCGAGGCTATCGTCCCAGGTCCGAGATAGCGCGCGTTACTTGTTGATGTCCTGCTGCGCCTGGAGCCGATCGACGAGCCCTTGGATAGCCTGTTTTTGCCCCTCACTAGGAGCAGCAGCTTGCGCCTGCTTCGCATCGTTCAGCGCGCCGGCGAAATCACCAGCTGCAGATTTGATGCGGGCCTGAGCTAAATAGCCGAACACTCCGTTCGGAAACCGTTTGGCGACCTCTTTGAAGATCTCCATCGCTTCAGCACCCTTCTTCTGATTCTGCAGCTGTCGGCCATACGTGTAGAGGTCCGGCGCTTTGGCCTTCTCGAGCGCTTTGTTCCAGGTGGTTTTTGCCTCGTCCTGCTTGTTCAGCGCCTTGAGAATATCTGCTTTGGTGCTGAGATTTTCGAACCTTTCCTCGTTCTGAATTGAGAGATCGGCCCAACGTGCACGAATCCTGATTCGGAATCATATGCAAACCATAAAGCCCTTTGGCGAGCGGCTTGCCTTCCACCGAAACATCATCGCTGAATTCAATCGTGGTGTTTTCGTTCGCGCCTGCGCGCCAGACCTTGCCATAAGGAACAAGGCCGCCCCAAATTTTTCGCCCGTTCACCAATGGGCGATGGTAATTGACTGTAATATCCGTCAACGCAATGCGCTGTTTGACCTCGGCAGCCTGGCTGACATCAGGCGTCTTCAGATCGCTTTGTGCGGAAGCGATTTGGCCGAGCGCGGCAATGGCGAAACAAAGAGCGAATGGCTTAAGCATGATTGTTTTCATAATTGTGGCGGTTACCCTTCTCAGATTTTCGATACTCCGCTACCAGATAATTAAGGGATTTCGGCGTGGGTGCTGCAGCGAATCTCTCTTTAAATGAGTCGGTTCTTAATCGACGTACTTTTGGGCAATCGGCATTTTTCAACCTAACTGGATTTCTGGGGGAACCTCAGGATTCATCAATGAGGCGCCGCCGTCCGCGTAGATCACCTGGCCAGTTATCCAGTCGGCTTGCTCCGAACAAAGGAGTGACGCAACGTTGCCGACATCCTCAGGCGTTCCCAGCCGTCCCATGGGGGTCCACCCGCGCGCGTGCCAATTTCGGATGAGTTCCTGAACTTGCTCGGGCAGCGAATTTAAAACGCTGTCCTCGGTCCATCCGGGACTGACGGCGTTGACCGTGATGCCGCGCTTGGCGAGAGCGACGGCGAAGTAACGCACGAGAGACTCGAGCGCGGCCTTGGCTGAACCCATTCCAACCCACGGTTGTAGTCCGCCAGTGCGGCTCCCCTGCGCATAAGTAATGGCGAGAATTCTTCCCCCTTTACTCATGAGTGGAACGGCCTGCTGCATGGCGACGATGAACATTTTTGCCTGCGAATCGGACGCGGCATTCCATTGTTCGACAGTGATCTCCATCGGTGGATAGAAGAACGCGGCTGCCTCGGGTCGTGCGTTGCTGACAAAGATATCGAGCTTACCGAATTCGGCTTTAACTTTGCCGAACATCTGCGTGATCTGTTTGGGATCCAATACATCGGCTTGAACCACGAAACCATCGGCGCCTCGTTCGCGCACCTGTGCAAGCGTGTCGGAGGCGGCGCCCTCGTTTTGATAGTAGTGAACGGCTACATTGACGCCGTTATCGGCCAGCTTCAGCGCGATTCCTCGACCAATGCCACGTGAACTTCCAGTGATTAACGCGAATTTTCCACTCAGGGACATGACCGTTAGTCGACGTATCTTTGCGCTATCGGCATTTTACGTCCGATGCCGAAGGCGCGGCTGGTGACCTTTAGACCGGGAGCGGCTTGCTCGCGTTTGTACTCATTCAAGTCCACGCGACGCTGCACCCAACGCACAGTTTTTTGGTCGAAGCCTCGGGCAATGATGTCGCGTGCGCTCAAGTTTTCCTCAACGTAAAGCTGCAGGATCTGATCGAGAATTTCGTACGGCGGCAATGTGTCCTGGTCTTTTTGGTTCGGTTTCAACTCGGCGCTCGGCGGTTTGTCGATTGTGGATCTTGGGATGATCTCTCGTTCCCGATTTATCCAGCGCGCCAGTTCGTAAACGATTGTTTTCGGGACATCGCTGATCACTGCCAGCCCTCCTGCCATGTCGCCGTAGAGCGTGCAATAACCGACGGCGAGCTCGCTCTTGTTCCCGGTGCTCAGAACAAGGTGACCGAGCTTGTTTGAGAGCGCCATCAACGTCATCGCGCGCAGGCGCGGCTGCATGTTTTCCTCCGTCTCATTTTCAGGCAGGCCTTTAAAGATTTCTTTGAACTGTGATTTGAAATCTCTGAAGGCGTCACTGATCGGAACCTCGAGAAATTTGATTCCGAGATTCTGCGCCAGCGCGCGCGCATCGTCGACGCTGCCGCGCGAAGAGTAAGGGCTCGGCATCGACACGCCAGTCA
>WNGI01005631.1_pt1 | contig 14896 bp, 13 predicted proteins | sample 5400621 | NCBI WGS metagenome assembly WNGI01 (sample SAMN13153374, study PRJNA577476) | soil metagenome | isolation source: 20 cm soil or saprolite under Garry oak tree replicate 1 | place: USA:California | collected 2016-06-15 | reverse complement strand
AGGCAATGGTAAATCAGGCGCGGGCCGCGAATGCATGAGTGTCTCAGGCAAGGCGATTTCGGCGGAGACAACTCCCAGAACCGGCGCCTGTGCATTGGCGTTGGCGGGAGTTCTCGTAAAGTAAGCATCCTGTTGTATATCGGGCACGGCCGTTTGTGTCCCTGATTTGTTCCCATCAAAGAGCGCCACAACCGCTTCCCGCAAGACACGAAATGTTCCCTCATGAGTGCGTCCCAGATACCAGAAAGCCTCGCGCGATCTCCAGAGGCAGACTGCGGCTGTGAGCAATAGGACTGCGACAAGTGCAACGCGGAACGCGGGCAGAGACAGAGACAGAGATGTGTGGGGGGCATTCCCGGGCACATGTTCGCGGGTGGTTTCCTCGCTCTGGACTTCCGGCGCAGGCGGGGGAACGGACTCGGGCAGCTCACTGGCGATCGAAACGAGATTCGGATCCTCAGGCTGTGGCTCCGAGGGCTCCTGCACTTCAGGCTGGTCAAGCGCCGCGCCTGCATCGGCCGCATACGCGGGGGACTTCACCAGCATCTGCTGGCGTGCTTTGGCCAGCACGGCGCGAGCTTCATCGGCAACTATGGGACGATAGATCAGGAAGTCGAGGCGATGTTCGCGCTCCTCATCAGGCGAGGGCTCTCCCTCCACAATGGCGATAACGACCGCCATGCGGCTTGGTCCGGATTCGCGCGCGCGTTTAAGAAGGAAGCCCGCCTCCGGCTGGTCCGACCAATCTGCAATGATGCAGGAAAAGGGTTGCTTCGTCCCTTTTTCCATGGCCGCGAAGATGTCCGCACAGACTTCCGCGCGAATGCCCGCTTCCCTCAGGACCGCCGTCAATGAATCGGCTGTTGCGGGATTTTTTGAAAACAGTAAGGCGCGAAGAGCCATTCCAACATCAGGTTATCGGGAATTTCGATTCGGGGGCAGGTAACCAGTGGCACAGCCCCTATAGGGCGGGATTCGGAAATCACTGGGCGAGAAGGGACTTGTACTTGTAGGCCGGTGACTTTCGTCACCAGCGTGTGCGATCTTCGCCTTTGCTGAGAAGTCATTCCAAGGCAGAGCACACCTCGACGGCTGAAGTCGGCATTGGCGGCGGGATTTACGGCATGACTGAAGGTGTGCCCTCCCGTAAATCCTCTTCACGGGGAGCTGTGATGGGCGAGTTCATCCGATTTCGGGGAATTCTTAGATCTCGGTCCATTCGCCCGAGATTTCGTGACGGATCTTCTCGGTACGCTCCTGTATCTTTTTCTGCGAGTCCTGCAATTTCTGTTGCAGCTTGTTAAAGCAGGGCCTATTGTGCCGCAGTTTCTCCAGGGCCGGAGCCATGCGGGCGATCTCCTCGCCTGCGCGGCTCAGTTCCATCTCGGTGTCCGCGGTGAACTCAGGAAGATCGAAACTTTCCTCCAGAAGAACGCCAGAGTCCTTTTTTTCAGGGAGAGTGAGATTCAGGTTCTGTTCCTTTTTCTCCCGAACAACCGTGACGGCTGCGGTTCCGCCGGAGGTTGAGCGCAGAGCGCGAGTAAAGTCGGAAGTGTCATGCACCGCCTGACTGTTCACGCGGACGATCACGTCTCCGGCGCGGAAGCCGGCTTTTTCCGACCGGCTGCCTTTTTCTACAGACCGTACTAACACTCCATTTCCACTTTTCACGCCAAAAAAATCGCCGAGTTGCGGCGTGATATTTTCCACCATCAGCCCGCTGCGTAATGACGAGTGAGCGATCACAACCGATACCGGAATATCGAGGTCGGCAATGGCGGGCATGGCCGGCATAGCGAATTTGAATTCTGGCATGGAGTGCATGGCAACCGATTTACTGCGGTTGGCGAGTTGCGCTTTGAGCCACTGTGGTTGGCCATCCCGGCTGATACCGAGCGTGACCACGCGGCCAGCAGGGGTTTCGCGGATCATCCGGCGCAACTGGGCGGCACTCTCGACCGCGGCGCCGTTCAAGGTCAGGATAACGTCGTGCTCCTTTAGTCCCGCCTTGCCGGCCGGTGCGTCCTGATCGACCATGGTGACTTCCGCGCCATGTTCTTCCTTAAGCTTCAAAGCACCCAGCCGCTCGGTGGTGACGTCGGCGATGTCTACGCCCAAATACGAGGAGCCTCCGCCCCCTTCTTCGACTCCATAGCCCCAGTTCCAGTTTTCCCCAGGACGGTCGTAAGGAAGTTCGGCAGAGTACGCACTGGTTAGCAGCGCAAGCAGAGTCACGCAAAGCAGGATGCGATGTGACATGGGCCCCTCCGTGAAAAGCAATTTCAATCTCTCTAGACTCTGACGTCGAAACCTGGGGGCTAAAGAGTCATAACGCATGCTCTTTCGGCCTTCGGCGTACGTGAAACTCGGCCGTCCCTCCGGGACGGGATTTTCGGACCAGAGGTACTGCTAGCGACTGGCGCGAACGAACTTGATGTTCCCAGAATTTGTCCGGACCTTGAGGACCGGTCCACCACCATTCAACTGACCTTCGGCCGTCACCGTTTTCGGCCCCCATTCTCCGCCTTCACTGGCAATGTGAATGTCGGAGAAGTCGCTGATAATTTTATGGCCGTTCGCTAACTCGATGTTGGCTCGAATGGAAATGGAAAGGTCACCAGCCAAATAAACTGTGATGTCACCCGCGCCGGTTTCGAGCATCGAGTCGGTTCGGTCGCCGGACGCCAGGAACCTGGCAATGATTCCGCCTCCTCCGGTTTCAGCGCGCGCGGACGGAACTCCATTGAGTTCAATGCAGCCCCCGCCGGTTTCAGCTTTCACGGGCCCTTTGGCAGAACTCAAGCGGATGCTGCCGCCGCCAGTTTCCATGACTACTGGGCCGCCAATGTCGCCGAGATCCACGCTGCCGCCACCAGTCGTGGCTCGAACCGTGCCCTGACAACGTTCCACCTGGATGTTGCCGCCACCGGTTTCCACAGTCGCTCCCTGCATGCAGGAGACAACTGAAACGCTTCCACCGCCACTCTCGGCATTGAGTTTTCCCTTGGCCGAGGCGATCTTGATGTTTCCGCCGCCGGTGCGAACATTAATATCGCTGCCTGCGCTGCCTACGTCGATGGTTCCGCCACCGGTTTCAGCGTCGATGGCGCCGCCGATGTCATCGAGCCGAATACTTCCACCGCCGCTCTGAACCTCTGCACGGCCGGCAATCCCCGTGGTGCGCACGCTCCCGCCGTCGGTTTCGATTTTTACCAACTCAAGATTGCGGGGAACGCCAATGACGAAGTCGCCAGAAAACTTCCTGCTCCGGCCACCCTGCCAGTCGCCGACGATCCAGACTGTATCGCCCTTTGAGTATGCGCTGATTTTATATGCCTCAAATTCACGGCGGGCTTGCTGCTCCGAGGAAGTATAAGCGCGATTATGAATGACGTAACTGATCCCCGTTTGCGAGCCGCCCTCGACCCGTACCGATCCCATGTCAACTTTCACGTGCAGAGTTTTGGCAGCGGATAAGCTTCCAGTAATCTCCTGGACCCAGTTGCCGCCCTCGCGATAGACACGGGTTTCCTGGCTTGCAGCCAAGGACGCCAGCGCCGTCAGCAAGATTCCGATGCTGGCTATTTTGAAAACTTGTTTCAATTCATGCTCCTCAGGGGCTAAAGCCCATTTTTCATGTACGGTTCCGGCGGCACGGCTGAAGCCGTGCCCTCCGGTAAATCTACTTCCCCCAAAATTCACTTACGAGAGCAGTCCCAGTGGCTAACCACTAACCACTCTCAATCCATTTCCGGTACTTGCTCCATCATGGCGCGTGCTTGCGATCGGATGGAGGCGTTCTGGTCCGACTGTGCGAGCTTGGTCAGGACGGATCGCACACTGCTATCCGCCTTCATCGGCTCGACCAGATGCAATGCCTGCATTCGCACACCAATATTGGCATCGCTAATCAACGATTGGAGGACCGCGTCCCGCACACGAACGTCCTGCCGGACAAATCCGCTGAGTCCATCCAAGGCCTTCAGCCGCACGCCCGGATTAGTGTCAGACTGCAACGAGTACATCAACACCTCGCGGACATTGGTCTCGTTGGGCGCCTGAGTCAGCAGTTCCACCGAATCCATTCGAACGCCGGAGTTGAAATTGTTGCGGGCCGCGAAAAGTAAAAGCTGCTGGATTTTCTGATCGTTGAGCGATCCCTGCGCTTCCTGCGTAAGGACGGTGTCGTACTTGATGTTGACTTGATTGGATCCGGGCTCTGTGGTGACGGAACGAATACCGGTGATGGAAGAAGCGTCAACTTGTGCAGTTCCGGGGCCGGGCCCAAGAGTAGGTCCGGGGCCTTGCGGTCCAGGGATTTGGCGCATGGTTACAATTCCGCCGGCGAAGCCCACGATAAAAATCACCGCCGCCACCGCCGGGGCCATGCGGACTTGCCGCAGCCAGTTGCCGGGATCGAAGATCAGGCGCTGCCAGAAGCCGCCCTGGGTGGTGGTTTCAAGCGCTTCCTGCAGTCGCATGCGCGAGGCGGCCAGAAGGTTCGGGCTGGGCTCCGCGACCGGCGCTTGCGAGAGCGTGGTGTGGAACTTGCGCGCCCCCTTCAGTTCAGCAGTGCACTCCGTACATCGAGCCAGATGCTGTTCCACTTCATAACGGGCATCATCTTCCAGCTCGTTATAAACGTAGAATACGATGTTCTCTTGTACCCAATCACATTTCATTTTCGTAACCCTTCGCGGGAAAGAAACTCATCCCGATTCCTTGTCCGGCGAGACGCCGGCGCTACCGCATTTCCGAGAGCGCGCCACGAAGTTTCTGCGTGGCACGGAATAGCGTATTTTTAGCGGTTTCTTCGGTGGTATTCAACATCTCCCCCACCGTCCGCAACTTGAGACCGTGATAGTGCTTCAACTCGAATACCATGCGTTCCCGGGGAGTGAGGCGAGACAGCGCCGCGCCAATCTTTCGTCCGAGTTCGCGGCGCATCAGATCGCGCTCCGGGTTCGCTCCTGACCGTCCATCCGCTACCTGCTCGAGCAGGTTATATTCTTCGCCGGAGCGATCGGTCGTAACGGGAGCGTCTTCCTTGCGAACATTTCGCTTGCGCAGGTGATCGAGGCAGAGATTGGTGACGATCCTGTAAATCCAGGTATAGAACGAACACTCAAAGCGGAAACTCCCCAGGTTTTTGTAGGCCTTAAGGAAGGCATCCTGATGGATATCCTGGGCGTCCGCTTCCGATCCGGTAAGGTGAAGAGCCAGGCGCAAAACCGACTGATCGTAGTGACGGACCAACACCTCGAAGGCTGCACGGTTTCCCCGCTGCGCCTCTCGGATCAGAGTGGTGTCGTCAATGCGGTTGCCCTGTGCTGCCACGGAGCCCCTCAAGCTGGGGTTCTGGGTACCGCTGCCCTGCTCCCCTCGGGCCCCGCTTGCTCGCCCCCGGGAAAGCTCGCCAACCGGAATTGCTGCTACGTACGAATCGGCCGGCATTGTGCCTCTGTTTCCTACAAGTGACCAACCTTGCCTTGCACGGAATAGACGGGGCAGTTGCCAGATCGTTAGCAGATTATAGGGGTTAGCCCTTTATTTGCTTAACATTAAAACAGGTACAGGGTCCGCCTGTTTGTGTCATTTCAGGCGCAGCCGCATTTCATTGGTGGGAGCGAAGCCCAGTTTCTCGTAAAGCACGCGACCTTCGTTGCTTGCATGCAGTACAACGGAACTGAAGCCCTGTTCCGTTAACGACTGGATCATCAATAACATAAGCTGCCGAGCCAGCCCTCGCCGGCGGAATTCGGGTTCGGTATAGAGATTCATGATCAGCGCGCGGCGAGTGTAAGGATCGTAGGGCCCAGCCGGCCAGGACGAGACCAGCACTCCGCCGCCGGCAACTACGCGCCGTTCGGCAGTCTCGGCCAGCCACCCCCGGTAGGATCCGTCAGCCAATGCGCTTGCCAGCCAAGGTGTGGTGGCTTCTATCATCCGCTCCAGATCTTTCGGAGCGCCTTCCCCCATGTCTTCGAACATTCGGCGCCGATGGTAGAGGATCACCTGGCAATCTTCGGTAGTGGCGGTGCGAAAAGTTATGTCGCTTGCGGCCATGGCATCTCCAAATGACTAGAGTCTCGGGCTGTTTTTGAAAGGGTACAATATAGTCGATGGTCGATGGTCGTTGGCAGGCCCTTTTCTGGATCACGCTGGAATCGAGAGCGAGTAAAGACCGACGTCTAACAACTATTTTCAAGGGGATTCATGTACGAGGTGACAGTCGAAGATACGTTTGCCGCAGGGCACTACCTGCGCAACTACAAAGGCAAGTGCGAGAATCCACACGGCCATAACTATAAGGTCCGGGTGACCCTGGCGGGCGCTGAACTCGACAAGGCCGGCCTGTTGCTTGATTTCAAAGATTTGAAGGATGTCATGAAGCACGTCATCGACCGGCTTGACCACCAGATGATCAACGACATCGCGCCCTTTACAGAACTGAATCCCTCTGCCGAAAATCTTGCAAAATATTTCTACGACGAAACCAACACGCGGCTGCGCTCTGTGACCAATGGGCGCGTGCTGGTGAGGGATGTCACGATTTTCGAGACCGATACGACGACGGCGAAGTACTCGGAGTAATAGTTGGACAATAGTTGGGACAAGCTCGTAGGTCCCTTATGGAGGTCGAGACTCAACCGCAAATTTCCCAGAATCTGGGATACACATGCCCGCGCAAATCAATGACCTTCTAAACGCGTGTGGAGAGGTTGGACGGATACTAAACGGCCTATTAGCATCCATCTCCAAGCCTCCCAATTCGGAGAATTCATAAACCGGCAACTGGCCGCTGGCAGCTGCTCTCATGCAGATCACCGAGATTTACAAATCCCTTCAAGGCGAATCGACGCATGCCGGGCTTGCCTGCGTCTTCGTGCGCCTGACTGGATGCAATTTGCGTTGCACATGGTGTGACAGCGAATTCAGTTTCTACGGCGGGCGCAAGATAAGCCGGGGAGAAGTTGTCGACGAGGTGGTACGTCTTAGTCCGGCTGGCGGACTCGTCGAGATTACTGGTGGCGAACCCATGCTTCAGGAGAGGGAAGTGGTTCCGCTCATGCAGCAACTGCTCGACGGCGGCTACAGAGTCCTGCTTGAAACCAGCGGGGAGAGGCCGCTGGCGCGAGTGCCGAGACAGGTGATCAAGATCGTGGACGTGAAGTGTCCCAACTCGGGCGAGCCCGACACTTTTGCGCTGGGCAACCTGGAAGCGCTTCAGCCGCATGATGAAGTGAAGTTCGTGTTGAGTGATCGGACGGACTATGAGTTTGCTCGCGATTTTGTCCGGCGGCACCGACTGGCGGAGCGAGTCCACGCGGTGCTGTTTTCGCCCGCTTTTCGCAAGGACGCTTCTGGGGCGCGGGATTCGTCCCATTGCCTGCTTGATCCGGAAGAACTCGCCCAGTGGATGCTGGCCGATGATGTTCCCGGCCGACTTAGTCTTCAGATACACAAGCTGATTTGGGACCCGGCTGCGAAGGGCGTTTGAGCTTCATAGGGATTCCCTGCGGATTCCAGGTAGAGACGCGACTGGTGTGTCTCCCGGATGGTGGGCGCATCGCCGATCGCGGCGGAGACGGGGCAAGCCCCGTCTCTACGCTGCGTTCCACCTGCCAACTGTCATAAAATCAACTAGAAGCGTTGGCCTGGGCTTCGCGAGCCGATCATGCCTTCTAAGTCTGCAAGGACGGGGACTCGCGCGGTGGTGCTGTTGAGCGGCGGGATGGACTCTTGTGTGTGTGCGGCGCTGGCGGCACGAGATCACGATGCGGCGGCGGTCCATGTCAGCTATGGGCAACGCACCGAGGAGAGGGAACGCCGTTCTTTTGAGGGCATTTGCGACCGGCTTGGGATCCGCGATCGCCTGGCAGTGCGGAACGACGCGTTGCGCGCAATCGGAGGATCGGCTTTGACGGATGGGAACATTGCGGTGCCGGTGTCACAAGCGATTGGTGAGGGTGTGCCGGTGACCTATGTGCCCTTCCGCAACGCGCATTTCCTGGCGGTCGCGGTCAGTTGGGCAGAGGTGCTGGGCGCGGAGAAGGTTTATATTGGCGCGGTCGAGCCGGACAGCTCCGGCTATCCCGATTGTCGACCGGCCTACTATCGCGCCTTCAACGAGGTTGTGAAGACGGGTACCAAGGAGGGGGCGATACAGATCGTGACCCCGCTGATTGCCATGCGGAAGTCTGAGATTGTGACGCTTGGCCTTGAATTGAGCGCGCCCTTCGATTTAACGTGGTCATGCTATCAGCGCCAGGATCGCGCCTGTGGAGTCTGCGACAGCTGTGTGCTCCGGCTGCGGGCTTTTCGCGAGGCCGGAGCCGAGGATCCGATATCGTACGCGGAGGTTGCGACTGAGTCGTCGTAAGAGTTTCCGCTTCTCCGTTGCCTAATGACGCGGGTGTCCGAATGGCACGGGTGAGCGTATTGGCGACCGAAAAGTGGAAATTGTAAAGCGAGGTTCTGTAAATTCAGGTTTAGTGCCGGGAGGCAAAGTTATGAAGAAACATTTCATTATTCCTCTGCTGCTTGCGCTCGTCGTGGGTTTGTGCGCTCCGCGCGTGTTCGCGCAGGCCATGGGCAGCGTCAAAGGAGTTGTCAGGGACGCGGAAGGTACTCCGCTGGTTGGGGTGACGGTCGAGTGGTTTGGCATGGAGACTGGGCGCAAATACACGTTAAAAACCAATGGCAAGGGGGAATACTTCTCTCTTGGCATCACCCCGGGCAAGTACAAGCTGACCGTGAGTAAAGACGGCCAGCAAATCTTCTTCCTCAATGGGATTCCGGTGGGCGTCGATGAAGTCGTGCAGGATGTCGATCTCAAAAAGGAGCAAGAGAAAACTGCCCAAGGCCAGGGCCTGACCCCGGAGCAAATCAAGCAGATGCAGGAGGCGAAGGCTCAGGCAGCTAAAGAAAACACTACGGTCAAATCTCTCAATGAGAAGATGACTGCCGCGCAAACTGCCATGGCTGCCGGCGACTTCGACACTGCGATTGCAACTCTCAACGAAGCCAATCAGATGGATAGCACCCGAGACCCAATCTGGTTCAAGCTGGCAGATGCCTATCGCATGTCGGCTGCCAAACAGACCGATCCGGCGGAGAAACAGAAGCGCATGGAGACTGCCGTGGCCGACTACCAGAAGGCGATAGAGCTGCGCACCAATTCTGAGTCGGCGCAAAAACAGCCTGACAACAACATCAAGCTTGCTGCCTACTATAATAATCTGGCGGAAGCGTATTCCAAATCCAACAAGATCGATGACGCGGTCTCCGGCTACAACAAGGCGGCTGAACTCGATCCTGCGCATGCCACGCAGTACATGTTCAATACCGGCGCCGTGCTGACCAATGCTGGCAAGGTGGATGCTGCGATCGTGGCGTTTGATAAGGTGATCGCGGCCGATCCAAACAAAGCGGCTGCTTACTACTGGAAAGGCGTAAATATGATCGGAAAGGCCACTCTGAAGGGCGACAAGATGGTTGCTCCTGAAGGAACGGCCGAGGCCTTCCAGAAGTATCTTGAAATCGAGCCTACCGGCACGTTTGCCCAGCCCGCAAAGGACATGCTGGCAAGCATCGGCGCCAGCATCGAAACTACCTACGGCACGAAGAAGAAGCCTGTCAAGAAATAGCTGAAACTATTCTGTTAGCTCGCAAGAAAGGCGGCGCCCGGCGGCCGCTTTTCTTTTCCCTTCAGTTACTCAGGGACTATGGCCTAAGGGTCCTTCGTGTTCCGGACTATCCGCGCTACAGTCATCTCATAGATTTGCGTCTTCGCAGTTCTCCCTCTGTGGTGTCAATCCGATGTTTTTGGGAGTGTGAAATGGCTGCTCCGGGGAGTTCCCCGATTGCAATTGCGTTTGAGGGCGTGAACGGGTCGGGTCTGATACCGACGCCGGTGCTGCTCGCTGGCATGCTGCGTGCTTCCGATAAGGTCAGCGACCTGATTTTCTCGCCCGGCCGTCCGCCGCAGGTTGAGATTCATGGCCAGCTGACGGCCGTCGAGATTTCCGGGGCGAGCGTTCTCTCCGCCGATGACACGCGTCGCATCGCGGCCGACCTCATCGGCACGAACCAACAAGCCATTAATACCCTTCGCGAGCAGGGCTCCTGCGATGTTTCGTACGGATTACCGGGGATGGCGCGCTTCCGGGTCAACGTTTTCATTCAGCGGGGAAGCTGTGCGATTGTTATGCGGGTCATTCCGACCGCAATTCCGAGCTTTGCCTCGCTGCGTTTGCCGGCTCAATTGGAGGAAGTGGCGCAAGTGCGCAACGGAGTCGTCCTCGTGACGGGCGGGAGCGGCGCGGGCAAGTCTTCGACAGTGGCTGCCCTGTTGGACCGCATCAACAGTCAACACTGCTACCACATTCTTACGGTTGAGGATCCTATCGAATTTCTGCACAACCACAAGAAGTCAACCGTGCATCAGCGTGAGTTACACAGCGATGCGCCGAACTTTACGCTGGCGCTGCGGGCCGCTCTGCGGCAGGCGCCGCGCGTGATCATGGTCGGGGAAATTCGAGATCGGGAGACGCTCGAAATTCTGCTTGAAGCTGCCGAGAACGGACATCTCGTTCTCTCCAGCATGAATACTGTCGATGCTTCGAAGACGGTCGAGCGTATCATCGCCAGCTTCCCGCCCACGGATCAGCAGTCGGTACGTGATCGACTGGCGAAAACCTTCCGCTACATCATCGCCCAGCGTCTGATTCCGCGCGCGGATAGCGGGGGGCGGACCGCAGTCGTAGAAATTCTGAAGTCGAACTCGCGAACGCGTGACTGCGTCGAACAAGGCGAACGTCCGGGCCGCACGCTGCTCGATGCCATCAAGAACAGTGAAAACGAAGGCATGCAGCATTTCGACGGCGAGATCGCCAAGCTCGTCCGCTCCGGCCTGGTGGATCTTGAAACCGGCCTGTGCTTTGCCAGCAACGCCACGGTTCTGGGTCAGGAACTAGCCCGAAACTAAGTGTGGCCCGAGAAGACGTGGCTATCGAGCCTGGTCAAGCCCGACGCGGCGGACTAGCTCCGCAAAACGAGGATCGTCGCGCACGGGATCAAAGTAGGGGTGCACTTTAAGGAGTTGCAGATGTTTGACTTTTCCTCTTAAGCTTTCTCGAGCCACACAAACGCCTGATACGCCCTGATCAACACACCGAGGTCGGCTGGGGTATGGCCGGAAGAGGAAACTACCTTCTCTAGCACCGGGATTGCTTCTTCGGGTTGGCCATTGGCAATGAGCGCAAACCCAAGAAACCAGAGAGCACCTGGATGATCCGGGAGCACCGCCAGTACACTGTGCAACTCGTGTATCGCCTCTTCGTAGCGGCGGGCCTGGAACAGAATCCACCCGATTTTGACGCCGGAGACCGCAAGGGGGTCGTGCTCACGCGCACGTCGAGCCCAGGCCAGCGCCTCCTCTGGACGCCCCTGACTTAGCAGCCAATCAGCGAATCCGTTCTGCGCAACGGCGTCATTTGGGTTCAAGTCGAGGGCGCGACGGAATTCAGCCTCGGCCTCGGCCCACTGCCACTGGTCTTTTTCGATGTTTGCAAGCAGAACATGCGCTTCGGCCAGTTCCGGATCGAGCTCCAGTGCTTTCCGGGCTGCGCTCTCCACCTTCGGGCGAAACTCGGCCGGGCGCCCGCCGATAAAAACCGTGCTGAGTTCCATATCGGCGGCTGCGATGCCGACGTATGCGGGCGCAAACGTCGGGTCTCTCCTGATCGCCTCCTCGAAATGACCAATACCCTCCTCCAAGCCAGCTCTGCCGTTGCTTTTGTCCAAGGCGAACACACCTTTGAGATAACTCTCATAAACTTCAGGCGCCACGATAGGGACTGCAGTAAGCCGCACTTGTTCCTGGCCAGTGGCCGTTACCTCGACTCTTCGAGCGATGGATTGCGCCACCTCGCTCTCCAGCGCGAGTGCGTCCCGCAACTCGCGGTCATAGGTCTCGGACCAGAAGTGCTCGTCGGTCGCTCCCCGAATCAACTGGGCGGTGACGCGAATCCGACTGCCGTCTCGTATAATCGATCCTTCAACGATGGCATCCACGTGGAGCGTTCTGGAAATCTCCGGCACCGAGAGCTGCGTATCCTTGAAGTGCATCGCCGACGTGCGTGAGATGACACGCAGGTCGTGGATGCTGGAGAGGCGACCGATGAGCGCCTCGGTCATACCGTCAGCAAGGTATTCCTGGGTTGGGTCGCCCGACAGATTTTTCAGGGGCAGCACTGCCAGCGACGTGATCTTGGGTTGCGTCGTAATGCTGCTGCGGGTCAAGACGTAGGTGACGGCAAGCATGGTAAGTAGAACCACTCCACCCACAACGAGCCAGCGCCGCCTTACCGCAGTCCACCTTGATGCCTGGTCATCTTCCGCAACCACCGGCGTCTCCGCCGTACGCTCTTTCTCTTCTTCCTCCAAACGCAGCCGGCGGGTTTGTACCCAGGCGTCGAGCTCGGAACTGAACGCGTAGACCGATCCCATCCGGTCGTGTTGATGGCGGTGGACGGGCATTCCCTCGCGCTTCTCCCAGCGCTGGACCGTGGTCACGTCGCGGCTGAGGTAGGCGGCAATCTCCTTCCAGGAATCCAGTCGGTCTTCGGGCAGTCGCATGGATGGAGGTGATGTGCCAGGGGATGGTTCGGCCATCGCGCCCCTCCTAACTGGCCGCGGATGTCGCGGGTCCGGGGAACCCGATTGTAGCCTTCTCGGACGAGTACGGCAAAGTACGGTATTTGACGGTAAGTGGAGAAATGGCTGCAATTCCGCACATTGCCGTTTGACGGCACCCACCAAGGCGTCCGATTGTGTCCACACATCTCCATTCCCCGGGATGCCAACAAGAAAATTCAGGAGGGTAGATATGCGACGAAAACTAGTGTGGTTCGCGTTGAGTGCCGGGATGATGGTTACGGCCCTTTTTCATGCAACACCTGCCATGGCGACAGACCCTGTCGGGTTCACAAGTACAACGCTCGCCAAGGGCCAGTTCGGCGAAATCGATGTTTTTAACAAATTCGTCATGCCGGGCACCGGCCCGGATTGGGTAAAGAAGGAAATCTGGCGGTCACGGCAGAGGACCAAGGGACTGTCGGACGGGTATGTCCTGAACAACGTTATTCAGCCGGGAGGAAGCACAGGCTGGCACACGCATCCTGGCCACAGCCTGGTCGTTGTCACGGCAGGAACAGCGATACTGTATGAAGGGGACGATCCCAGCTGCACGGGGGCCGTGTACACGGCGGGGATGACGTTTGTTGACGCCGGTGGCGACCACGTGCACATCCTCCGAAACGAAGGCACTGTCGAGGTACAAGTCATCGTCGTCCGGCTCGTTCCGGCAGGTCAGCCGGGCCGGGTTGACGCTCCAGACCCGGGGAACTGCCATTTCCCGCCGATGGCGCCCTGATTCGACTACAGCGGGGGCACTGGACGCAGATCGGTCCCGCGCGTCCAGAGCTCTTTTCTGAACAAGTCTTCGTCGGGACCTAGTAAAGTCCCGGCGCGTTGTGGCGATTTGTCGGCAACCTCGGGATTAATGCTCTGCGGAATTTTCCGCAGGCGGATTTTCTGAGTATCATCGGTCCATGACTACCGCGGCGCCGGCGGCTGGAGTGGTGAGCTTCGCGGAAGCCCGGAAAATCGTCGAACAACATGCTGCGACAGTTTCCCCGGGGGAGCCGGAGGCTGTCGATCTCTTGTCTGCGTCAGGCCGCACGCTTGCGGAACCGATCGCCGCCGACCGCGATTTCCCTCCTTTCCCACGTGCTACCCGCGACGGATATGCCATTCGTGCACAAGATGTGGCCGAAGTTCCGGCGCGTCTTGAATTGATCGGGGAAATCAGAGCGGGAGATTCGCCCACTCCTGCGGTCAATGTCGGACGCGGACAAGCGGTTTCCATCATGACCGGCGCCCCCTTGCCTTCAGGAACCGACGCTGTGGTGATGGTCGAGCACACCGCGCAATCAGGAAGCACAATCGAGATCAAGCGAAGCGTCAAGAGTGGCGAGAATTACGTTCCCCGCGGCGCCGAGGCCCGCCAGGGCCAAATGTTGCTCGAAAGCGGAATGCGGCTCGATCACGCGGCCATTGCGCTGGCAGCTTCCGTCGGCAAGAGCCGCTTGCAAGTTTTTCGGAAGCCGCGCGTCGGGTGCTTGCGACGGGAGATGAAGTCGTGGGGATTGATCAGATCCCGGGTCCGGCTCAGATTCGGAATTCAAATACGTACTCGCTGGCAGCACAAATTCAGAATGCGGGCGGAGAGGCGGTCACTCTGCCCATTGCGCCTGATGAGCGGGTCCGGCTGAGGGCGCTTATTGAACAAGGTCTCGATTCCGACCTGCTCTTGTTGGCTGGGGGCGTGTCGATGGGAAAGTACGACCTGGTTGAGCAAGTATTGTCTGATTTGAATGCGGAATTTTACTTTACCGGTGCTCAGATTCAGCCCGGCCGGCCGGTGGTCTTTGGAAGGTGCAGGCAGGGGCGGACGGGGGCGGCCCCGCAGAAATATTTTTTCGGGCTGCCCGGCAATCCTGTCTCTACCATGGTGACGTTGGAACTCTTCGTGCGGCCTATGATTCATGCTCTGAGCGGTGGCAAACCGCAGCCGTTGATATTTTTGAAAGCGCGCCTGAAGTCCGATGTCCGCACGAAGACAGGGTTGAAACGTTTTCTGCCGGCGGTGTTGTCCGGCGAATTCGAGAATGCCGAGGTTGAACTGGCGCGCTGGCAAGGGTCTGGTGACATTGCTGCGCTCGCGGCGGCCAACTGCTATCTTGTGGTTCCACCGGATCGCGAGCAGATCGGCGCCGGGGACTGGGTTTCGGTGATGATGCGATGAGCTTGCGAGTAGCTTGATAGGATC
>WNGI01004658.1_pt1 | contig 14898 bp, 7 predicted proteins | sample 5400621 | NCBI WGS metagenome assembly WNGI01 (sample SAMN13153374, study PRJNA577476) | soil metagenome | isolation source: 20 cm soil or saprolite under Garry oak tree replicate 1 | place: USA:California | collected 2016-06-15 | reverse complement strand
GAATGCGCTTAAGCTGCGGCGCGCTGAAGAAAGATTCATTCCTTAATCTACGCGCGCCGCCAGCTTCAAGCGCCTGTTAGGCGGCCCGCTTTACGGTATGTGCGGCATCGCTGGCTTCTCGATGAGCTTAACGCCCTGCTCCAATAAACAGGCGTTCTCGCTGCGTAACTCTTCCACGATCTGCTTCTCGAAGAGTTCGACATTCACATTGTGGCGCTCCCGAGCAAGGGCCTCGCGATCGGGAGGGGTACATCGGCTGGAATCAACAAAACGCGCGACAGCTCACTTCTTCTTCTTTCGGCGGGCGGCTCCTATGGCCTTCTCGGCCCACGCGCCCAGCTCCTCCGCATCCTCGAGCAGGTCAGCCGGTACCTCGTAATACTGCATCGTGTCGCGATCGTCCCCATACGGGCGGAACGGCCCCATCCCCCGCGCCTCATAGTCGCCACGATTCACATCGTCGACCTTGAAGTAAAGAACGTTGTTCGCAATCAGCGCAAAGAAGAGCTCGCCGGAATAGATCCCGAAGCCACCAAACATGCTGCGCGCGCGCACTTGCGGCACCACACGCCCCAACTGCTCGACGACGAAATCGCGGTAGCTCTTGCTGGACGGCATGGGTCACACAGAGACTGCAACCGGCGCTGGCGCCGGACCGGCCGTCCGACGTAAGTCCAGCCACATCGCCACCGGCCCGACAAACGCGAGCGCGAGCAGCGGCGGCGATACGTAGAACGGCCGCAACAACGGGATCTGGAAGTCGCCGGCAAGACGAATCAACGACTCGACCAGTGCCACGATCGCCACGACGATGATCCGCCCGCGCTTCGTGCTCACCGTGGTGCGTGGATCAGTCACCATGAAAAATACGAACAGCTGATACATGGGCCCCGTAATCGGCGCCAACTCGGCGAGCAGCGGCCCACCCACGATCAGGTTGCGCAGCACGGCCAGCACCACGAAGCAGACCACATACGTCAGCGTCACGTGCAACACCCGCGCGCGCCACGCCACCGCCAATCCGAACGCCCAGATCACGAGATTGATCCGGATGTCGTTGCCCCACTGATGACTCAGAATCGCGACGGAATCGGAGGCGAGGAGCACCAGTAGCGCGATCGCAAAATTGCTGGGGTTCCACAAATGCCGGCCGCGATAGGTGAGAACGTATTTGGACGCGATGGCGATGAAGGCGCCCAGCGCAAACGGCCAGAGAATGTTGGCCTGCGGCTTGATCAGCAGCGCCAGGCTGATCCCCGTGATGTAGGCGCTCGCGACGTTCGCGACACGCCCCCGCAGCCACCACGACAGCAGCATCTCCGTCGCCATGCAGACGCCGAGCGTCGTCGCGAGCCGGTCGTAGCCGCCGAGGATGCTGTAGCGCGCCTCGCCCACCACGAGCACCAGCGTGATGAGAAAGACGATCAGGTATTTGGGGTCGAGAGGTTTCAATACGGTTCAGTGATCACATGCAGCTGGTCGATGGCCAACCCAGCGAGTACCTGCTCCGTGCCGGACGGCCAACGGATCGTCACACGCCCGAGGCGCTGGTTCCCCAACCCGAAATGCAGTCGGCGATCGTTTTGGCTGCAAAATCCCATCCCGCCATCGACAACCTGCCGCTGCCGCGCTGAGCCGAGCTCGACGGTCACCTCGGCGCCGATCGCGCTGCGATTGCTGCGCGTGCCGATCAGCTTGAGCTCGAGCCAGTGCCCAGGAGCGGCCTCGTTCTTGTAGACCAACACCCTGCCCTTCTCATTCGCGATCACGACATCCAACGACCCTCGATTGAAAAGATCCGCCATAGCCACGGAACGCCCATCCAGCCGATCCGTTACGCCCGCCTCCTCGGCAACATCCACGAACCCTCCAGCACCGGTGTTCAGCAGCACGCGCGAGCGCTCGTACCCCGAGAGACTCGCGCCGCCGATCGGCGGCCAGTTCTTCGCGTCCTCGAAGATGTTGCCCTGGGCGCCGGCGATCTTGGACATCGCGTACCAGTAGTCGCGCGTCGAGTCGCCCGAGATGAAGCCGTTCGCCACGACGAGATCGAGCAGCCCGTCGTTGTTCAGGTCGCCGAACTGCGCGCCCCACGCCCACCCCGCGTCGGCGACGACGCCGCTCGCGACTTCGTCGAACCGGCCCAGCTGCTTGAGAAAGTTGAGGCGCAGGTTGTTGCCCTGAAACAGAAACCCCTTCTCCGAGATGTTGGTGACGAACACGTCGTGCTCGCCGCGGTTGTACACGTCCCCCACCGCGACCGCCATGCCGCTCTTGGAATCGTCCTCGAGCCCGGCGCGCGCCAGCTCGAACCGCTTCCCCGCACGGTTCAGGAACAGCTCCTCCGGCCCGTAGTCATTGGCGAGATAGAGGTCGGGCCAGCCGTCGTCGTTGAAGTCGGCCGCGGCGGCCGCCAGCGTCCAGCGCGTACTGCCCACCCCCATAGAGTCGGTCACGTCGGCGAAGCGGCCATGCCCTAGATTCTTGAACAGCAGATTCTTGCCGCCGTTCGTGGCGAATTTCCAGCTCTGCTGCATGATGCGCGTGGTGCGCAGGTGCCAGAAATCGATGTCGGAGCGGAAGTAGCCGGTGACGTAGAGGTCGAGCAGGCCGTCGCGATTGGAGCAGCTGCGGGTAGCCCCACTTGTAGACGAAGAGATCTTCGAACCCGTCGTTGTCGTAATCGCCCCAGACCGCGCCCATCGACACGCCCTCGCCGGGCCGATTGAGCTGCGCCACGCCCGCCTCCGCCGCGACGTCGCGGAATGTGCCGTCCTTCTGGTTCAGGTACAGCGCGTTGGCCGCGCCGAAGCGCGACGACGTGAAGTAGAGATCGGGCCAGTTGTCGTTGTTCACGTCCGCAACGGAGACGCACGCGCCGAGCGCGGCGATGTGGGCGGCGATGTGCTGGACCTTGGGGTCGAGGGTCGGTGACTGATGCACGAAGTCGATCCCGCTCGCCCGCGCGACGTCGCCGAGCCGGATGCTCGCCCTCCCGCTCGACACACTCCCCGCGGCGCGACCATTGAGCACCACAACCGCGGCGATGGCGCACACGAACGTGAGGATCACCACCAGACGACGCATGGCGTAAACGATATCCGGCCCGGCACGGGAGCGTTAGCTTCCCTGCCCATGTCCCGCGTTTCCTTTTGCGCGATCGGTATCCTCCTGCTGCTCGGCTGCCGCAAGCAGCAGCAGAATCCCGCCGACGCCGGCGCCATCCTCACCGCCCGTACGCTCGGCCTCGCCTACGTCGAAGAAAACCGTCTAGAAGAGGCGTCGAACGAATTCGTCAAGCTGATTCGTCTTGCGCCGGAGGAACCGTCAGGTTACGCCAACCTTGGTCTCGTGTACCTGCGGCTGGGCCGGTATGCCGACGCCCAGCGTCAAATTGACCGGGCAGTGAAGCTCGCTCCCGACGATCCCGACATCCGCTTGCTCCAGGCGACGGATCAATCTCTCAGTGGCAACACGCACGACGCACGACGCACGCTTGAGGCGTCTCTCCAGAAGTCACCACGGCATCTGAAGACGCTCTATGCGCTGCAGGCATGGGGGCGCTTGGTCGAAGCGGCGCCAGCGAACGTCGCGGCACGGCTCGCGTACGCGGAGGCACTGCTCGATTCGGGCAAAGTGGTCGCGGCACGCGACCAGCTCGAGCTGCTGCGGCAACGACTCCCGTCGCTGCCAACGCAGGCGCAGCGCGCCTTCGTGGTAGCCGTGGCAAACCCGGCCCCAGCCTCGCTGGCGCGCGCCCAAGCCGTGCTCGAGACGACGCCGGTCTATCAGGCGAGCCTGGCCGACCTGCGCGGGCCGGCGGGGACGCCGCCGGGTTATCCGATCCTCGAATTCAGCGCCCGGCTCGCGCTCACGCAGCAGGACCCGCGCGTCGTCGCGAACGCGGTTCGCTTCACGGAGGTCACCGCCCCGGCAGGGATCGTGGCGACCGCACTCGGCGTGCCTGGATTCGGCACCGATCTTGTCGCCCGCCCCGTACCTGCTGCCGTGGGTGATTACGACAACGACGGCCATCTCGACGTCTTCGCGGCCGGCGCTCTCTTCCATAATAAGGGCGACGATACATTCTCCCGCACATCCGCAATCAGCGATTCCACGAGCGGCGCCGCGTTCTTCGCCGATCTCGATCACGACGGTGACCTCGACCTCTTCGTGGCGGGGCGTCTGTACCGCAACAACGGCGACGGCTCGTTCACGCAGCAGACGATCGCACCCGGAGCGACCCACGCCGTCTTCGGCGACTTCGATGGCGACCCACGGATCGACCTGATTGTCGAGAACAACGGTACGCTGACCCTGTATCGCGGATCGGAAGAAGGTCGCTTCGAAGCACATCCCTTGCCGATCCACGCCACGGCGATCGCTGCCGCCGATTATGACAACGATGGTTTTCTCGACCTCTTCGCGAGCGGGTTCTACCGGAACGACGGCTCCGGCAACTTTACGCGCGACTCCCGTGCCGACGGGCCTCGTGCCGATGTGTCCGACGCGCTGTTCTTTGACTTCGACAACGACGGCTGGCTCGACCTCATCGCGTCCGGCTCAGGCGGCTTGGCTCTGCTTTACAACGACGAGAAGGGACATTTCACCGACAAGAGCGCCCTGCTTCCGGTGGCGATGAAAGGCACGCCCGCACGTCGCTTGCTCAGTTTCGACTACGACAACGACGGCGATCTCGACCTGGTAATCGTCGGGCTCGATGGCCGAGTGCGGGTGTTGCGCAACGACGGCGGCAACGCGAATCAGTTCGTCAACGTCGGCCTCGTGGCATTGCGGGACGGCAGCGGCAAGAACAACACGTTCGGGATCGGCTCGCATCTGGAGCTGCGCGCCGGTGACCTGTACCAGATGCGAACGGTTGACCAGCCGGTGATGCATTTCGGGCTGGGCAATCACCTCAAGGCGGACGTGCTGCGCGTCGTCTGGACCAATGGCGTGCCGCAGAGCTTCTACTATCCCGTCAGCCAATCCATGCTGGAACAACAGGTGCTGAAAGGCTCCTGCACCTTCCTTTATACCTGGGACGGCCAGGCCTACCACTTTCTCACCGACGTGACCTGGGCCAGCGCGCTCGGCATGCCGCTCGGCATCATGGCGGGAGAGAAGACGATCTACGGCCCGCCCCAGGCAGCAGTCGAGTACTTCCGCATTCCCGGCGACTGGCTGAAGCCGGCCGATGGCCGTTACCGCATGCAACTCACCGAAGAGCTGTGGGAAGTTGCCTACGTCGATCAGCTCGAGCTGCTCACGGTCGATCATCCCGACTCGGTCGACGTTTTCGTGGACGAGAGCTTCGTCCCACCCGGCTCACCCGCAGCCGGCCAGCTCGCGATCCATCAGGTGCCAAGGAAATACCTGCCGATCTCAGCCTCAGACGAGCGCGGCAGAGATCTGCTGCCGCAGCTGCGCGCGAAGGATGATGACTATGTGGGCGGGTTCACGCCTGGCAAATACCAGGGCGTGACACAGACGCACGACCTGATCCTCGACTTCGGGCCGCTGCCCGACGCCCACGAGGTCCGTCTCTTCCTCCAGGGCTGGCTGTTTCCGACGGACGCGAGCATCAACGCGGCGGTGGCTCAGGGCAAGGCCGTTCAGATTGTCCGGCCCTTCGTGCAGGTGCGCGACGCCACCGGCCAGTGGCGCACCGTCGCGAACCTCACGTTCCCCGCCGGGAAGGACAAATCGATAATTGTCGATATGTCGGGTAAGTGGCTCTCGGGCGATCGCCATGTGCGCATCCGGACGAACATGGAGATCTATTGGGATCACGTTTTTTTGTCCCTGGGCGCTGATGCGGCACCGTTGACCATTACCCGACTAGCGCCGGTGGCCGCCGATCTGCACGCGCGCGGCTGGTCGCGGGTCTTCCGGAAGGGTGGGCGCTACGGGCCGTTCTGGTTCGACTATTCCCAGGTGTCCAAAGAGTCGCCGTGGCTCCCGGTCGGCGGCCACTTCACGCGCTACGGCGATGTGCTGCCGCTACTCGGCGCCGCCGACGACCAGACCGTGATCATCGCCTCGGGTGACGAGATATCGCTCGAGTTTGCCGAGTCCGCGACGCCGGCTCTACCCGCGGGCTGGAAGCGGGACTTCCTGCTGTACAACGTCGCGTGGATGAAGGATGCCGACCTGCACACCGCGGCGGGACAGACCGTGGAGCCGTTGCCATTCCATGCGGCGACGCACTACCCCTACGGCGCCGAGCTGCGCTATCCGGATGACGCGGCGCATCGGCGCTACGTCGCGGAGTACAATACGCGTCGTCCTGAATGAGAGCACGACTCCTCCGCGCGCTGACGATTCTGCTGCTGGCTTGTTGCCGTCCCGGTGAACAGCGCGGTGCCCCGCTCCTCAAGCTGCTCACGCCGCGCCAAACCGGAATCACGTTCGCCAATACCATCACCGTCAGCGATTCCATGAACGTGCTGACGAATCCCTACGTCTACAATGGCGCCGGCGTCGCGGTCGCCGACATCGACAACGACGGCCTGCCGGACATCTTCCTGGCCGGCAACATGGTCTCGAGTCGCCTCTACCTCAACACAGGCGACATGCGGTTCGAGGACATCACGCAGGCTGCAGGTGTCGCGACGCATGGCTGGATCAGTGGTGTGAGCACCGTGGACATCAACAACGACGGCTACGTCGACATCTATCTCTCGGTGTCCGGCCCACCCTGGTCGACACCCGAGCAGCGCCGGAATCTGTTGTTCATCAATAACGGCAACGGCACCTTCACCGAGTCGGCGGCGCAATACCACATCGATGATTCCGGTTTCACCACGCACGCCGTCTTCCTCGACTATGATCGGGACGGCGACCTCGACCTCTTTCTCCTCGGCAACTCGCCGCGGGATTTCGAGCGCAGCCAGCTCGAAATCCATCCCGCCGGCATTCGGCACCACGGTGCCGAGGGATCCGACAAGCTGTATCGCAACAACGGCGACGGGACCTTTACCGACGTCTCGCAGCAGGCAGGGATCTCGAACGACGCCCAATTCGGACTCGGCGTCGCGGTGAGCGACTTCAACCAGGATGGCTGGCCGGACCTCTATCTCTCGAACGACGATGTGGCCGAGGACGTGCTCTACATCAACAACCGCGACGGCACGTTTGCGGACAAAACACGCGATTGGCTCAAGCACACGAGCTTTGCCGGCATGGGGATCGACGTCGCCGATTTCAATAACGACGGTTGGCCCGACATCATGCAGACGGACATGATGCCGGAAGATCTCGCGGGGCGGAAACGGACCAGCGGCGTGGTTACCAATGCGGCCGACCTGGACCGCCGGCGCCACCGTTTTCAGGGAGGCTACACCCAGAACACGCTGCAATTGAGCAATGGGGTCACCCCGGCGGGCGCGGGGGGGGGGGGCATGGTGTTCAGCGACATCGGCCGCCTCGCCGGGGTCGCGTATACGAATTGGAGCTGGAGCGCACTGTTCGGCGACGTCGACAATGACGGCGCCAAGGACCTCTTCATCACCAACGGCTACCCGAAGGCGGTAACCGACTACGACTATCAAACCACGATGTTCCGGCTGCGCCGCGCCGAGGGATCGAAAACGAGCCGACGACAGCTGCAGACCATCGAGGCGCTGCCGGGGATTCGCGTGCCCAATTACCTGTTCCTGAACAATGGGGATCTGACGTTCACCAATCGGACCCGGGAATGGGGTCTCGAGCAGCCGGGATTCTCGTATGGCGCCGCGCTCGCGGACTTGAACAATGACGGCAGGCTGGATCTCGTCGTGAACAACATCGATGCGCCCGCCGCGATCTACGAAAACGTCCGGCCGGCGAACGACTCCACGCATTACCTCGACATCGCGCTGCGTGGCAACGCGCCCAACCGGCGCGGGCTCGGCGCGACGCTCACACTCGTCGCCGGTGGGCAGCGTCAGTATCTGTATCACACTCCCTATCATGGCTATCTGTCCTCGATGGCCGACCGCGAGCACTTCGGGGTGGGCAGCGCGCCGCACGTCGATAGCCTGACGATCAGCTGGCCCGATGGACGCAGCCAGGTGCTCACCGATGTCGCGGTCGACCGGGTGCTCACGGTGAGACAGGAGGATGCCACGGTCGCGGTCGCCACCGCCGCTCCTCGCCCCCCTGTCTTTTTCCAGCCAATCGATGCAAGGCACGTCCCGCGCTACAAGCACGAAGAAAGCGGGTTGGACGACTTTGCCTTGCAGCCCTTGCTTCCCTACGAGCTCTCCAAGCACGGACCCGTGCTGGCGGTCAGCGATGTGAACGGCGATGGGCTGGAAGACGTGTTCATCGGCGGCTCGGCAACGGGTGGCGGCACCCTGTTCCTGCAACAGCGCAATGGGAGGGGGGGGGGGTTCGTCGAGGCTCGCGTCGACCAGGGATATGACGTGACCGGCGTGCTGTTCTTCGACGCCAATGGCGACGGCAAGCCGGACCTCTATCTGGCGAGCGGCGACTATCACCGCGCGCCAGTCTCAGGCTTGCTGCAGGACCGGCTTTACATCAATCGCGGCGGCGGACGGTTCGTCCGGGACACGGCCGCGTTGCCGCCGATGCGTACCGCAACGGCCGCTGTCGCGGCGGGGGACTTCAACGGCGACGGGAAACCCGATCTGTTCGTGGGAGGCCGGCTGTTGCCGCGCAACTATCCCCTTCCCACGCGCAGCTACCTCTTACGGAACGACGGCGGCCATTTCACCGATGTGACCGAGCAGCTGGCACCTGAGCTCGTCAATCCCGGTGGCATGATCACGGCGGCGGTGTGGATCGATTTCGACGGCGATGGCCGGCTCGATCTCGTGACAGCCGGGGAGTGGATGCCGCTGCAGTTCTTTCGAAACGAAGGCTCGGGCTTCCGCAACGTGACTGCCTCGGCAGGTCTTGGAGCGATGCGAGGGTGGTGGTTTGCGCTCGCGGCGGCCGACTTCAATCACGACGGGCGTGCCGATCTCATCGCCGGCAATCTCGGCCTGAATCACACCTTTACCACGTCGGCCGCCGGCCGCCTGGGCGTGTACGCGGGTGATTTCACCGGCAACGGCCAGACCGACGTCGTCCTGACCCGGGAAGTGGCCAATCGGGAGGTTCCGTTCTTTGGTCTCGCGACGCTCGGCGGGACGATCTATACGATCGGATTGAAATTCCCGAGCTACGCGGCGTTCTCCCAGGCCGATATCACTGCGGTACTGGGCGGATCGGCAACGCGGTCGCTCCACTATCAGGTCGACACGTTCGCGAGTGTGTATCTGCAGAATAACGGCAACGGCTCGTTCACGGCCGCCCCGCTCCCGCTGCCGGCACAGGTTTCGCCGATTCGTGGGATCATCGCGGCCGATGTCGATGGCGACGGGAATCTCGATATCGTGGTGGCGGGCAACCTCTACGACACGGCCCCCCAGACCGCGCCCGCCGACGCCGGCAACGGATTGTGGCTGCGCGGCGACGGCCACGGGCATTTCATGCCGGTGCCGCCGGGCGAGAGCGGCTTCTTCGCGCCCTACGACGTGACGGGACTCGCGCCATTAAAAACGCCTGCAGGAACCGCCGTGCTCGTTGCGAGCAGCGGCGATTCCCTGCAGGCGTTTCTCATCCGTCGCCCCCGGAGGGGTGTCGCTACCAGCTCGGGTTCTGCGTCAGTCTCTTCACCCCATTAACGATGCTGATATCGATCTGCGAAGTCGGGATCGGGTACAAATCGTTGAGCGGTGTGAGATAGGGCAGCTGCGCGGTCTTGTACGAGCGACGCAGTTTTTCCTTCCCGAGGAACGTACTCATGGTCTGCGCGGCGTACGCGCCGCCGTACCTCCGCAGGTCGAAGAAGCGCTGGCCCTCCATCGCCAGCTCCAGCCGGCGCTCCATCCGTACTGCGGCCCGGGCCCTGGCCTGCGAAGTCCAATCACCCAGTACGTAGGGCGAGACCTTGTACGTGGCCCAACCGATGCTCGGATCGTTGATGGGTACGGCGATGCGGTCGTCTCCAGCGCACGCGGGATACTTCGCGACCAACGAAGCGTCCGTTGATCCATCGCCGCATCCCTGGGCCGCCTGAGCGGCTCGGTTTCTGACCAGATTGACGAGCGTCAAGGCGCCAGGCAGATCGTTCGTCTCCACCTTCGCCTCGGCATCGAGCAGCAGGAGATCGGCGTAGCGGAAAATGTGGATGTGGACGGCATTCTCCTGCTCCGGTTGCCACCCCACCTTGCTCACCGCGCCGCTCGCCTTCTCCTGCGCGTTCTTCTTCGCACTATAGCGGCCGCCATTGGCGATCAACCGGATCCACAAGGTGTCATGCATGCCCCAGTCCTTGTAGGGCACGGAGTCCCGGCCGATGGTCCAGTCCATCCGCGGGTCGAGGGTATCGGTTGGCGAGGCAAGGAAAACCGAATCCCGATTGTTCCAGTTCGCCGAGTCCGTGAACGCCTTGGGGAGCCCCGTGGCGCCGTCCACGACGAAGAAGTTCGCGAGATTCTGCGATGGCTGATGGAAGCCGCAGCACTTGAAGGGGCTCCCGGCGTACGGGAGGTTCAGGCGCTCGCCGTAATTCGCGTTATTGCCGTTCGGCTCGCCGTCATTGACCGACGCATTGTAGGCCAGGATGGTCTCGGGGCCGTTGGCAAACTGCTTGAACCCCGTCCACACGCGATCGTAGCTCTGTTCGAGCGCGTATATGCCACTCCCGATCACGCTGTCGAACACGGCGATCGCTTGCGGATACAGGTGCATGGAGGCGAGCACGCGACCCTTATAGGCTCGCGCCGTCCACGCACTGGCTCGGCCCTTCTCTCCGAAGCGCGGAGCCGGGCCGAGCAGGTTGATCGCGGCATTGAGATCGGCGAGGATTTTCTGCGCCACGGAATCGGCACCACGCACCGGATCGGTATCGTTCGCCTTCCGGTAGTCGGTATCGGTTTCGTAGTAGTAGGGAACGTTGCCCCACATGCGCCACAGCTCGAAGTGATAGTGGGCGCGGAGGAAGAGCGCCTCGCCTTTGATGCCCATGGAATCGGCCTGCGAGATCTCGCCGGGCTTGAGTGCGCTCACCTTCTCGAGCAGGCGGATCGTCGCGTTGGCGCGGACCACGCCTTCGTACATGCTCGCCCACTTCCGGTCGAGATAATCCTGCGCCTGATCCCCGGCCCAGTTGTACAGCTCGAGGTTCTGGGCTTGGTACTGGTCCGTGAAGGTCGAGCCCTTGTAGGCATCGTCGCTGGTGATGCTGGCAAAGGCCCAGTTACTGGCCGCGCATCCCCAGTTATCGTTGGTGGCGTTGTTACAGTCGAGTGACCGGTAGGCGGCGATCAGCGACCCTTCCACGCCGGCCCGCGTCGTCAAGGCATTCTCGTCGAGCGTTCCCTGCGCGGGCGTGTCGAGGAAGTCTTTGCACGCGTAGGTGACCACGCCCATCAAGGCGAGAAAGGCCGTGCCGAGCACCAGTCTGGATCTTAGCAATGTTTTCATCGTCGCCCCTAGAATGAGGTGCTGATCCCGATCGTGATCGTCCGGTTCGTCGGATAAACTCCAACATCGACGTTCCGGAACTGATCCCGGACGTCACCCGAGGAGTTCGTGAAGGCCCGCGCCGGCAGTGAGGGATCGAGCCCGTCGTACCCGGTGATGGTGAACAGATTCTCGCCCTGGACGTAGACGCGCCCCTGGGGGAGCCAATGGAGCAGGCTGGGGGGAATCGTCCACCCCACCTGGAGGACGCGCAGCCGCACGTACGTCGCGCTTTCGATGAAGAAGCTGCTGATGTCGCCGCTTCCCAGGTCATTGGCGTTGAGGCGCGGATACTTGGCGGCCTGGTTGCCGGGATTGGTGCATCCCTCATCCCCGGTGATGCAGAACGAGTCGGTCAGCCGGTCCTTGACGACATTCGTTTCAAAGTCGTGGAAGACATAGAAGTCCTTCTGCGCATCGTAGATCTGACCGCCAAACGAACCAAAGAACGTCGCGCTGAAATCCCACGCGCCCATCCGGAAGCCGAGGTCCAGGCCGGCTGTGAAATCGGGATGGGGACTGCCGATTGTGGTCCGATCGTCGGCGTCGATCTTGCCGTCGTTATTGACGTCCACGTACCGCAGGCCACCCACCACGGCGTTGGGCTGGCACGGCAGCGTCACGCAGTTGCCGAGCGAATCGGGGAGATGTGCGGCCGCATCGGAATCCGTCGCCCAGTAGCCATTCACCACCTTGCCGTAGAAGGCGCCGATCGGCTCGCCGACCCGGTTCATGATCGGGTTGCCGATGCGGGTGACCTGCTGGCCACCCGGACCAGGGAACTGGGTGAGCTTGCCATCGATGCGCAGGACCTTGTTCTTGTAGTGCCCGCCGTTGAACGCGATGCTCCAGACCTTCGACCCCCCGGCTATCCCGCTGTACGCGACCGAGAAGTCGATCCCCTTGTTGCTCATCTTGCCGACGTTTTGCACGGCGGGATCGGCAGCTCCCGCGGTCGCCGGCGGCCGCGGATCGAACAACATGTTGTCGGTGACGCGATTGTACACATCGACCGTGAGATTGCCGCGGCCATGCAGGAACTCGAGGTCGACGCCGACGTTGGTCGACTTGTTCTCTTCCCACTTGATATCCGGGTTCCCTAACGCAATCTGCCGGAAGCCGGGCTGGATGCTCGTTTGCGATCCCCCGATGTCGTAGAACGTATCGCCGGTGCCGCCGCCGAATTTGGCGACGACGCGGCCACCCGGAATGTTCTGGTTCCCGGTGACGCCCCAGCCGAACCGCAGCATCACGTTCGACAGGAACCCGTCCTGCGGGAAGAACGACTCCCGTGAGAGCCGCCAGCCGACGTTGAACGCCGGGAAGGTGCCCCACTGGTGTCCCTTGGCGAACTTGGAGGAGCCGTCCCGCCGCAGGGTCGCGCTGGCGTAGTACTTCTGGCCGTAGTTGTAGTCGGCCTTGCCGAAGAACGACAGCAGCCGATCGAAGAATCCCGTGCTGCTGACGGTCTTGGTCGACGCCTGGCCGAGGGCGTCATCGATGTAGCGGTCGGCCGGGGCGTCATTGAGCAGACCGGAGATACCGCCGGACATGAAGCGCCCCGTGGAGGAATTCGCTTCCTGGCCGAGCAATAACGCGAGATTATGCCCCCCCGCCATGGAGCGGGAGTAGGTGAGCGTGTTGGTGAACGTCCACGTCGTCGCCCGGTTGTCGTTCTGGACGATCCCGTTGGTCGCGTTCGCTTCGGCGTTCTCGAATGTGGTCGGGGTGAAACCCGTAAACTGCCCCTGGAACAGGTTGAAGGAGAACTGGGTCCGCAGCGCCAGCTCCGGCAACGCGGCAAAGCTGCCGAACACATTGCCGATCGCGCGGTCGTTGGTATTTCTGTCGAAGCGCCGGGCCCAGGCGTACTTGAGCGGGTTGGTGTTGTTGCCTAACCCCGCCCCTTTCCCGGACGCGAAATTGCCGCCGATGTCATAGATCGGCACGACGGGCTGCATGAGGATGTTCTTCCCGACGATCCCGTCTTCGCCCAACCCATTGTCGTCGAGTCCGCCGTAGCCCTGCTCGCGCGATACGGCGATGTTTTCGCCCAGCGTCAGCTTGTTGATGTTGAACGCCGTGTTGACCCGCACGCCGCCGCGCTGGAACTGGTTGAATGCCGCCGTGCCGTTTTGCTTGAGATAGTTGAACGAGACGTTGTACGAATTGTCCGTACCGCCGCCCGAGAGCCCCACATTAACATCGCTGAATTGCGCGGGACTGAAGACCGCCTTCCACCAGTTCGTGCCGGCGCTGCCCGGCATGATCAACGTGTTCGGATACGAATACGCGTTCGTATCGATCAGGACCGGCCGTCCAAGCGAGTCCACCGAGTCGATCGCCACCCCTGGTGCGATGAAGGTGTAGCGCGGAATGGACGGATTGAGCGTGTCGCCGTAGAGCGACCTGGTGTCCCCCGGGATCGCTCGTCCGGCGTTGTGGTAGGACCGTTTGATCATTTCGAAGTATTGCAGCGGGTCCGTCATGACGAAGTCGTCGTAGCCGCGAGTTGGCGTGGCCACACCCGTGCGGAGATCGAGCGTTGCCGAGCGGCCGCCCGGCCGTCCCCGTTTCGTCTCGATGATCACGACGCCGTTGCTGGCGCGTGATCCGTAGATCGAGGCCGACGACGCATCCTTCAGGACCTGTACCTGCCCGATGTCATTGGGGTTCAAGAAATTCAGGTAAGAGTCCTCGACCGGCGTCCCGTCGATGATATAGAGCGGATCATTGTCGTGGAGCGACGTGACGCCGCGAATGCGGACCGTCGTCCGCGAGCCCGGCGAACCGCTGGAGTTCACGGTCACCCCAGGCACGCGGCCATCGAGCCGCTGCAGCACGCTGACCGAGGACTGCGTGGTCGTCGGCTGCAGGTTCACCGAGGACACGGCGCCGGTGATGTCGGCGCGGCGCTGGCTGGTATACCCGGTGACGACGACTTCCTGCAGCATCGTCGGCGCCTGCTCCAGCGACACGTCGAGCGTGCTCTGGCCGCCGACCGGCTGGTCTTTGCCGCGGTAGCCGATCTGGGCAAAGGTCAGGACGGCGTCGGCCGGGGCGACGAGCGAATAACGGCCCTGTTGGTCGGTGACCGTTTGCGTCTGGGTGCCTTTCACCCGTACGGTCACACCCCAGAGCTTCTCACCCGTCGTTGCCGAGGTGACGGTACCCGAGACCTGTGTCCCCTGGGCCAGCGCCGTCCCGCAGACCGCGAGGAGAAACAGGAACGTGATCCCTAGTGCACGGTAGACCTTTTGCATTGAACCCTCCGGCGCGGCCCTAGTCGACGGGCCGGCGCATGGACTTGAGGCCTTCTCTGGCGATCAGGTCTCGATACGTAAGGAGCACCACATTGCGCGCCTTGAGGGCCGCGCGGAA
>WNGI01002934.1_pt1 | contig 14898 bp, 19 predicted proteins | sample 5400621 | NCBI WGS metagenome assembly WNGI01 (sample SAMN13153374, study PRJNA577476) | soil metagenome | isolation source: 20 cm soil or saprolite under Garry oak tree replicate 1 | place: USA:California | collected 2016-06-15 | reverse complement strand
GACCTGCTGCGTATAATGCCACCTCTTCCAATTCCTCTCATACCATCCCCGATGGAGTGTAAGATCGTGATTGCCTGCTATAACACTCCGGAATGCCTTCCATAAGCCAAAGAGAAAACAGCGCCCGCCTCCTCAGGCAGACCTCAAACAAAATCAAGCCAACTCACATCTTAACCTTATGCTCCAACCCTCTCAACCAATCCATCATCTTACTCATCTCACCAACCTCTCCCGTATCCGTCAAATCACCGCTATGCAACAGAACATCGCCATCAGGGACCGGACACACCATCGAATGCGTGTCGCTCACGCAGACGAATCGCGTCCATTCTCCCTGGCTCGGCTTGGACGGCTCCTTCCGGTATTCATACTGCAGATGCACGACAGCGTCATGGCTGTAGATTGATTCAGGAATATATGTGAGTTCAGAGAGGCCGTTTGCACTGCGGGGGCTCATGCCAATATCCTTTGTGCAGTGATGGTGGTGGAAACAGGGTCGAGTGGCGCCAAAGCTAATACATACTCAAATGAACAACAACCTCCAGATCCATTACTACTATATGCATGCTTGGTATGTGTTACAGTGTTGTGGACATACGTGCGGTTGACAGTTGGAAGCGTAGGATATATCTGTCATATTGCTGTGCGGCTACATATAAGTAGTAAATGACACCGGCTAGATTGCTGTCAAGTCTGTCCACGAAAAAACGAAATACGGCGAACTGATTCCATTTGTCCTAACTCCCACTGCGCAGCCATGACGCCCAGTGAGAAATGGCGCGGCTGCCAGCCGCGGGAAACCTCCAGTATCCGGCACAGCCTCCGTGAGCCGCGCGCTGCCTCGCGGCCATTTCTTCTGGCCTCGTCCAACCGCCCATAACCGCTTCTTGTCTCTTAACCTACTTTTCGCATGTACCTTCGACTTTGTGAATGAAAAAAAAAACTTATGTATCGATTTCTTCCAAGTCCATTCAACGTGTGAAGAGTTCTGCCCAATGCCGCCAGCCTCCAAGTCCCCTAAAGCAGATAAGCGTACCAAATGGTGCACTTGTCAGCGTATTTGCAGTGGGGGGGCTTATGTACATCCCAGAACATACAATCGGCACAAGGATTACCGAGATGCGGTTGATAGCAGCTCTCAGGGAGATTATGGTATCCCGAACACATCCCCTCATGTAAAACGGAGAAAGCGGAAGGCAAAAAAGGTGCGTAACTACTCCATATGCACATTAGATGTATCTAACAAGCACTTAGCCTCTGCCGCAGATACACCTGCCGAGTACCTCAGGCTCTACGGACTCTAACGAAGTACTTGACCACTCCATTCCAATTACGGCCTCAAATATGCTCCACATCGACTCTGAATATGAGGGGGAGTGCTGGCAGGATCCTCCCAGTCCACCGCTCTCACAGATACCTGATTGTGAGATGAACGATATACCTCAGATGCTCGACAACGATTCTAGTCCTCCCATTCACTTCCCACCCGTTCCAATCCAGGATCACGGTCTCGATTACGCTGGTGAGGGTGAGAGTAGAGTCGACGAGGAACAGCAGGGGGAGGAGGACAATGGAGATCGAAGTTTACAGGACACAGAGCCACAAGCACAAGAACAGCTCCCTGCAGCGACTCTTGCGAACCTTGTACTCGCACAACAATTTATAGAAGCTGTCAGGTCCGCAAAACTTGAAGATGACATCAAGAGCGAAGAAGTATTGAATTCACTCAAGAAACCGGTGAAAACTTGTCAATCCATGGATACCATTGCAAAGATTTCCATTGCCATTTTCAAGGCGCTCGTCTTAGGATCCCAACAGATGTACAATGAAATACGCGATGCGCTTATTCTCTATCTCGACGTTGAACTCTACTCATACCACGTTACTCGCAATAAGTTGGAAAACTCTACGGGAATCACAGAAATACAGACGGATATGTGTCCCGAGAATTGCCTAGCCTACACCGGTCCCTTCGAAAGCCTTGACGTGTGCCCTGAATGTGGTACATCACGATATGACGAGAATAGCAAATCTTCGGCTTCACGAGGGAACAGTGTACAGAAACGGGTTCCACGCAAACAGTTTCTTACAATTCCACTCGGTTTACAGCTTCAATCATTGTGGTGCACGCCTGAGAGCGCATTTCGCATGCGGTATCGAAACCGCAAGACTGAAGAGATTATCAGCCAACTCGAGTTGAATAACGGTGACTTACCCTTCCGTGAAGACGTATTTCATGGCATGGAATATCTCAATGCATATTCTTCGAAGCAAATACGTGACGATGACACACTGCTTCTATTCTCATGGGATGGTGCACAACTCTACCGGGACAAGGCTTCTGACTGCTTCTTTGCAGTCTGGGTCATATTGAATCTTAGTCCAGAGCTACGGTACAAAAAGAAATACATTCTCCCAGCTCTCATTATCCCTGGACCTAGGGCACCCAAGAACACCGAGTCGTTCCTGATGCCGAGCTTCCGGCATGTCTCGGCGCTCCAGAGAGATTATCTCAGGGTTTACGACGGTTATAACCAAAAAGAGATCTTAACCCGTCCCTTCTTTGCATTCGGCGGCGCTGATTTCGTGGCCTTACCCAAACTCAGTGGACAAGTTGGGCATAAGGGTGCACTTAGTTGCCGTCTAGCATGTGGGATGAAAGGACGACGAACTGAGAAGAACTCGAGATATTACCCTGCTAGGCTAAAGGTAACAATTCGAGTCATACCAAAATCCACCGATCCCCCATTGAAGCCCTTACCCGCCAATCACGATGACATCGACATAAGTACGATAGGTGGTCCAGATCCTGACAAGTATGAGTCCGATTTGAGGATTTTGCTTGTCTCAAGGACCACCAAGGCGTATAACGAGGCACGGCGTTTGACGGGGATCAGCAGCCCAAGTCTTTGTCTTGGATTTCAGCCTACAGCTATGTTTCGCGTGCCGATGTGTTTCCCGATGGATTTGATGCACTTGGTTAGTATAAACATCCCCCAGCACCTCATTCATATCTGGCGAAATTCTTCCAATCTCAAGATTCCCTTTCCTCGGAATGAAAAACCAGATTTCATCGTCCTCGACTCGGAACCAGTTTGGAACAAGCATGGGAAGCTTGTTGAGTCAACCCATCAATACCTGCCCGCTTCAATTGATCGTGTCCCTCGTAACCCCGCAACCAAAATCAATACGCAGTACAAAGCATGTGAATTTATGATGTACCTCTGGTCTCTCGGCCCAGCATTATTCCGGCTCGTTCTTCCCCACCATCTCTGGCTTCACCTTTGCAAGCTCATTTGTGCCGTCCGCTTACTACATCAACGTCGCATTACCAGTTCACAAATCAAACGCGCCCACAAGTTACTACTAGAATGGGAAGACGAATTTGAACGTAAATACTATGCATGCCGAGAAGATCGCCTGCATCTTATGCGTCCCTGCATACATGCGCTGATGCATCTTGCTCGTGAGACTGTAAGATGTGGTCCTCTAAACCTATTGGCTCAGTGGTCCCTGGAAACGACGATTGGAAATTTGGGAAGCGAGGTTCATTTGCATTCTAATCCTTATGCAAATCTTGCCAAACGCGCGCTTCTACGTGCGCAGATGAATGCCCTGCAAGCATTGTACCCTGAATTCGACACTAAAGAAGCCAATCCCCGGGGATCAATCGAGCTTAGGAACGGCTATCTTTTGTTAAGAGCGCGAGACAAGAAGGCTTACCAGATATCAGATAACCGTGAGCTGGCTGCTGTTCAGTCTTTCTTCACCCAGCGAGGAATGCCTGTGTCTGATTCAATCTTTCAATGGGCCTGATTGCGATTACCAACTGGAGATATAGTACGGTGTGCCTGGAAGGAGATTGAGAATAAGAATACTCGCAATTCCCGTAATGTCCAGGTGCGTTGTTATCTTATGACAAGTCTTTAGAAGTCTCTAACGCTACTTAGTTCAAAAACAACAATTTGCTATGCTACGGGGAAGTTCAATATTTTTTCCGCATCAGAAGGGAAGCATTCGCGGTTGTATCACGTTACGAGAAACCCGATAAGACTCTTCTTGAAGAATCATGTCAAACACTCTATGTTTCCCACTACCTCGGCAAGGAAGCACTTGAAATCGTCAATGTCCAATCCATTCAATCTGTTGTTGGAATGATTCCATTCATGTTGTCGGAGCTTGAGGAACAAGATGAAGAAATCTGTGCAAAATACAATCAATGCTATTTCGTGGCCGAAAACCCAGCAAAACATTTCTCTTCGGCTGATTGTATCCAAGATTCCCCTGTAGGTCCAGCTGACAATCCTCAAGTGGCTCCAGAAGACGAAGCTCAGGAACTTGAGATGGATGTGGCAGACGATGACGATGAAGATGATGGAATAGAATATGATGATGACGATGACAATAATGATGACGATGATGATAGCAAGAGCAATGATGATGATGATGGCTGCAAGCATGTGGATGAGGAATATGAGGAAGGATGGGAGCAAGATGACGAGTAGGAGGACAGTGACTCTAGTTTTCGTTGTTCAAATGTAAAATCAAATTCGAAATGAAATTATTCATCCTACTACACCTAACTAGTACATCTCAGGAATAATATGATTCTACCGTCTACAATTTTGCATTATCAGCGTTGCTGAGCATCGCTTAATGTGTTGAACGTGCATAGTATTGCGTTGGTCCTGAGATGGCAAAGTCCGAGTTGCCGAATATGGATCGTGTGACAGTATGACATCACGCGCTTTGATTTCGACGCGCTGATTTCGACGCGTTTGGCTCGCATCTTCCCTCTAACCCATACCTCCACACCCACTGCATACCCCTTATTTATTCACATGAACGGAGCAAGAAACAGAACAATGAATGGAGCAAATCACAATAATGTATATTATGGCAGGAATAGCAACACGAATTTTATGCCTGGGCACACCTACAGTGCTAATGGCCACGCAAATGCCCATTCGGATATGAGTCAGGTAAGCAATGAATGTGGCCCACTGCTATAGTTTTATTAAGTAATCCCACAGATGAACATGTTGTCCAACGAACAAATTAACGATATTGACGAGATAGTTACCATCGTCACAAATGCGCCGCATGAACTGCTTGTCTCGAGCGGAAATCAACCATATATGCATTCTCAACACTGGATTTTAGAACTAGAGTGAGTATTATTTCAATCAAAAATGCTAATATAGTATCAACTATTAGAAGAAACGAGTTAGAAAGAACCAAACAGGAGTTAAAATCGGAGAAGGAAGCTCGTGTTATGGAAGTGAATACCTGGAAGTAAGTTACAATATGCATATATCCACTTTACGAAGCTCACTACTGTGGCCGCATGTAGGGATGTCACTAACACTTTGATGAAGAATGCGTCGTCAAATGCCCAGTCCCATCCCATCTCAAAGATGGGACAATGGCAAGAGGCCCTCCAAGCAGCCTTTCCCATTGCATACGACACGACGACGACATATGACGATGATAATATAGATGAAAAGACTGACAAGACAAGTGGACGACACCTGGCGTATCCTGGTGTGAAATATTGGACAAAGGATAGATACAAGCAATCGGATGCAGATGCGAACTCATCTGAGTCATTTCCAAAGAAGTTACGATTCCTAGAAGACGAGGACGGGAATTTGATTCCTCAAGACCTTCTCGATGAAATGCGGTCCCATCTACTACAGGCATTTGAAGAAATCCGAGCGTCGATGCCTTCTCTCCTTGAAGGCAGTTGGCTGAAATGCAACCCGGAGCTAATTAAGATGTGCTACAAAGAGATGCGTCGTCTTTTCCCCGAACTCACCCTCTGCGCTCAAAATTGGAAAGCGCGCAAATTACTCGTTGTATGGTACTCAAACTACAGCAAGAACCGGAAGAATTTGGGAAAGCCTGGCCCCCGCGATGATGAATTCGACATCTCGGAGGACGATGAAACAGACGCAGCAGCTATTCCAGCCAAACGAAAGAACATGAAAAAGGAAAATAATGCTCGTAAAAAGGTTAAGCAAAACGCAGAGCCAGACATTACTAGGGATGAGGACAATTCATCAGAAATTCCAGAACGGACTCGCGAACCAATTTTAGAAGGAGCAAAATGCAAGGTTTTTCAACTTAAGGACCCACTGGCGTCCCCCACCAGCGACATGAGCTCTAGATCAGACCAGCGCGCTCGAGCCTCCAGCGCTGTTTCTTCGATGTCAGCTGCCTCAAAAATCAGCAGCAGTACAAGCTCTAAATCAGACCAGCGCGCTCGAGCCTCCAGCACCGTTTCTTCAACGTTGACCTCATCAAATAAGAATTCAAACGCTACATCGTATCATCATTCTTTTATATTCATATACGCTAACTATTAATTGAGTAGTGCCATGAAGTCTATCAACTCAACGATGCAGAATCACAATGGACCTGAAGCGAGCAAGCAGACACCGATTGCTGTCCCCACGCCTACACCCATTGCCAAGAACAAGAATTCCTCTGTTTCGACGACTAAATCAACTTCAAAACCCACACCTGCTCCGGGGACAGCTGTCAAGACCGTATCAAAAACAGCTAAACCAACTTCCGCTCCATTGACAGCTGCCAATGCCATTCCAAAAATGGCTGCCACTAAGCCCACTTCTGCTCCGACGCCGACTGCCAACGTTACTATGACCAAAAATGCTCGCATACCTGCCTCAAGTTCAACTACTTCAACAACAACTAAAGCTTCTCCTGTCACTGCAACTAATACCGGTACAACTGCGGTTGCCCAAAGCGTAAAGTTGATTGTCCCTAGAATCAAGATACCAGCGCGAACTAGTAACCAGCCATTCAAAGTGCCGCTTCCTGTTAATCGTACCCCCGTGGACGAATTTGATATGTCATCTCGTCGGTCTCGGCGAGCTCCAATTACTACAATCACTGATGAACAACTCGATGCATTTGAGCAGGCCAATGACAGGACTACGCCACTTGCTGATGAAGGCCAGTCGACTGGCATACCAACCGGTGAAGACAAAGACTTTTACACAGACGAAGACTCTGGTGCTGGTAATGAAGATGAAATCACGCGAACTGATGAAGATGGAATCTTACATCCTGACGAAGATGGCGCCGCATGCTACAACTCTGTGGGCGATGGTGACGAAGATGAGATCATGCAAGTTGGTGGTGAAGATGGGTCCTTGGAAGGTGATGAAGACGGTGCCACCGCAAATTACGGACTTGGAGGCGAAGTTGAAGACAATGCTTTCGACACTGGTGATGAAGATGGTGCCGCCACACACCGTGACGAAGACAATGAAGACAGTCGCACTCACAAAGATGGTACCCAGGATGCGCTTGAAGATTCTTTAGCCCCCAATGACGAAGATGCGCTAGCTGACAGCCCCAGCACGGATCTCGACCTTCTTGCACTTGCACTCGAACTTGAAGACGGCTCGAACAACGCAACGTATGTGCCTAAGTTCTATTTCTTCAAGTTCATCACTCTTTTGAATAAACAACTCAGAGACTTGTTTGCACGAAATTGGGCAAGGAAACACAACTCTTCGACGGAGGCTGGCAAGAAAGCATGGCTCAAACTCTCCAAGTCCGATAAACAGGTATATTTCTCCTCTACCCTCATTCATTCACTCATTTTCATTCGTTTTTTGGCTTAGGGTTGGAAAAACCTCAGTGCGTCACTTAAGGTAAGTCTTCTTTTCATTTTGCTAGGACTTGTCGACTAATTCTACTCTACACGAAGCAAAAGAAAAAGAAGAATACAAAAGAACGGATGGGGAAGACGAAGCGAGGCTAGTAGCGGATGGGAGCTGTGGGAGGAGGATGGAGAGGATGGGAGTGGTAGAACGAGGATGGGAGCGGTGGGTGGAGGCTGGGAGCGGCTGAATGGAAAGGGGGGCGGGAGAGGAAAACGAAGGGGAGGTTGGGAGCGGTTGGTGGAGGTGATGAGCGGTTTGGAGCGGCCGAGGCAGGAGGGAGAGGAAATGAACGGTTGAATGAGGACGAACGCGGCTTTTGACGGTTTGTAGCAGATAGAAAACGAGCAATAGAAATCTGTGTTTTTTTCAACTTTTCGTCGAGCGGCGAGCGCGGATATTCGGACACTTTGGCCGACGGCAGCCTCGCAAAGCCGCGGTTGCGGCCGGGAGACGCCGGGAGCGGCCACGAGCGGCCACATTTCTCACTGGGCATGACGAGTAGTACCGCAAGGAGTTACCTAAATGGAGTCCGCATCGGCGGGCGGACTGCCGAGACGGAGCTGCGTCACAGTTTCGGTATGCAGGTCCGAGATTCTTTCATAAGTTACATTGGTACAGGTAATTACGTCTATCCATCTAGTAGCCCGCAGCCTCAGCATGAGTTCTATAGTCGCTCGCAGCTATATTATTCCCTGGTCAGTTTCCTGCGTGCTGGCACTCAGGTAAACTTACCGTAGAGGTAGCCATTAGCTAACGTTACGCCTTCGATGTCAGCTGTGAGGGCAGGTGCTACAAGAATGCCGTCAGTCAGGATTAATACTGTGTACCAAAACGATTAACCTGTGATATTATGTCCCCTTGCCCTTAATTCCTCGACCAGATAGGAAGGGTAAGTATCTTCGACCTCCAGGACGGAAGGATAAAGTTGATCATGTACACGCCCATGTTCAATTGCTCGGCCGATATCCATGCCCCAATCGACGTTTAAAATGACCTGAAACACCCCAGGAAAAATGCGTGATCCCCCTGCGCCTCCAACTACAAGATGAAGTGTACCATCGGGATTCTCCATGATCGTGGGTGACGTTGATGATAAGGACCTTTTTCCAGGCTCAGGATAGTTATCTGCTCTCAGAGTCAGACAAATACGCCACGGTGAGAAAGACTTTACATGGTGATGGCCATAATCCAAATGCATTTGGTACACCGGGAATAGAGAAGTCGTCCATTTCATCGTTCAGAATGATACCAGTCTCCGGATCCATAACCTGGGAACCAAATAGCAGATTAACCGTCGATGTCACTGATACTGCCATGCCACTCGAGTCGACGATAGACGTATGGCTCTGCATTGCGTGAGACTGAGTTCAAAGCATTTTTTCAAGAGTAGCTGACGTACTGTTCCATGATCAGGTTTTAAGTCATATTCTGGTCTGTAGTATTCCGAAGAATGTGTTCGATCCTTCACAAACGTTAATCTCACTCCGAACATTGATACAAATAAAGTCCTACATCAGTAATGTTAGACGCGGCTTCGGCAGCGAATTCCTTGGAGGATATCTGGACTAAATCACAGGAAGCAAATTTCGGATCACAGATCCTTGTCCTACATAAAATAAGCACCCGGTGTTGATATATTTTCTGATGGCTCTCACCGTGCGGAAAATCCAAATTTCATGGCTTCTACCATTCTATGGATATTAAGACCGTTGAGATCGTTGAAATCAAAATGCTCTATAATATTTAACATGTGGAGCAACGCTGATCCTGGATGAGTCTCCAAAGGGTCCTGTTTCGAGTACCACTTTACCTGGACCAGACGATGGGGCATTTGTCGTCATAACCCTTCGCCCACGGTACAATCCTTCCAAAGCAGGCTCGACGTTAACATGATAATTTTCGAGGTCTGCATGAGACAATATGCCTCCGGTTGAACGCACTTTCCTCACAATTGAATCTGCGATGCGACCCTTGTAGAGATGAGTGTGCTGCGGTCATAAATAAGCGCAAAACTAGACCTTGTAAAAGGCGCCTGGTCCATGTTTAGCTATGTAGGATAGAGTTCGCGATAAATTCTTTCTTCTTATGATGTCACCCTCTTTCAACAGACGCCCATGTGGAGCGAAGATGGGGCTCCAGTCAGGATTGGTCAATAACGTGTCCGTGAAAGACTTGTGGGATTCAGTTATTGTTGGGCGATAGCAAAGAGAAACTAACCTGCATACGGAGCGCCAGCTCTGGACCAACTCTCCAGCCTTTTGCGAGGGCAATGCTGGGCTCCACAAGTTTTTTCCATGGTAATTTGCCCCATCGACGATGAGCCTCTTCGAGACCGCGTAGCTCCCCAGGGACACAGACTGACAAGCCACCTGATCTGGCCAATGAAGGATCGGCAACAAACATGGTCGAGTTCGCGAGACTAGGTGCAGTTTCTCTGAAATCTATTGTCCAAGCTTCTGACTTCTGACCTCGGCCTCGAGGGATTCGTACTGTCATGAATCCACCGCCGCCGATACCTGCGCTGGATAGAAAAATTAGAAAACGTGAAAGATCATACATGGATGTTAACTCACAAAAACATATTGACAACGCCGATACATAACACCGTGCTCACCGCAGCGTCGACGGCGTTTCCGCCACGTTTGAGTACATCGACGCCAATATCTGAACACTGCTTGTTCTGTGACGCGACTGCCCCATGACGCGCCTTGACTAAATGTACAAGCCTGTCCGATGAATCCGATTGTGGAAGGAAGTTTTTGGCCCGTAGTAGATCAAGTATGCAGCGTTCGGGGAACGCATAGTACCAAACAATAAGACAGACGATACCGATAGCTATCAAAATAGAGCGCGTTGAAGCCACGCGTTTCTTGGCGCCGGGAGCTGGCACGGGGCCAGAATATACAGGCAAGACATCCTTCGACGACATTGAGTAGGGAGTACGAGGAATGGGCAACCGAGCAGATAAGGGAACTTTATATAGTTGTCCGGCAACCGAGCAGAAACATCCAAGTTCATCTACGTTGTTCAAAGATGTTCGCCTCCGTGATACACGCTAACACAAAGAGCATAAGGCCGGGGGCTGATATCCAGAGTAGGCTGTGAATCGATGATTCGGGCTGTCAAACGTCCCGGGAGTCGGAACCACGTTGATGCGGCACTTACTGGTTGTTGCCTTTTTCTGGATAGTTGACGTGATTTCAAAGGATCGACTGCTATCTCCCCGATTCCCCTGTCAAATGTTATGAAAAGTGCCTGGAGAAGTATGGTAGGTTTCGTAGGTTGGGAACCGAGCAGCGGCGTGGTGAGCTTGAACGAAACGGAAACGATGTTTCAGTTTGCTGTGACACTGCTTGGTGACCGTGACTGCCGTCAGTCACGCAGTTGGCATGCGCTAGTACACCGTCTTACTTTCAACTGCTCGTCTACGATAGTGAGGGATAAGTTCCCTCACGAAGTCCAATGAATTATAGTGCAAGTCACAGGATATTTAGAAAACTGCAGGGAGAATAGTCAGAGTTACTACTGGGCCTTATCTACCTCGTATCTTATAGCTACTCCGTCGTAGACACGTTCTTAATTATAACCTTAGGCTAATGCTCAATGATATATAAATAAACTTGTTAGCTAAGTAACGACATTTAATATTGAACCTGTCACCGATTTATTAAATGATTCGTGTATTATCGCTGCCTGATCGAGCTCGATATACATGCATCAGGTGTTCGGTACTATTAATCCGGTATGACTACTTCCCGGAGTGGACAAAGCAGTCAGAGCACCTTGCCGCTTTTTGAGGCGAGGTACATGACTCTCAGAGCGGTTTCTCGTCTCCCAGAAGCTTTTCACACAAGATTAAAGCAACGTGTTTCTTTGTCATACATTCATGGTATACATGATGATAACGGATGCGAGGATCGATGCGAGTACAGGGACGATGCAATGTGGAACAGAACACTTGGATAGCTCAGCAATGGAGAATCGAGATAGAATGGTCTCCGCTGCCGTTAGAGGAGCACCTTGAAATCTGGATCACAATCAACTCGCGAGGTCGGTGCGTACCTTCTCAACACCCGGGGTGCTCGTATGCGAAGATGGTAGACGTAAGTGAGAATCTTTGTGTCAGAAGAAGGCCAGAACACTGTGCACTGAGTGCATGTATAACTCATCAGGAACGCCGCCGGTCATTGAAAATCGCTTGCAAAACACAAGTAGCAGGGTAGGAGGCGAGCAAGGATGATAGTGATCGAGGGCGATGAATCCAGGATGCCAGCAGTTATTATACGTCATTGTTTGGTCACGCCAAACATGGACTTGCTAGTCGATTCGCATGTCAACCGGGACAAGAATACCCTCTCCGCATAATTGACGGGTTCTGTAACGAAACTGTGTCGTAACATTCGGAGCGTCAAGTTATATGTGAGCGATCTACTCGATGGCTATTGTTGTACTTGTTAATCATCGCCAACGTTGAACTTTGCCAAAACAAGAGTCACAAGACATTCTTAAGTAGCGCCGAGAAAACCGCACAAGGAAACGAAACATTTGCCATCTATATATCTGGCCTCAGTGCATTGATAACTTGAAGCTCATCGAATGTCATTTGCTTCGCTGTTAAAAGTAACCGTCGGCGCTGAATGTAAGTTGATTAGTAGCCTGGATAGGGCCCAAGTGATGCTATAGCTCAAAAACGAGAGTTGTATTCGGTGATACAACAGGATATGACATTGAAATGATATGGGTCCCGGAACCTGGTAACGTAATTGCTCTCCGTCCACTTTTCTCGATGCCTGCTTTATCGATATCCATTCATTTTGTTTGCGCATACAGAACGGAGCAGCTGATTTCGAAGGAGATTCTTGCAACCACTCCAGGCCAAAGACAAGTACATCCGTCGCTTTCATCCTCGTGTTCCAACAGAATGAGCTAAGCTGTTGGACTGCGGGGTGTGTGGGAGGTTCGCCTTTGAAGAACTGATGAGATTATACCGTCACTACCCTTCCTTTTCCACGCATACGTATGATCTTCCAGGACCATCTCCATCTCGGAGGTAGGGAAATTTTACACGGTATATTGCACCCTCTTCAACGGTGCCTCGCCAACCATGCTTCAAAGCTTCTTTTGCAACAATGGCATACAATTACTGGGTTGCAAAGATCAGGCCAGAACTTTCTCATCGTTTCATGATAGTCTGTATGCTTTCAGTAAACAAGACCATAGAATCGAATATAATATACTTCCATCCAAACTCGCGTCCCGAGATACTACTATGGCTGTGACGTAGGCACGTCCAAAGGACTAGGGGATGTGCATTTAGGACCTGGGAAACAAAACAGGGAGCCCTGTCGAGCACGATCCTAGCAAATACTCGATAGCCCATGCCAAGCAAGAGACTCGAAAAAGCACGCATGTAGATAGTGAAACGGGGATGTAGCGCCGGCGAGCATCCTGCACAAGAGCGTGGGCAGCAGGAATCAAGCAGTGGAGGGACTATGCATAGAACGTGAGCACCTGCGAGCAAATGGAAATGCTGGCTAGGGCGGCAGTGAGGATTGTGGTGTTGGCTGGGAGTGGTGAGTCTGGGTACTAGCAAGTAGCGACCAGAGCGAGAGCAGCCTCGGCAAAGGTCGAAATTCCTGTTTTGCCAGATGCTGTCGCCGCTTTGATGCACCGGGAGGTTTTTGTTAAGGCCTACATACTCACCGCCAGCAAAAGTGTCGTGAGCGGTCGTTGCCAGAGCGGGAGCGGTCGGAGCTGTCATTGCCAGAGCAAGAGTAGCCGCGGCAAAAGCCGAAATTCGTTCTCATCGCCACCCATACCGGGCCTGGTACGCAGAATGAGTCACCTTTGTTCTTGCAACGTAGGAAATTGCGTCGTGCATCCTGAGGTTCAAAACCGGGATGCGGTAGGTGGAATGTCAAATATCGATTGGACATTATTCGGTTAGCGTTTCCCCTTTTCTTTTTCGGAATCCCTGCTCAGTCGAGTCATCACCAGACTACGAATCCCTGACGATTCTCAACTCGGGCGGATCGACAACAAATTTCCAGCCTAGTTCTACGCCAACTGCAAGCGAGCTGCATTCATATTTGCTCAATCCACAGCTCGGCGAAGAATCCTTCGGCGCGCTTGCATCTGGTGAGAACTTTTCCGAGACATTTGATGATGGTTTAACTCCAGATATCTGAGCAATGTAGCGTCAGGCCAGCCGATCATCGACATCGACAACCCTGGAAACCCTTTTCCGTCCTTTTATTCGACCGGCATGGATGACACCTTGTTCTCGAACACTACCGAACCATATACATCGCCGACTCCGGACACTGGGATGTATGTTTCTGTTGGAACTAGCGCTGATCGCCAGGCATCGAACAGCAGGCGAAGAAGGGTAGCTGAGCACCTCTGTGACATCTGTGGTCTTGGATTCACAACAGTGCACAACCTCCGGTGTTTGTACTTGGACTGATCACTCTTCTCCCGACTCACATTGAAACGTCTAGATCACCGCAATGCTCACTATGGTCTTCGACCTTATACTTGCGAGCACAGAGATCGGGGTTGCGATTACGCTGCCGCGGGACCTAGCACCGCGATGCGCCACAGCGGTACCTGCAGATACAGACCGTAGACCGTTGTCACCAGGACTTTTACTTGTTCCTTACTATGCTCTTTTCATACCCTTTTCACATACCCTTTACCGTTCCATTTTTTCTTTAGGAGTTGAATTCATTGCGATATTCCCTCCGGTTTGGGAGATGACACTCACCGTCAAAAGCGGTGCACCCTCGCATATGATATTGATATGATGGATGAAAGGTCCCAACTTCAATGAAGACAGACCGTCTCCAGTCCGCAGTAGCTCCATGTCGTTTTACTATACCGGTAATGTGGCGCCATGTTCCGTCCAAATTCGTGAGGATTAGTGAAGAAAAGAGTTGTGCACACCCGTGGAAAGTTCACTTCACTCGTTCGATGTTCATAAATACAAACTACGGTGCGCGCTAGTATACAGGTCGTAAAGTACGTAACGTACAGAGGGATTCATACCAAATGCGATGGTAGAAGCGAGGAAAATGAATGTCATCAAAAGGTACAAGTAACAAGGATTCGGATGCCGTACGACATCCGCCGTCATAGAGTGTTTGAGCCCGGACCGATCGAGCCTCCATGATAACTGGACCGATATCAGTTACCAAAGCCA
>WNGI01002931.1_pt1 | contig 14900 bp, 12 predicted proteins | sample 5400621 | NCBI WGS metagenome assembly WNGI01 (sample SAMN13153374, study PRJNA577476) | soil metagenome | isolation source: 20 cm soil or saprolite under Garry oak tree replicate 1 | place: USA:California | collected 2016-06-15 | reverse complement strand
CACACATCGTGCCCGTGATGGTGGGCGATCCGGACAAGTGCAAGGACGCAAGCGATCTTCTGCTGGCCGAGCACGCGATCTACATCCAGCCGATCAACTATCCGACCGTCCCGCGCGGCACCGAGCGCCTGCGCATCACGCCCACGCCCTATCACGAGGACGCGCTGATCGACGCACTCGCCGAAGCGCTGGTCGATGTGTGGGGGCGCCTCGGGTTGCGGCTCCAATATCGCGCGCTCGCAGCAGAGTGACTGCCCTGGCTAACCCAACCATGAGGACGCAGGCGGACGATGCCCGTTTCGTTGCCGTATTCGCGCTCGCGCTGGAGCACGCGGGTGGGTATACGCCGGAGGAAGCAAAGCGGGTGGCAGGGACGCTGCTGCCGGACATGCTGTTCTACGACCCCACGCGCCCGGCGTCCTTCCCGAGCAATGGCTGGACGCTCACCGACGACGCCGGTGATGCCTTCTTGGCTGTCCTCACAAAGGGGAAGGTGAGAGGGACAAAGTAGGGGCCCACGGCGATCTGCTTGCCTGTTGATAGCTTTTTGTTCCGAGGCGATTTTCCGCCGCCGCTCGGATTCTGAGTTCCCCTATGCATTCCGATGAAGCTGTTCGTGTCGCGCGACAGGAGCCGCCTCAACCCAAGGCACAACAAAGCCCAACCTAAGTATGAGCGACTCGACCCAAGACGTTATGCGGATCAACCTCCGTAGGATCGACTTGTCGGCATTCGCTGAACTAGCATCCTTGGCAGCCGATCAACAAAGCGGCGACTGGGCCGCCGGTAGGGCGCCACGGTGGAAAAGGCAGTGCCGTTCCCGGTCCCGCTTTTGATCGGTGCCACTTCCGCGAACGGAGGTTCGAATGACGGCGCTCTCAGATTCGTATGTCTTGAAGGTGCTGCTAGCCCCCCGCACGCCGGCGCGCGGTCTCGACGCGGTCGCCCAGCGCTGGCGCAAGATGCTCGATCCGTACCGGCCCGAGCTGCACTACATGCGTGGCCCCGGACCGAAATGGCGGGAAAAGCGCGCACACGGAACCGCACGTTAGCTGCGCCCGCATCAGCTAGGCGCGTTGTGCCTTGTCACACAAGGGCCCGCGCAGCACCTGCGGCATACAATACAGGGCACCTCCGTAGGATCGAACAGGCCGCCTGAGGCGGATTAATCTAGGCGGATTGAGAACGGGCGCTGCCGCGCATGGAGAGATCTCATGCGCTCCTCGATCGAGCGGAAGATCGGGACATGCGGCGTCATTGGGGCCGCCTAGCCGCGGCTGCAATCGTCGAACGGACGCGCCTCTATTTCGATGAAGGGCGAATTCAGGGAGGACCAGCCTGCCTCGACCGGCTCGAGCGGCTGGCGGCGCAATATCCCGTAACCACGCGCTGCGCCTGGTCCGAAAATTCATCGCTACGCCCTTCTGGCGCGGGCCTATTTCGCCTCCTAATTGTCCCGGCGCCTCAGGCCGGCCAGCGGGCCGCCACCGCCGCGTCTGCCAGCAGCGCGGTGAAAAGCACGAACAGATAAAGGATCGAAAAGGCAAACAGGCGACGCGCCGCTCGCGCGTCTGGATAGCGGCTGCGATCCAATCGGACCCCGAGCGCGACCATCGCAGCCCCGCAGATGCCCGAGGCCACGGCGTAAACCGTGCCCGCAGCGCCGATCGCCCACGGCAGTGACGCGGCGCCAACCAGAAGGACGCAGTAGATCAGAATCTGCCGCTTGGTGGCGACCCTGCCCGCCACGACCGGCAGCATCGGGATGCCGGCACGAGCGTATTCGCCCGCCCGATTGAGCGCCAACGCCCAGAAGTGAGGCGGCGTCCACAGGAAGATGATGGCGACGAAAAGAAAGGGCTCGAGCGCGAAGGGACCGCCCGCCGCGAGCCAGCCAATCAGCGGCGGAGTTGCGCCGGCGGCGCCGCCGATGACGATGTTTTGCGGGGTGCGGCGCTTGAGCCACATCGTGTAGACGACAACGTAAAAGAAGATAGTCGACGCGAGCAGCGCCGCGGCCGCAACATTAGTCGCAACCGCGAGGATAAGAACGGCGGACGCCGCCAGGACGAGGCCAAACACCAGCGCTTCGCCCCGCGACAGGCGGCCACGCGGGATCGGGCGCAAGGCAGTGCGGGCCATCATCGCGTCGATATCGGCGTCGTACCACATGTTGAGCGCGCCGGCGGCTCCTGCCCCGGCCGCAATGCACAGCATGGCAATCGATGCGGCAAGCGGATCGGGATGACCGGGCGCGAGCACGAACCCAACCAGCGCCGTGAACAGGGCCAGAGACATCACGCGTGGCTTTGTCAGCGCGATGAAGTCTCGAGCCCTCGCGAGGGCCCGCGCGGACGAAGCGGCTCGGCTGACGCGGGCGATGTCGGCAATTTCGCTGGCAAAAGACATGGACGGTCCCTTCCTCAGGATTTGATAAGTTTTCTCTCTCCGAGTTCATTTATTCCATGGTCATCCGCATCATGTTGTGATCGAGGTGATACATGACCCAGTACGAGCCTCCGACCAGGATCCCGACAATCAGGACAGTGAAGACGAACGCCGTGAGATTCCAGCGTTGATCCGAGCGACCCAGGTGGAGAAAGAACACCATGTGCACGACGATCTGGATCACGGCTAAGCCGAAAATGCCTGCGACGGCGTTTGTGCCCGACGCTCCGCTCATGACCAAGGCAAAGGGAGCGAGCGTCAGCGCGAGGGCGAGAAGCGCGCCCGTGACATACGATTGCAGGCCCCCGCGCGGTTCGGCGGGGCGGATCGTTGCCGAGACGTTCATGACATGGCTCCTGCCAGGTAGACGACGGTGAACACGCCGATCCAGATGATGTCGAGAAAGTGCCAGAACAGGCTCAAACAGGTGAGCCGGGTTGGGAGAACGGCGTCGAACCTGCGCAGCGACGCCTGCACCAGCATGACCGCCATCCAGACCAATCCGCCGGTCACGTGCAGGCCGTGCGTGCCGACCAGGGTGAAGAAGGCGGACAGGAACGCGCTACGGTCAGGCCCCGCCCCTTCCCCGATCATGCGGACGAATTCCTTCACTTCCAGGCCGATGAAACCGAGCCCGAGCACGAACGTCAGCAGCAGGAATCCGAGTACGCGCCCGCGGTTATCCGCCTTGAGTGCCACCATGACCATGCCGTAGGTGAAGCTGCTCGCCAGCAGGCACAGTGTTTCAGCGAGCACGTACGGAAGATCGAACAGCTCCTTTGAGGTCGGGCCTCCGGCGAACTCGCGGCCCAGCACCGAATAGGTGGCGAACAGCGCCGCGAACAGCAGACAGTCGCTCATCAGGTAGACCCAGAAACCCAGCACCGTGGTGATACCGGCAGTACGGTGCTCGCTCGCCTCCGCGTGCACGATTGGCGGCGGGGGCGGGACGTATGGCCGGACGGTCTCGACGGTCAGAAGTTCGGTTGTCATGGCGTTCACCTACACTGCCGCCGGGGAGAGGAGCTTCTCGCTGCGCTCCACGTCGAGCGCGGAGAGGAAGTACTCGCGGTTGAGCTTGAACGAATAGGCGATGGCGGTGGCGACGATCCCCACGGCGCCGGCGGCCGCCATCCACCAGATGTGCCAGACCAGGGCAAAACCGAGCACCAAGGCAAACCCGCCGATCACCAGGCCCGCGCTGGTGTTGCGCGGCATGTGAATTCTCGGGAAGCGGACCACTTGGCGGGCAGTGCTCCTCTTCTTCGTCTCCCAGAATGCGTCGCGGCCGGTGACGATGGGGATTTCCGCGAAATTGTAGGCCGGCGGCGGCGAGGAAATCGCCCATTCCAAGGTGCGGCCGTTCCACGGATCGCCGGTCAGGTCGCGGGTCTTCTCCCGCTGCACGATGCTGACCACGAGCTGCACCAGCTGAAAGACGATCCCGCACAGGATCACCACCGCGCCCACCGCCGCCACGATCATGAACGGGTGCCAGTCGGGATTGTCGTAATGATTGAGGCGGCGGGTCATGCCCATGAGGCCGACGATATAGAGCGGGATGAACGCCAGGTAGAAGCCGACGAGCCAGCACCAGAAGGCGCACCGGCCGAGCTTCTCGTTGAGCCGGAAGCCGAACACCTTCGGGAACCAATAGTTGAAGCCCGCCAGCAACCCGAACACGACCCCGCCGATGATGGTGTTGTGGAAATGCGCGACCAGAAACAGGCTGTTGTGCAGCACGAAGTCCGCCGGCGGGACCGCCAGCAACACGCCGGTCATGCCGCCGATCACGAAGGTGATCATGAATCCGATCGTCCACAGCATCGGCACGGAGAAGCGAATGCGGCCGCGATACATGGTGAACAGCCAGTTGAAAACCTTCACGCCGGTCGGGATGGCGATGATCATCGTGGCGATGCCGAAGAAGCCGTTCACGTCGCCGCCCGCACCCATGGTGAAGAAGTGATGGAGCCAAACCAGGAAGGAAAGAACCGCAATGACCATGGTGGCCACCACCATGGGGACGTAGCCGAACAGGCGCTTGCCGGAGAACGTCGCAACCACCTCGGAAAAAATCCCAAAGGCGGGAAGGATCAGGATGTAGACCTCCGGGTGCCCCCAGGCCCAGATCAGGTTGACGTACATCATCTGATTGCCACCGAGGTCATTCGTGAAGAAGTGCATGCCGAGATACCGGTCGAGGCTGAGCAGCGCGAGGCAGATCGTTAGGATCGGGAACGCCGCAACGATCTGAATGCTGCTGCACAGCGCCGTCCAAGTAAAAACGGGCATGCGCATCAGGGTCATGCCGGGGGCGCGATTGCGCAGAATGGTTGCGATGAAGTTCACGCCCGAAAGCGTGGTTCCCACCCCCGAGATCTGCAGGCTCCAGATGTAATAGTCGACGCCGACGCCAGGGCTGTAACCGAGTTCCGAGAGCGGCGGGTAGGCGAGCCATCCCGTGCGCGCGAACTCGCCGATCCCCAATGAAACGTTGATCAGTCCGAACCCCGCCACGGTAAGCCAGAAGCTGAGTGAATTGAGGAACGGAAATGCTACGTCGCGTGCGCCGATCTGCAGGGGCACCACGATGTTTATCATCCCGATCACGAACGGCATCGCCATGAAGAAGATCATGATCGCGCCGTGTGCGGAGAAGATCTGGTCGTAGTGCCCGGGCGGCAGGTAGCCGACGGCACCGCCGTGCGCCAGGGCCAGCTGCGTCCGCATCATGATGGCGTCGGAAAACCCGCGCAGCAGCATCACCAGCGCCAGGATGATGTACATCACGCCGATCTTCTTATGGTCGACGGTGGTCAGCCACTCGGTCCACAGCCACTTCCATCGGCCGAAATACGTGAGAGCGGCGAGGACCGAGAATGCGACCAGGCCCATGAACCCGAACGCCCCCATTATGACCGGCTGATCCAGAGGGAGCGCGTCGAGGGACAACTTTCCGAGCATGGCCGCTACTCCTTGTTGGCGATGCAGAGGGCGGCACCGAGCATGGCGGCGGCCCTCGGCTCGCTCTTGGTGTCGTGCAGGATTCGGTCGAACAGGTCGGGGGCGACCGAGGAGAAGTATTCGACCGGGTGTTTCTCGCTCGGCTTTGCCAGCGCCACGTAGACGCCGTCGGTTAGGTTCTGCGGTGCTGCCTTGACCTTCGCGACCCAGCGCTCATACGCCGGCTGGTCCGAGGCGATGGCCTGGAATTTCATGTCGGAGAAACCGCCGCCGCTGTAGTTCGCCGACAGGCCCGCATAGCTGCCGGCCCGGCTTGCCATCAGACTGAGCTTCGTCCGCATGCCGCCCATGGCATAGATCTGGCTGCCGAGCTGAGGGATGAAGAATGAGTTCATCATCGAGGCGGAGGTGATCCTGAAGTCGACCGGTACGTCGGTGGGGAACGCAATCTCGTTCACCGTGGCGATGCGCAGTTCCGGGTAGATGAACAGCCATTTCCAATCGAGCGCCACAACGTCGATGGCGACCGGCTTCGCGTCGGACTCGATCGCCTTGAAAGGATCGAGCCGGTGCGACGCCTGCCATGCCATGACGGCCAGGACGGAAACGATCGCCACCGGAGCAAGCACCATCACGGCGGCGACCGCGGTCGAGCGATCCCACTCCGGCATGTACTTGGCCTTGGTGTTCGAGGCCCGATATCGCCAGGCAAATGCGCCCACCAGCACGATCACCGGGACCACGATGATCAGCATCAAGAGGGTCGATTCGAGGATAAGCGAGCGTTCGGCCTCGCCAATCGGCCCCTGAGGGTCGAGAACGCCCCAGTTGCAGCCGCCAAGAAGCAGGGTCGCCGCCAAGGGCAGCAGCCTCGGTATTCGATTGTATCTGACGCTTCGCATCGGGAGGCCTTTTTCACCCGGGTTCCACCGTGAAGTGCGAGTCCCGTCGGACGAGAAGCGCATGCGCATCCGGTCTTGCGCCTCCCCGATTAGATACGTCGCGTCTGCCGAAAGCGTGAGTGAATGATGGCAAATCGCGACAAATTTTTCATAAGCAGCGACGCGATCAATAAAACAAAGCGTGCGCGATCGTCCCGGCGACTTTAGACACTACTCGCCATGCGCCGCGAAAGCGGGGCATCCAGTATCCGCTATCCGCCACCGTCGCAGATAAGTCGCAAAGGGCAACGTTTAGTGGATCGTCCGCTTTTGCGGGCGATGACATTTGATTGGTCGATGCCGCGATAACGCCGGGATTATCTCGTGTCCGCGCCCGGCGTTCGCGGCGGCTCCGGGATCAGGCGTGAGCTGCGCTGGCCGGTGAAATACGACCAAACCCACTGATGCTGCACGCGCAGGCGGTTCTGCAGCTGCGGCAGGGAGAGGATATGAACGAACGCCCACACCAGCCACGTCAGGAAGCCGCTTGTGCGCAGCCAGCCCCGCTCCAGCACCGCGTAATTCTTGCCGACGACGGCCATGTTGCCCTTGTCGAAATAGCGGAACGGGCGTTTGACCTTGCGCCCCATCAGCTCTTTCGCGATCAGCCGCCCGACGTACCGCCCTTCCTGAATCGCCGCCTGCGCCACGCCGGGCACCGGATGTTCATTTTGCATGACCGACGCCGCGTCGCCGACGACGAACACCCCGGGCGCGTCCACGACCTTCAGGAACGGGTCAACGAGCGCCCGCCCTGCGCGGTCGATTTTGGTGCCGAGCAACTTTGGAATCGGCGACGCCGCGACCCCCGCGGTCCACAGCACCGTGGCGCTCGGGATCCTGCTTCCGCCGGCGATCACGCCCTTGTCGTCGACGGTCTCGACCTTGACTCCGGTCATGACCTTCACGCCGAGCTTCGTCAGCCGCCGGGTCACCCTGCGGGACAGCGGCTCGGCAAAAGTCGGCAGGACCCGGTTGCCTGCGTCGAGCAGAATAATGGCGCTCTTCGACGGATCGATCCGGCGGAAGTTGCCCCGCAACGTGACCTTCACCATGTGCGCCAAGGACGCCGCGAGCTCCACGCCCGTTGGACCTGCGCCGACCAGCACGAACGTCATCTGTCGCGCGCGTTCGCTCTCGTCCTCGGTCGTTGCGGCCAGTTCGAACGCGCCCAGGATTTTGGCTCGGATCGTCTCGGCGTCGCTGAGGTTCTTGAGCCCCGGCGCATATCGCGCGAATTCGTCGTGCCCGAAGTAGCTCGGCCGCATGCCGGTCGCGACCACCAGATAATCGAACGCGATCTTGCGGACGCCCACGCCCGGCGAGGACGCCTCGATTATGCGGGAAGCAACGTCGACGCCGGTGACCTCCGCCAGGAGTACACTGAGGTTCGGCTGCTTCACCTCGAGCTGACGGATCGGCGCGGCAATCTCGGCGGGAGAGAGGACCGCCGTCGCCACTTGGTAGAGCAGCGGCTGAAATATGTGGTGGTTGCGGCGGTCGATCAGCACGACCTCGGCATCGGCGTGCCGCAGCGCGTGCGCCGCCGCGATCCCGGCAAAGCCGCCGCCAATGATGACGACGCGCTTGCGCTCCCGGCGAGGCGCCTCGACGACGGCGGTCGCCTCGTCAGGCCGGGTCTCGGCCAACATTGCGCTCATGGATCACCTCGTTCGTGCTCTTTGTCATGATGGCTTCAGCAACTCCCTTTCGGGAACAGTGCTCTCAACGCGCCAGCCACTCGGGTTTGCTCGAGCCTCGCGGCACGAGCACCGTTCTGAGGGAGCCGGGGGTCCGCGACATAACCCTCGCTACTCAGCCGCCGCGACCGGCCGCAACGCGGCCGTCTGCGGACGTTTGGTGCGCAGTTCGAGGAGACCGAGCAAAATCTCGTCCCGCTCCGCCTCCAGCTCCTCGATAGTGCGCGATCCGACCTCGGCATGGACACTGTCGATGAGCTTCTTTTGCACCTCCGGCGTCAGCACCGGCGAGCCGAGGACCTTCCACCAGGCGGTCATCGGGCCGGTGAATTGTTGGAAGAAGTGCTCGATGCCGCCGGGCCCACCACCGAGGTGGTTGATCATCATGTTGCCCATGATGCCCCAGCGCAGGCCCGGACCCCAGCACAGGGCGGTGTCGACGTCGGCGGCGCTCACGATGCCGTCGGCGACGAGGTGATAGACCTCCCGCCCCAGCGCGGCCTGCAGGCGGTTGGCGACGTGGCCCGGCACTTCCTTGTTGAGCCGCACGGTCCGCTGCCCAATGGACGTATAAAATTCCGCTGCGCGTTGGATCGTCGCTTCCGAGGTCTTCGCCCCACCGACGATCTCGACCAGCGGGATCAAATGCGGCGGATTGAACGGATGGGCGATGACGCAGCGCTCCGGATGGGACGCGGCGCCGGATTGGATCTCGCTCATGGTGAGACCCGACGAGCTTGACGCGATGATCACGTCGGGCGGCAGCAGTTCGTCGAGCTGCCCGTAGAGCTTCTTCTTGAAATCGATCCGCTCGGGCCCGTTCTCCTGCACGAGGTCGACGCCGGCGACCGCTTGCGCGAGCGCGGGGGTGAACTTCAGGTTCGACTGCGACGCCCCGGGCGAAAGGCCCAATCTCTCCAGCGCCGGCCAGGCCTTCTCCACGAACTTCCGCAGCGCGGTTTCCGCGTTCGGCGCGACGTCAGTCGCGACGACCTGCAGTCCCTTGGCGAGGAACAGCGAGCTCCAGCTCGCGCCGATCACGCCGGTTCCGATGATGCCAATGCGGCGAATGGGTTTGTCGGTCATGTCAATCTCCAATCGGTTTGTTAGACTTCGACATAGGCGATGCCGGTGAGGTTGCCCTGGGCGTAGAGGAAGTTGCGCTCGTTCGCTTCATATTGGTTTGTCAGACTTCGGCGTAGGCGATGCCGGTGAGGTTGCCCTGGGCGTAGAGGAAGTTGCGCTCGTTCGTTCCGTCGAGGTCGGCGGAATAGACCGAGCCGGCAAAGTCGGTGACGAACATCCGGTTGCCCGGGACGTCGAGGGCGACGCCGATCCCCTCCATCAGGTGGGTGATCAGGATCTCGGGCTCCGTCTTTTTCCCGTCGATCGGCGCGCGATTGACCGTGTTGCCGCGCGGAGGATCGCCGCGATCGGTCCAGTAGAGGACGCGGTTGGTCGGATCGAGCTCGAGGTCGATGGGTTCCGGCAAGCGATCGAACAGCACCTCGATGTCGGAGCGGTTCGCCGGGCTCTCGCCCTTTGGGATGTTGATGTTGGCGCGGCAGAGACGGCCCAGTCCGCCTTTCGTCGGACCCTTTTGCGTCCAGTAGATTTTCTCGTGCTTGGGATCGATGGTGATTCCGACGCACCACCGCGTCTCATCGCGGCGGTCCTTGTCGCCCCGGCCGGTCTCGACCAACGTTTCGACGTCCGAGCCGTCGAGGTTCGCGCGCATCACCCGCATCCCCTCGCGGTCGCTCCAATAGAGCTTACCGTTTTCCTTATCGAGGTGGATCTGTTTCGGCGTGTGCGTGATGCCTTGCGGAACGATGATCCTGCGGTTCCTGCCATCTAGGTCGGCGCGCTCGATCGAGCCGTCGTCGAGGCTGGGGACGCCCATGTTGGTCCAATAGATATGACCCGCCTCCGCATCCACGACGATGCCGTCGGGAAGGTGGCAATCGGTGACGATGGTCTTGCGGTCGGAGCCGTCGGGATTCATCGAGTGAATGCAGTTGCCGCTCAATTCGAGCAGGAATAATCGGCCGGACCGGGTGCCACCCGATGAAGTCTTCGATTTGGTTGCTTCGACTACGCTCATAGTCTGTCCTTCCGTGTTACAGTTGCGTCTCGATTCCGCGCGACTAGCCGGGGAGCTCCAGGTTCAACGCGTGTCCCATTTTCTGCTTCTTCGTCTGCAAATAGGGCAACGAGTGCACCGTCGGACCGACCTCGCAGGGAAGCCGCGCGACCACCTCGATGCCTGCGTCGCTGAGCGCGCGCACCTTGCGAGGATTATTGGTCAGCAGGCGAACGCGTTTAATGCGAAGGTCGTGGAGGATCGCCGCCGCCAGGCTGAAGTCCCTGAAGTCCGCCTTGAACCCAAGCGCATGATTGGCCTCGATCGTGTCGATTCCCGCGTCCTGCAGCTCGTAAGCCTGCAATTTGGCCATCAGGCCGATGCCGCGCCCCTCCTGGTACTCATAGATGACCAGTCCACGGCCTTCCTGCGCGATCGCCTGCATGGCGAGCTTCAATTGGCCGCCGCAGTCGCAGCGCAGCGAGCCGAACACCTCGCCGGTGAGGCATTGCGAGTGGATGCGCACTAACGGCGCCCCCTGCCGCAGGTCGCCGAGCACGATGGCGAGCGCCGTTTCGACGTTTTGAGCGCCTGTCCCCACATCGCGTTCGTATCCCATCGCCTCGAACATGCCCCACTTGGTCGGCAAACGGGTCGACGCGATCCGCCACAGCGCGCCGGTTTGCGCCGTTGCTCCCGTCCTGTTTTCGTGTGTGGACATTGGCATCGACCGTGTTTGCGACGGCACGGACCTATTCGGCCGCGACAGGCGTCGTCGTCTTGGTGAAATTTGGCGGACGCTTCTCGAGGAACGCTGACAGCGCTTCCTTCGCTTCTGCGGAGCGCACGCGTTCGCTGAACTCGCGGTTTTCGATTTTCACGGCCGCTTTGATCTGGCCAATGAAAGCCTGCTTCATGAGTCGTTTGCAGGCCCGCAATGCGCCGATTGGCTTTGCCGCCAGCTTCTGCGCAGTTGCGGTTGCGGTCGCCAGCTCGTACCGGTCGGGCACCACGCGGGTTACGAGGCCGACCTCCGCCGCCCGCGCGGCAGCGAAGGGCTCACCCAGCAAGATCAATTCGGCAGCCCGGATCTGTCCCATGCGCGCCGGCACCGAGCAGCTCGATCCGAACTCCGGCACGAGCCCGAGATTGACGAACGGCAGCTGGAATTTTGCGCTCTCGCCCGCGTAGACGAAATCGCAGTGCGTCAGCATTGTGGTTCCGCCGCCGATCGCCGCGCCCTGCACGGCCGCGACGATGGGCTTGTCGAAATCGATGAGCGCGTTCATCAGGCGGGCCTGTGGGGACTCGCCCGGCCCGGGCGGATTCTTGAGAAAATCTCCTACGTCATTGCCGGCGCAGAACGCGTCTCCGGCGCCGTGCCACAGCACGACACGGACTGCCTCGTCGTCGGCGGCCGCGCGGAAACTGTCCGCCAAGCTCGTGTACATGGCCGCCGTCATCGCGTTCTTCTTGTCCGGGCGATTCAGTTCGACCCGCAGGATGCCGCCGGTACGCTCGGTGACGATGTCGCTCATTGTCTGCTTCCTTGTTCGCGGTTTCGGCCGCTAGGCCGCGCGTTCCTTTGCTTTCGGCACGGCGCCGCTTGCGCGCAGGCCGTCGATGTCCTTCGCGTCAAATCCCAGCTCCCGGAGGATCTCTTCGTTGTGCTCGCCGAGGTTGGGCGCGCGCCGCGCCGGAACCTTGGCGACGCCGTGCACCTGAATCGGGCTGCTGATCGTCGAGGTCAGCTTGCCGCCGGCGCCTTCGAGCGGAACCACGATGTCGTTTGCCCGCAGCTGCGGATCGTTGATCACCTCTTGCGGCCCGCGCACGGCGCCGAACGTGATGTGCACGCCGTTGAAAACCTCGTACCAATGCGCCATCGGCTGTGCGCCGAAAGCTTCGTCGAGAATGGCGGTGAGCTGCGGCATGTTGGCCGTCAGCTTTGCCGGATCGGAGAACCGCGCGTCCGTCAGGAGGTCGGGGCGGCCGATCGCTTTCGCCAGGGCCGCCAACTTGTCGGGCGTGACGATGAGAACGAACCAGGTGTCGTCGGCGGCGCGATACACGTTCAACGCCGCGTTCGCGGGATTCTTGCGATCGTGCAGCCCGTAGAACTTCGCGCCGGCCAACGCGGCCTGGATCGAAACGCTCGCGGACCAGACACCCTCGGCGAGCAGCGAGGTCGTGACATACGACCCCTTGCCGGTGCGCTCGCGGCGGTAGAGCGCGGTAACGATCGCCGAATAGAGGCCGACCGCGGTGGCATTGTCGCCGCTGCCGGCCACCGGCCAGGTCGGCGGCGCGCCGGCATCGCGTGTCATCGACAGCAAGCCGCTGCGCGCCCAGTATGAAGTGATGTCGAAGCCCGGAAGGTCGGCATCCGGCCCCTTTTCGCCGAAGCCCGTGACGTCCGCATAGATCAGGCGCGGGTTCCACAGCACCACGTCGTCATATTCGAGCTTCAGTCGCTTGCGTGCGGGGTGCGGCGTATTGACGATGAGCACGTCGGCCCACGTGACAAGCTCCTGGAGGACCTGCTGGGCGCTGGGCGATTTCAGATCGAGCGTGATGCCGCGCTTGTTGCGGTTGGCCAGATGCCACGGATAGGCATCCTCTGCTTGCGGCTGCGGCGGGATCTTGTGCCCAATTCTCCAGAGGTCGCCGCTCGGCGGCTCGACTTTGATGACGTCGGCGCCGAAGTCGGACAGGATCACCGCGGCGCTGGGACCCGCGATGAAGCTCGCCAAGTCCACCACCTTCAGTCCGGAGAAAATGTTGTCGCTTGCCATTTGGATCTCTCCTGAATCTTCGCGCTTGGCGCGTTTTCTTCACCGTCCCTGGAACTGGGGCACGCGCTTTTCGAGGAACGCCGACGTGCCCTCCTTCTTGTCTTCGGTGCCAGCGCAGAGGCCGAAGTAGGATGCTTCGAGCAGAAGGCCCTCGCCTTGGCTCGTCTCCAGCCCTTTGTTCACTGCTTCAAGCGAGAACTTGACAGCGACCGGAGCGTTGGAAGCGATCTTGTTCAGGATCGCTTCGGCGCGTGTGATGAGATCGGCCGCCGGAACGATCTCGTTGACAAGCCCGATGCGGTGAGCCTCCTGCGCGCTGATCATCTCTCCGGACAGTATGAGCTGCAGGGCGCGGCCCTTGCCCACCAGCCGCGGCAGTCGTTGCGTTCCGCCGCCGCCCGGAAGGAGTCCGAGTGCGACCTCCGGCTGGCCGAACTTCGCGTGTTCCACCGCGATCCGGATGGTGCAGGCCATCGCCGTCTCGCAGCCGCCTCCGAGCGCAAAGCCGTTGACAGCCGCGATCACCGGCTTGCCGAGATTCTCGATCAGATCGAGTACGCCCTGTCCGAAGCGGCTGGACCGTTCGGCGTCGATCGCGGTCGCATGCGCGAGCTCGCCGATGTCGGCGCCGGCGATGAAGGCTTTGTCGCCGGCCCCCGTCAGGATGACGCCACGCACGGTCGGATCGTTCTGCGCATGCTCGAAGGCGGTCCGCAGATCCTGCCATGTCGGCGTGTTCAGGGCGTTGAGCACCTTGGGCCGGGTGACCGTCACATAGGCGATCGGGCCCCGCTTCTCGTAGAGGACATTCGCGAGCGTCAGTGCTGCGGTTGACGAAACGGTGGGCACCACTGCGGGCGAAGGCGTGAGTGTTGCTGTTGCCGACGACATGTTCATATCTCCGTGGGCGGCGATGAAGCGCAGGCGTGGCGGTGGTGTCACACGAATGCGCCGATGCCCGTGATGGCCTTGCCGACGATCAGATTCTGCATCTGATACGTGCCTTCGTAGGAGTACGGCGCCTCGGCGTCGGCGAAGAAGCGCGCGACGTTGTAATCGGTGACGATGCCGTTGCCGCCCAAGAGCTCGCGGCCCCATGCGACGGTCTCGCGCGATTTTGCCGTGCAGAACGCCTTCGCCAACGCCGCGTGATGGTCGCCGAGCTTGCCTTCATCATCCATCTGCGCCAACCGCATCATCAGGCACTGGCACGCGGTCACGTTGGCGAGCATCTTGGCGAGAAGATCCTGCACCATCTGGAACGAAGCGATCGGCTTGCCGAACTGCAGGCGCTCCTGGGTATATTTGAGTGTCGCCTCGAAGGCGCCCATCTGGATGCCGGTCGAGCCCCAACCCACCATGTAGCGCGTCATCCGCAGCACGCGCGCGGTGTCGCGGAAGGAATTGCCGCCTTGCAGGCGGTTGGCTTCCGGAAGGCGCACGTCCTTGAGCGTGATCTGGCCGTTCTGCACGACCTTGAGCGCGATCTTGTGTTCGATCTTCTCGACGCTGAAGCCCGGCGTCGTTTTGTTCTCGACGATGAAGCCCTTGACCTGATTGTCGGCGAGGTCGCGCGCCCAGATGATCGAGATGTCGCACCACGGCGCGTTGCCAATCCAGCGCTTCTGGCCGTTGAGGATCCAGGTGTCGCCGTCGCGCTTGGCGGTCGTGGTCAGGCCGCCGCTCGTGCCCGAACCGACCAGCGGCTCGGTGAGGCCGAAGCAGCCGATCTTTTCCCAGCGCGCCATCGGCGGCAGCCACTTCTGCTTCTGCTCCTCCGACCCGTCGAGATAGATCGAGCCCATCGCCAGGCCGCTGTGCACGCCGAAGAATGTGCACAACGAGGCGTCGACGCGCGCCAACTCCATGGCGACGACACCGAACAGCTTCTGGCTTCCACCGGCGCAGCCATAGCCCTCAAATCCCAAGCCGCCGATCGACAGCTCCTTAAAGGACGGCAGCAGCT
>WNGI01002930.1_pt1 | contig 14900 bp, 13 predicted proteins | sample 5400621 | NCBI WGS metagenome assembly WNGI01 (sample SAMN13153374, study PRJNA577476) | soil metagenome | isolation source: 20 cm soil or saprolite under Garry oak tree replicate 1 | place: USA:California | collected 2016-06-15 | reverse complement strand
GCCGCAACGCGCATCGGAGTGCGCGGCGACTGGCGCAATCAAGGCGTCTCCTCTTTCGATCTGGCCATGATCGTGCGGGGCCTTGCGGATGCTGCGCCCCTTGTTGGCGACGCGGCGTGTGGGAGGGTTGCTGCCCGGATTGCTGGCTGGCTGGACCGCATGAACATCCGCTATGACTCGGCACTGAGCGGAATAGTGCAGTCTAACAGACCAACGGCACAGAGGATAAATCTGGCGATAGATTATCAGCATCAGCCGAGAGCCAGAAAACCTCTGGTTGCGGGCCTATGACGCTTTGTACCTTCTTGATCCCCTGAAAACGCGGTGACCGGAGATATCGAAGAGTAGTTCTACGGACTCAATATCCGTTGTTAGCCGAGATCCCCGCTTCTCCGCGAGTGAGTCGCGCGTCGCAACTCGAAAACAGATTGGCTAGAAAATGATCCCCAAATTGACCGCGGCTGTTACAAGCGAAGTTCGCATCTTGCGGTAAGCTTGTTCTTAATTCCCATGAATGTTACCCAGCTCACGCCCATGTCCTGCACGCTGGCCTGCTTCGAGGCTTTTTCTGCGCAAAACGGCGGCAGTTTACACAGAGGGATATTATTTTGCGATACTCTCATTATTGCCAGGGCAATGAACCGATACACATGACTATTAGGCTTCGGCCCGATTTCGGGAAATGACAGCCGACGACAAACTGAAAGACGGCGGAACAGAAACGATCTCCCCGTCATTGCTAACGGGTTCCCGTCGATCTTCACTTCCTGTAGCAACAGGTATTTTCTGCTTTGTTCTCGCGCTTCTTTTTTACTGGGGTGCCGTTCTTCGAATTGATTTTAAACGGACGGACTTTCTTGATCTTAATCCTTATCCGGATGCGGTGGAATATTTCGCACAGGCTAACTCGATCTTGAAAGAAGGCGCGCCGACGATTCAGATTGGCTATGAGAAATTACCCTCCCGCTACCCGCCGGGCTACCCCATTTTGATGATCCCCTGGCTCAGATTTCTGCCTCATAACGGGATTCTGGCCCCGTTTAGAACAAATCAGACGATCGGCGCATTGCTATTGACAGGCAGCTTCATGTTTTATTTTGTGATTGGAAGGCCGCTCGGCGGGGGATTAGCGGCATTGTTGATCGCGACTCAACCTGCCTTCATTACCTTTAGCCGATCATCCATGAGCGATCTCAGCGGTGGAGCTTTTATAGTGCTCGCCTTTGCGCTGGTCTACTTAGGTCTCACTTGGCGCCGCCGTTTGCTGATTTATTGTGCCGCCATTGTTCTTGGATTGTCTTTGTGTATACGGCCACAGTTAGTGTTCATGGCGCCATTATTAGTAGCTATGGCTCTCTTTCCGGCTAACGTATCTTGGACGAGGTGGTTCATTCATTGCTGCCTTGCCGTTGCTGTATTCGCGCTGGCCGCGAGCCCGTACTTTATCCTAAACACTTTGGAGTTCGGCCATCCGTTAAAGACTGGTTACGAATTCTGGGTACCCATCTTGGCGGACAAGCAAGCTGCTTTTTCCTTGCACAACGTCCCTCCCCAAGCTGCCCTGATCTGGTCTGAGATTACCGCCAGCCGGGATCAATTTACGGCAGCGAACTTATTTGGCACGGGCACTTACGTAGTGCCAGCTTTCATTTTTCTCTCTGCCCTTGGTCTGGCCTTCGTGCGAATGCGGCGGTTCGAGATCAGCGCATTCCTCGCGGGAATTGTGTACGTTATGGCGACCGTAGCGTTTAGCTATATTGAGGCACGGTTCTACATCCCTGTTTTTTTTCTTTTGGTTGCGCTCGCTGTTCTGCCTGCCGAATGGGCACTGAATGAAGCTCTCAAGATGCGCTTTTCGATCTTGGCCGTTGGAGTGCTGGCGGTATTCCTCCTTAGCTGTATCGGTTATCCATCGCAATCAGGCTTTAAGCCCAAGGGCGGTCGATGCCAAGCCTGGGACGCTCTTCATTACGCAAACCGCAACGGGAAATCACTCTGGTACGAGGCGCAGAAGGAGTTCATTCGCATCTTCCGAGACGCACCTGGCATTGTTTTATCCGACATCGACCCCGCGTATTTGAATGTCCTCCTGCCCAAGCCATTTGTAGCTGCCCCCATCGACGATAGCCATCAGTACGGCTATAGTCGGCTGTGGCATTATGGGAAGGCCGAGGCTATTCAACTAGTCGCAAATGGCGTCAGCCGCGCGACTCCTGTCTACGCTCTTCTATTATCCTCAAAAGATGTCCCGATCAGCGGTCGAATCGTCCATCAAGACATCAAACGCTTGCCCGTGATCCAAGGTTATAGTTGGAAACGAAGCAACAGGACCGGTACAGCAGCTGTAATCATGACATTGATAAAGGATGCCCCTGCTCCGAATTTGGAACCCACTTTTTACTCAATGGAGTAGTGACGATGAAGCTATCCGTGTTATCGCTTGTTACAATGAGCGAACGAAGATCGAAACTGTGGTAGAATTTTTTCAGGAGCAACTTTCGTGTTGGACTAGCCGGGCAAGCGTAGTTTTTGAAATCCACGTTCCCGTAGAAAGTGCAATCAATTGCCATGAGCGGTTTTCTTGCTTGCCCAAAACAGATGGACGCGAGTGCGAGCGACATCATTACTGCGATTGTTTTGGTTTTGGTGAATTAATTCGGTGATTGCGGCCGTTCGTATCATTTCGTCATTGCTATGTGGGCGAAAAACAGGCAGAATCCGCCCGTGTGAAGTACTGGGAAATAATCGTCAACCGTCTGATGAAAGCTGGATGGAGCTTGGGGACGGTTTCAGCCGTTGATTGTGGGGGACGAACGATCTGGATTGTTGACGCACATCGCGACGACGGAAAGCGCTTTATTGTGCATGCCGACAACAAGCCCAGCGGGTTTGTTGAACTTGAACCTCAGGTCCTAATCGTAACGTTTTATCTCGAATCTATTCATGCTGCTACACCGCAGTTGAGTTCCTTCCATAGTTGCGCGCAGAGGCTGAGCAGTTCTGGCAGACACATGAACCCACAATGCAACGAAACGCCTAACGAGGCGATGCAACAAACGCCTGCATTACAGAAGGCGTTCAGCGTGCTATGACGATGAAACGGCACGACCGTGCATGTCGATTCGACCTTCTAAAGGCGCGCGACCGCATTGGTGGCTGGCTGTGTGAGGCGCCATTGCGGCGCGCCCCCAACCTTGAACTGGGCGGCGTGGCCGGTCGGCTTTTAGTGTCGGGCGAGGCTGAATTCCACTACGGGGAAATCGCTGGATATTGGCTGAGCTGGGCAGCGCTCTACGCGCCAAATTCGAATCTAATGACCGCAGTCGTCAAGTGGCTGGACCGTCAGTGGTCGGGTCCGTATCCGGCCGCAACGCGCATTGGAGCGCGCGCCGACTGGCGCAATCAAGGCGTCCCCTCTTTCGATCTGGCCATGATCGTGCGGGGCCTTGCGGATGCTGCGCCCCTTGTTGGCGAAGCGGCGTGTAGCAAGGCCGCTGCCCGGATTGCTGGCTGGCTGGACCGCATGGTCGGTACGGACGGCCGACTTGATCCCTGGCTTGTGCTCGACTCAGTAGGATTTCCAGATCGCTGGTCGACTCGCCGCGGCCCTTATCAGATCAAGACTTCAGCGACGCTCCTTGGTGCGCCCACCGGCTGGGTTCCCAACCGCGTCCTTCGAGCGGCTGAAGAAACAATTGTTGACTGGTCTACGCGAGGGGACGAGCAACTGGACTGGCACGCACGGCTCTACGCCATGGAAGGCCTCGCACGGGTGTTTCCCGAGCAGCGCGCGAAAATCGGTTTTGATCACGCCGCGGGATTTCTCCCTGAACAGGTTGGATCGTCCTGGGGCCGACCGCGTGCCGACATCCAGGCCCAGGCGTTGCGACTGCTTTGCCTTGACCCATTGGCATCGGATACTATCCGCTTGCAGTTAGCTGAGGTTGTTCTTGCACACGTCTCAGTTCAGGGCGCCGTCAGGTTCTGGCCCGATGATGGAACGGCAAATGTGTGGTGTGCTATTTTTGCCCATCAAGCGCTGGACTGGTGCATCTATCGGCAAGGCATCGGTGGCATTCGGAAACCGGATTCGCGCGAATTAATCTAACTTGGTCTGATGAAGAGCACTCGGAACGTACCCCTCCTTTGGCGTCGGCCCCCGCACAGCGCGATCCCGCACGCCCCGACCCCGCGCGTGCTGTGGATCGAGTTGACCTCCAAGTGTCCGTTCGACTGCGTCTTCTGCTCACGAAGATTGCGCCACGGCAATGGCGTGCACATGGAGATGCGCCTCTTTGAGCGGATCATCGGCGAGCTCACAGACCCAGAGATAATCCGCCTAAACTACTCGGGCGAATCCACACACCATCCAGGCATCATCAAAGCGATCCGCCTTGCGTCGGCGACCGGAGCCACCGTCGAGATTGTGACGGCCCTGAGCTCGCTGCCGGACCAAATGGTCGAACGGATACCCGACAGCGGCCTCGACCGCCTGACGCTGTCGCTGCACACGCTGGATCCGGATCAGTACCGTGAAATCTACGGCTTCGGATCGGTCGATGCGTTGCGTCGGAAGCTTGATGTGCTGCTTTCCGCCCGGGAGCGGTCCTGTCTGGCGACGCCCATGCTCGACATCGCCTTTGTCGCGATGAACCGCAACCTTGCCCAACTGCATCAGGTCGCGGCCTATGCCTCTAAACTCGGCGCCACCGGCATCTCTATACATCCAGTCATCCGCCGGGACCCGATCACGGAGACCTTTGACAGCGAACTCGAGGATGGCGTCCTGCGTCCGGAATTTCTCGACCGTCTCCGCCAGGTCGTCGATCGCGTTCGAAGCGCCCAGCCCGAGCTCCCCGTGGCGGTCTCAACGCCGGAATTGGGTGATGCGACTCCAGTCAGCCACCAGCCGACTGCTTTTCCAGGCAAACTACCGCACGGCGCCTGCATCCATTCGTGCGAACAGAATCCCTGGGAGACAATCCACATCCTCGCCGACGGAACGGTGGTCACGTGCGAAGTGCGCGACCGTATCCCGTTTGGCCGTATCTCGGCCGACGACCAGGGAACCAGCCTAAAAGACGTCTGGGCGGGGCCCGCCTACGCCGGTTTTCGGGAGTCCTTCCAAGCTGGCGCGGCGATCGAGTGTAAGACGTGCCCTTACAAGACAGCCTACCTCCCGGCGCGGCCAACGAATTCGATCGATGCATCCATGGGTGCCCACCCCCAGCTGCTGCTCGGCTGGAATGTGCCGGACGGCTCCGGGCTGCTCTGGAGCAAGCGCTCCGCCGTGCTCGAGCTTGCGAAAGCCGGCGGTGAGGAGATGCTTCACGTAGAAGGCTTTGTCCCGAGGGAGGTCGGTCGGGTTGAGGTTCGAGCCAACGGTGTCTTGCTCGGCCAATTAGGCCGCGATACCCAAGAGAGCGGCTGGATTAACATCGCATTCAAGGCAGCGAACATTGGAGCCCGGATTCTCGTCGAGTTGAAGGCCGATCGTTCCTTCGTCCCCGCCAAAGCTGGCGTCGGCCAGGACGTGCGCGAGCTGGGCTTCGGCCTCAAACGCATCATGCTGCGATAGGGGATGCAGCTCCGGGATAAGCTGAGTTTCCGCCGGATCCTTCGGGCCATCCAGCTGAGTGCGCCCACCGACAGTCCAGCTTCAAGGCCCTTGAGGGCAGATTGGACCGGCGGCGTGAGTGTCGTCATTCCCGAACGCGCAACGCCCAATCTGCTCGCCCGGGCGCTGGCGTGTCTGATGGCGGCTCTGGATAGAACCCGCGAACCCAGCGAGATCATCGTTGTCGTAAATGGCGCGCCGATGGAGGAATATGTCCATCTTGCCGCTGAGTATCCATGCGTGCGCTGGGAGCACAGTGAAGAACCGTTGGGCTTTATAGGCGCCATTTCGCGCGGCATCGCGGTCGCTCAGTATGGCGGCATTTACCTCCACAACAGCGATATGGCGATCGACCCCGACGCGATCGCGACGCTGCTTCCCTGGCGGTCGCCAAACGTCTTCGCTATCGCCTCGCAGATCTTCTTTGACGACCCCGCGAACCGACGCGAAGAAACCGGCTGGGGCGATCTTCGGGTGAAGAATGGCCAGTTCGACATTTTCGACCGCACGCCTGAACCGCATAGCGAGGTTTGTAGCGGGCTTTATGCAAGCGGCGGATCCTCACTCTTCGACGCAAAGCTGTTGAGGCTATTTGCCGCCGACTCCCACGCATACGCGCCCTTCTACTGGGAAGACGTTGAGTGGGGCTTACGCGCATGGCGCAATGGACTACAGACTTTGTTCCACCCGGGGTCCATCGCTTGGCACCGCCATCGAGCGACAGTGTCGAAGTTCTACACTCCGAAAGCGATCGGCCGGATTGTGGCAAGAAATGCCCTTCTCTTTGAACTGCGGAACAGGCCCGAAGTGCCCGGCGTTCGTACACGTCTGGAAGCGCTCGACTGGACGTCGCTGAACGAACTCGCGACGCATCCCGTCTGCCGCGAACTGTCCCGTATTCGCAGTTCAAACCACCAAGCCGTCTTAACCAATCTACAGCCTGACGGCCGAACAGACGCCATCTACACCCGCCCTCCAGCGGCGGACGGTCGGCCGTTGGTTTTGGTGATTAGCCCCTTTCACGTGCTGCCGCCGCGCCACGGCGCGGCATGGCGCATTTGGCACATGTGCGAGGCGCTGTCAGCCGGCTGGCGATTTGCTTTGTTGAGTGACGAGATCACGGAATACAACACGTCCTCCTGGAAGCAATCGGATCCCTTCGAGTCCGTGCGTCTTGTGGGTGGGCGTCCAGACGGTCCGACAGACAGGATTGGTCGGATTCGGTCGCACTCCCATCCGAACATCCAGAGGGAACTTGACGTCGCGGTGCACACGCTGCATCCCGATCTCGTCCAGTTCGAGCATATCGAAGTGTCCGGGCTGAAGACGCCTCCAGGCCCGCGATCACTCCTCGTGGCGCACGACGTTCTCATCTCAGGAGAGAACATCGAGGCCGATCAAGACGAACTGAAGCGCCTAGACGCATTCGACGCCGTTGTCGTCTGTTGTGAGGAAGATGCGCAGCTTGTTCCGTCCCGACAGGTCGACATCGTGAGAAATGGGGCAATGTTCGGCGTTCCGTGCCAACCGTCCCGCGGCCGCCGTACGCTGCTGTTTGCCGGCCCGTTCCGCTATCAGCCAAATCTTGAAGGAATCCGCAGGTTTCTCGCGCACGTCTTTCCGCGCCTGCGAGACTGCCTGCCCGATCTGGAACTAGCTGTGCTTGGGGGAGACGATGCGATCGCGATCGCTTCCGGCGATCCTGTGTTTCGTCAAGCGGGCGTTCGGGTAGCGAATTCGGTCGGCAATGTTTCTACATGGCTCGACCAATGCGCCCTAACCATCAACCCACTGGCAGGGATTCGAGGGTCTAGTGTGAAGTTGATCGAGTCGCTTGCCGCCGGTCGTGCATGCGTGAGCACTAGCGACGGCGCACGCGGCTTTCGCGAAGGGATCCTATCGCAGTTGATCATTGTTGACAGCGTCGAGAACATGTTCGAGCCGATTCTGGAACTCATTCGGGACGAACCACTGCGCCTTGACCTCGAAACTATTCGGCGACATGAACTGGAACCCTATTCGTGGACACAGTCTGCTGTGGCTCAGGAACGGGTCTATCGTCGGCTGCTTGGACGCGACGTATGATGTGGCCTTACGATCTGACAGCCGAGTTCTACGATGAGGACATGGGGCACAACACAAGCGGTCTGGATATACCCTGGTATGTGTCGCTCGCCGCAAAAGCGCATGCGACGCTAGGCGGATCGGTGCTTGAGCTGGGCGCAGGCACGGGTCGCATCACGCTGCCTCTTGCTGCAAGCGGGCTGACTGTCTGGGCGGTCGACCGCTCCCGACCCATGCTTGCAGAACTTTTGAAAAAGGCACGCGCTGCCGAGCTAGAGCCGCGCGTTCGTCTCATGAGGGTCGACATGGGCCTGCTCAAAGTAAACCAAGATTTCGCTGCGGTCCTGTGCCCGTTCTCAACCTTCTGCTACCTCACTGAGGATCACGAACGGACGCACCTGTTTTCCCTTGTGCGACAGCAACTGATGCGAGGCGGCGTGTTCGCGCTCGACGTTTTCATTCCTAATCCGCTGGCGGAAGCGGCCGCGGCGTTCCCCAAACTAGACTATCGGCGGCCTCTAGGCGCTCAGGAGTGGGCGCCAGCCGTGATGCTCGAACGCGTCAAGACCATCACCCGAGAGTCGGCCTCAATCAACCGCATAGATCGCATCTATCGATTCCTGGATGCGGCCGGCCACCTGCTTCGGGAGGTCAGAACGACAAGTCGGCAACGATGCTGGTTGCCAAACGACCTTGTTGGGATTCTTGAGGCCGCCGGATTCGACATCATCGAAAGCTGCGGCGATTTCAATCCAGCGGTTCCTGCCGTCCTCCCGGCGACGATGGCAAGTATTGTCGCCACGTCCCGTTACCCATGAAGCGGCAAACCCGCATCGCGATCGTATTCGGCACTCGGCCCGAAGTCATCAAGCTCACGCCGGTGGTGCGCGAACTGCGGCGGCATGGGTGGTGCAACGTCCTCCTCGTTGCGAGCGGCCAGCATCGTGAACTGCTCGCCGAATCGATGGCGGAGTGCGGACTTACGTCCGATGCCTTGCCTGCCATGCCTATTTCGGCGACGAACCTCGCGGAAATGTTCTCGAAACTGACGTCCCGCTTGGCGCTCGAATTCTCCCGTTGCCAGCCAGATCTCGTTCTCGTGCACGGCGATACGATGACGGCGCTGGCCGGCGCGCGGGCCGCCAGCCGGCTTGGACTCTCGCTGGGTCAAGTGGAGGCCGGCCTGCGCACCTTCGATCTCAAGCATCCGTTTCCAGAGGAGTTCATCCGCCAAGCGATCACGCCGCTTGCTCAACTGCACTTCGCTCCAACACCAACCGCAGTCGCGAACCTCGTCCAGGCCGGGGTGGCCCCCGGGTCCGTTTTCCTGACGGGAAACACAATCGTTGACCACTTGAAGCACACTTTGAATGACGAACCTGCTGGCATGGCGCCAAACCCGTTCATTCTGGTGACGCTTCACCGGCGCGAGCTTGCCCCTCACATCGACTGTGTCGTCTCAGGACTGCTCGCCGCGCTCGAAGCGAACGCGGTGCTACGCGCCATTGTGGTACTCCACCCCAATCCATTGATTTCGACGCCGCTCCGCGAACGGCTACGCCGACGCCCGAACATCGAACTGATCAGTCCCCTGCCAAATAGACAGTTCCTCGAAGTCGTTCGCGCAACCTCAGCTGTGGTGACCGACTCCGGCGGCGTGCAGGAAGAAGCCGCAATACTTGGCACGCCGCTTGTCGTTGTCCGCAAAGTGACCGAGCGACCCGAGATCATCCTGGGAAACCGGGCCATCCTCGCCGGCTTCGATCCAGTCGCCATCAAGGAAGCAATCGACTGGGCGATCACCCTTCCAGCAGTACGCGGCCTGCAGAAATGGTTCGGCGACGGTCACGCGGCGGAGCGAATTGTCGACGCCGCTCGCCAGTTTCTTTCCGCACGACAACGCAAGCACAATGATTAAAAGGGCGATCACGGCAAGAATCCTTCCAGACATATTAATTTCCTTGGTTCTTAGTTCCAGTGCGGCACTTGGGGCCGCGGTACCACCGTAAGCGCTATTCCGCCTAGACTGCGAAGATTGTCTTTTCTACGGTCGGGCAAAATTTTGCTGCAAAGAGCGCAATTCTGCGTGACGCGCTGTAAATATGGGATTGCCAAAATGTTTAGCGTCCGCAACGTTTTGTGCGACGCCGTGAAAGCGAGTGGAAACAAACTTTCTCTAATTACAAATCAACTGCTTTACCAGTTGAGCGACTGATTTTTGAGCAGGTGCGTGGCGAACGAATGCCGAAACATATGACAACCCGCTGGCTTGTTTATACCAGCCTCTCGAATCGCCTGTTTTACTGCACGTTGCAAGATGCGATGTTCGGCTGGTTACAGGATCGTTAGCGATCGTTCGTCGAGATGGCACCCTGCTGTGGCTTATCTCTTTCTCGTTAGGCCTCACGCTCAGGGTAAATGACACATCCGATGCAACTTGTTTCGCCATCGCTTGATCCTTTGCCGAGCTACGTCGCGGCATTGAAGCGAGGATGGTCGCCCGACAACATCAAAGCCGCAGCCGCTTCTATCGAGGAACTTGCGCACATCGAGAAGGATCCCCGCTCATTCGTCGAAAGCCTGACTGATCGTGAGGCGAAGGGCCCACCGATCGTGCTGCCGGACGGTACGACCGCAGCGCGTCTTCCGGGATTTAGACTTTGGCTTTGGGATAGTGAGTTCTGCGGCTCGATCGGTTTGAGGTGGCAGCCCGGCACATCAAAGTTGCCCGCTCACGTTCTTGGACACATTGGCTATGCGGTTGTGCCGTGGAAGGAAGGCCGCGGCTATGCCAAGTTGGCGTTGAAATTCATGTTGAGGCATGCTCGTACTGAAGGGCTGGAATACGTCGAGATCACGACGGACCCAAACAACGCTGCTTCTCGCAGAGTCATTAAAGCCAACGGCGGCGCGCTAATCGAGAGCTTCCAGAGGCCTGCGCAATATGGCGGCACTGATGCTGTTCGCTACCGAATCACAGTCTAGACCGGTAATCGATGAAGCCAACGGCCCCACCTCGAAATGAGTTCAGCGTGATTGCCATGACACCCTGCTGTGGCTCATCTCCATCTCGTTAGGTCTTATGAATGTCTCTTCGATATTTTGAGTACGCCAGCAACAATGATCATTGGCAAAATGACGTTTAAGTTTCCCATACGCGCCGGCGCGAGCTTGCTGGTCGGTGTTGCTTTCCTGATCGCAGGGTGCTCGCGGCCTGGTTCCACGGCCGGCTCGTCCGCGCTCAAGCCAATCGACTAGGCTGCGCTGCAGACCATGGTGGACAGGACCGCCAAGGAGCTCCTGATCCCCGGCGCCGTGGTTCTCTTGCGCACACCCCAAGGCGAGTTCACGGTCACCTACGGCACCACGTTAATAGGCGCTGTAAGCCCACCCCGCGCCGACACGCACTTCAGGATCGCCTCCAATACCAAGACGATGACGGCCGCGGTGATCGTGCTGCTCGCCCAGGAAGGCAAGCTCAGTCTCGACGATCCAGTTTCGAAGTACTTCCCGGGCGTGCCCGACGGCGACAAGATCACCATCACCGAACTGCTGAAGATGCGCAGCGGCCTTTATAGCTACGACGACGACCCCGAGTTCTGGGCGATCCTCGACCGTGACCCGACCAAGGTCTGGTCCCCAGCCGAAGTGCTGGCGATCGCGTTCAAGCACCCGCCCTACTTCCCAACCGGTAAGGCCTTCCACTACTCCAACGCCAACTACGCGCTGCTCGGCCTCATTGCGGAAAAGATCGACGGGAAGCCGCTGGCCAGTTGTTTCCAGGACCGTTTGTTCGGACCGCTGGGCCTGAAGGACACCCTGCTCCCCGCCATCACCTCGAACACCCTCCCCGATCCCTACTCGCACGGCTACTTGTACGGCGGCTGCTCCTTCAGTAACCTAGTGGACAAGCCGTACCCGCCCGACCTCCAGGCCGCGGCCAGGGCCGGAACCCTCAAGCCCGACGACTGCACCGGCCAGAACCCTTCCTACGCCTCGGCGGCCGGGGGCGTCATCTCGACCGCCAACGATCTCGCCACCTGGATCCAGGCACTGGTCGGCGGCAAGGTGCTCAACGCCGACTATCAGCGCCAGTGGCTCGACAGCGTGCAGCTCGAAGATCCGAGCAAGCCCGACGGCCTACAGTACGGGTACGGCATCACCCAGCTGCGCTGGGGAGCGAACAAGGTCTATTTTCACGGCGGCGAGATGCCCGGCTTCAACTCCTTCATGGGCTACGACCCCGCCAGCAAAATGACGCTCGTGGTCTGGACCAATCTGACCGTATCGCTCGACGGAAAGGTGACGGCCAATGCCCTCATGTTAAAAGTGCTCGATCAGATCTACGTGGTGTCACCGCTGCCGCCCTCGCCGTCGCCGATTAAATGAGCAAAGCCGGTTGGAGTTGGGCTGTGTTGCAACGAGCGCACACAGATATAAAGAAGCCGATCGAAAAGATAGAGGTTTACCGAGCCGACCCGCGCGTGAAGAGTGGCAACCCGCAAAAGCAAGGCGACCCACTCACCACCTTCGAGGTGTGCAAGCAGAATGCACGGTGGACGATCATTCTGGGCACGATGAGCACAGGGCCCGCTATTATCACGGAGCATCCGTATTAGCACGAAAGACCTAACCAATCGATGAAGCCAATGGCCCCACCTCGAAACAACTTCAGAGTGTTTGCCACGACACCCTGCCGTGACTTATTTCTTTCTCGTTAGATGATCAAGATCCCACCGCCACTCGCGGACCGTCTACCGGAAGTCCAAGCGTTCCGTGACTCGCTCGATCTCGAAACCGACAGAGGGTGTGCGATTATTGCCGCTTCATACGTCGATGATCAGCTAGCGGAGATGTTGAAGGCGCATTTTGTCGAATCCAAGAGACTGATTAAGGAGGTCTTTTCTGGCAGCGGCGCGCTATCTACCTTTTCCGCACGTATCGATATGAGCTTTTTATCGGGACATATCTCGAAAGCAGTGCAGCGCGAGTTGCACCTGATTCGCGGGATTAGAAACAAATTTGCCCACGCTCCTCATCCTTTATCGTTCACAGAGCCTGCGATCGAACAACCATGCAGAGCTTTGGCTTACTCTCATCATCCGAAGTCGCGCGAGCCTCGCGAAACGTCCTTCGGTTAGGGCTGATCTCAAGCCGACCGAAGCGCACAAAGAAAAAGTGAGAAAGGCAGCTAGGAAACGATTCGCGACCGACCGTTCCAAGAACATTTAATCAATCGATGGAGCTGACCGCGAGCCGCCGTACTGCCCAGTTTTCAGATGACTAGAAGCCTTTCACCCGCAGCCATGCGCGCTCTCGCTCGCGGCAGCTCATCTTGTTCTCGTTAGGCGATGAAGCCGCTCACCCTTGACAGTCAGCATTGGCCCGCCATGCCATCACTTCACGACGATTTCACAGCCAAGCTTCTCGCTGCCAAGGCCGGTGATCCGGCAGCGCTGGGAAGCCTCGGAGTTACCTATTTCGCACAGCGAAGCATGCCGACAGACATGCAGACGGCAGCGAGTCTTCTTCATACAGCCGCCAATCAAGGCGATGCCGAAGCGCAAAACTCCATTGGCGCGTTTTACTACTTTGGTGTCGGCGTGGACCGCGACGAACGGCAAGCAGTGAAGTGGTTTCGCAAGGCGGCGGAACAGGGACACGCCGACGCGCAACACCGGTTGGGCAGCGCATACCGCACAGTGCTCGGATTTGGAGTTACCCCAGACGATGCTGAGGCAGTGAAGTGGTTTCGGAAGGCCGCCAATCAGGATCACGCCCAAGCTCAATACGATCTCGCGCGGCAACTTCTGCATGGAGAGGGCGTCGAGAAGGACGCGATCGAAGCAGTCAGACTGTGGAGGCAACTCGCAGAGCGAGGCCACGCCGCCGCGCAGGCTATGCTCGGCCGCTGCTACGCGACCGGCGACGGCGTCGAAAAGAACCCTGCTGATGCCACGACATGGCTACAAAAGGCAGCCGACCAAGGGTATCCTCACGCCAAAGAGATGCTTGCTAACGTGGGCGCCGGGCGCCCCAACAGCCGGTCGCGGATGCGCCCTTCTGCTTTTCGTGCCAGTCACTGCCGTTATTGTGGGTTGGCTCGCTTATCGACTTATTACCTCCTCGTGACACGCTCTTCCCCAACAGCCGAAACACCTAACCAATCGCTCCAGCCAACCGCTGGTCGTTGTGAAGTCCACATTTGATTTTATGAAACAGTTCTCAATGTTTGTGACGCTCGCTCCCGCCAGCGGTGGCTGAGCTCTGTCTCGTTAGACGTATTTGAACCTATTGTTTGCACGTATGACTCCACAAACAGTAGCCGAGCAATTCGTCACCGCGATTAATGCACACGATGTCGAACGACTTGCCTCGCTCATGACATCAGATCATCGTTTCATTGACTCGCTTGGCTCGGTGGTAGAAGGCCGCGACTCCATGCAGGAGGGCTGGAAGTTCTACTTCGCCATGGTTTCTGATTATCATCTCAAAATTAGCCGCTGTTTCAGCCCGGAGACTGCTGAAGATGAGACGATGCTCGTGGGCGTAGCGAATGGCTCCTACTGGTCGGACGGTCTTAAGCGACCAAACTCGGGATGGAGCACTCCCGTGGCGCTTCGCGCTGTGGTCCGCGACGGTCAGATTGCGGAGTGGCAGGTGTACGCAGATAATGAACCAATTCGCCAGCAAATGCGCGCTGTGTAGGCCTCGCCGGAAGATACAGCCAACCGCTGGCCGGGGTAACGCCTCGCTTCACTTTATGAAAACACGTTCATTGCAACCCACGCTCACTCATGCTAGCGGTGGCTGATTTCGCCCTCATTAGACCTATGAAAACAAGTTTGATTTACTTGCTTGCTACACTGCAACTGAGTTTGCTGTCATCGACAGCGCAAGAATCGCCAGCTCCTGGCGTTTCCGCGTTACAGCAGCAGCCCTCGCAACCTTCAGCAGCATCGGCGCCAGCTGCCCCGGTGCGCAACGGAGCCAACGACTTCGACTTCCTTATAGGTGACTGGAAGGCTCATGTTCGCCGGCTCCCCGATCGTCTGGTCGGTTCGACCACTTGGGTTGAGTATGACGGCATCTCGAATCACAAGAAGATCCTCGACAGCAATGCGAACTTTGAGGAGTTCGAGGTCGATAATCCCGTAAAGCACCTGCACATCAAAGGTCAAACACTCAGGTTATACAATCCGGACTCGCATCAGTGGAG
>WNGI01010933.1_pt1 | contig 14903 bp, 17 predicted proteins | sample 5400621 | NCBI WGS metagenome assembly WNGI01 (sample SAMN13153374, study PRJNA577476) | soil metagenome | isolation source: 20 cm soil or saprolite under Garry oak tree replicate 1 | place: USA:California | collected 2016-06-15 | reverse complement strand
GCTTCGTCACGAGCTCGTATGTCGTCACATTGCGCGCGGCGCGCCACTGCAAGCGAGCGGCGGGCAGGCTGTCGGGGCGGTCGCTCGACCGTTGATGGAGGGAGGCGCCGTGTCGTCCGACCAGGCAGCAGCGCGACCGCAGCCGTCCACGGAGCGGGAAGCCCGCGAGGTCTCAGTGGGGCCGGAGGAGCGCGTCAGCGCACCACCGGCCGTTTCCATGCGCGACGTCACGCGAAGGTTCGGGTCGGTCGTAGCCGTCAACCGAGTGTCGCTCGAGGTGCCGCCGGGCTCGCTGCTCGGCGTGATCGGGCCGTCCGGTTCGGGCAAGACGACGACGATTCGCATGCTCATCGGTGGCCTGGCGCCGACTTCGGGCGAGGTGCGGGTGCTGGGCGAGGAACCGCGACGCTTCAGCCGTCGCACCCGCGAGCGGGTCGGCTACATGCCGCAGGCGTTCATTCTCTATCCGGACCTCACGACCCGCGAGAACGTCGACTTCGTGGCCTGCCTGTTCGGGCTCCTCTTTCGGCGGGGCAGTCGAGTTCAGGAGGTCCTCGAGACGGTCGACCTGTGGGGGGTTCGCGACCGGCGGGCGAGCAAACTCTCGGGCGGCATGCAACGGCGACTCGAGCTGGCTTGTGCCCTGGTACACGACCCGGCCCTGATCGTCCTCGACGAGCCGACGGCGGGACTCGATCCTCTCCTTCGCGTGTCGGTCTGGTCGGAGCTGCACAGGCTTCGCGACATGGGCCGGACCATCATCGTCACGACTCAATACGTGGCAGAGGCCGAGGAATGCGACCAGGTCGTCCTGATCTCGGACGGCCGCCTCGTGGCCCGGTCGAGCCCCGAAGGGCTCCGGCAGGCCGCATTGGGCGGCGAGGTCGTCGAGATCCAGACGGCTGACGTCTTCGACGGCACCCGGCTGATCGGCCTGCGGGCCGTCCTCGAGGTCCGCCAACGGGGGCCCAACCAGTTCCTGGCGGTCACCGAGAACGCCGGCGTTGCGACCCCCGGGCTGGTGCAGAAAATCGAGAGCGAGGGGGGCAAGGTGGCGTTTGTGCGCGAATTCCGACCGTCGTTCGACGAGGTCTTTGCCGCCCTGGTCGAGCGGTCGCGGGAGCAGCCGATCGACGGGGCTGAGACGGCAAGAGACTCTTGAAGTTCCTGACCCGCGTCGCCGCTTTCATCGGCAAGGAGATTATCGAGGTCCTCCGCCGCCCGGGGGCCATCGCGAGCCTGCTGTTCGGGCCGTTCGTGATCATGGGCTTCTTCGGATTCGGTTACGTCGGCCGGGCTCCGCTCACGGCAATCGTCGTCGTGCCGGCCGCGTCGCAGCTGCCCCATGATGCAGGCTTCTACGAGCGGCTCGGCGGGAACGGTATCGAGATAACGGAGGTGACCCCCGACGCCGAGGGCGCACGGACGGAGCTTCGCCGCCACGTCGTTGACCTCGTCGCGATCGCACCGCCCGACGCGGAGCAGCGCTTCAACGCCGGACAGCAATCCGTGATCGAGGTCGACTTCGACACGCTCGACCCCGTCCAGACGACGCTCGCCGAATCCCTCGCCGGCCAGCTCTCATCGGCCGTCAATCGGTCGATCATCGAGCAGGCAGTCCGCCTGGGACAGCAACAAGCCGCCGGGATCGCTCCGAAGACCGTGCCCCCGGAGATCGTCGCCGCCCCGACCCGCGCCGAGGCACGCAACCTGGCTCCGACCCAGCCCGGGCTGATCACCTATTACGGCCCGGCCGTGCTCGCCCTGATACTGCAGCACATGGCCATGACGCTCACCGCGTTGAGCCTCGTGCGCGAACGACTGAGCGGTGTCGTTGAGATCTTCAGGGTTGCCCCGGTCCGCGCCTCGGAGATACTCGTCGGCAAGATGCTCGCCCTGGGATTGCTCTCAGCGTTCGTCGCCGCGCTGATCCTGGGCCTGCTGGTCGCGGTCTTCAACGTCTCGTTCCTGGGAGATGGGCGTCTTCTTGCGGCCGGCCTTGGCCTCCTCATCTTCGCTTCGCTGGCCGTTGGCCTGCTGATCTCCGTCGTCTCCGACTCCGAGCGGCAGGCCGTCCAGCTGGTGATGCTGGCCCTGCTCGCCTCGGTCTTCTTTTCGGGCTTCATCCTGGAGCTGAACCAGTTCTCGCCGATCGTTCAGGCCGCGTCGAACCTCGTGCCGGTGACGCACGGCATCAAGATGGCACAGGAACTGCTCCTCCGCGGCACGCTCGAGGAGCCCTGGCGCTATGCGGTCCTGGCCGGGGAGGGTGCCGGCGTATCCATCCTGTCGTGGCTCGTCCTGCGGCGGAATCTGGCGACTAGCCGGAAATGACCGCTCGAGCGCGCGGCCGTCGGTGATTCGCCTGCTCAGCGAGACGGGACTCGGCGACCGCGAACGGCGTCGGCTCGGCGGCATCCTCACGGCCTACGGCCTGGTCGGGCTCGCCGTGATTCTCCTCACGTTGATCGTGGTCGCCGGCTCACTCGGCGCGGTCATCGACGTCGGCACGACCATCCAGAGACAGCGCGACGCCCTCGTGCGCTCGTTGGATGCTGCCGACACGGCCTTCCTCGATATCGACCGGGCTACCGGGGACGTGGGGGCGAACGTCGTATCCGGTGGCGGCGCAGCCAGGGACGCGGCCCAGCTCACGACCGATCTGGCCGCCACGATGGAGGGGCTCGCGGCGGCGAGCGGCGTATCGGTGCTGGGCAGCCGCCCGTTCGCGGACCTTGGCGACCGGTTCGCCACGGTGGCCGCCCGCTCGAGGACGTTGTCGACCAGCCTCGAATCGCTGGCAACCACGATGGACCGCGACGTCACCGACATCGCGACGGTCCGAGCCTCGATGTCGGCACTGCGCACGGAGGTCAGCGGCTTGCGCCAGATGTTGGCCGGCTCGGCGGTCGACGGGCAGCTCGGAGCTCTGGGGGCGTCCCGGTTGATCCTGGTCGGGCTGCTCGTGTGGCTGGCGCTGCCCGCCGCGGTCAGTCTGGTCGCCGGCTGGTTCCTGCTTCGACCGTCTCAGCCTCCACCGTCGGTGAGCTGACCTTCGCGCCCGCGCCGGCAAGGGCGCCTGCGCCTTCCCCGAGGCTCGCCGACACTGCCGATCGCAGCGTCGGCCGGCCGCCCTCGACCGTGCGACCCGCCTCGGGCCACGGCACCGCCGAGGCTGCGAGTCCGAGGGTTGGTTGCGCCTTCGCGGACGACCGGTCCACATCCAGCATGGAGTGATAGACCGCCAGATAGTCGTTAGTCATGCGCTCTGCCGAGAAGCGCTCGAGGACGCTGGCCCGGATGGCTGCCCGATCGAGCTGGCCGATGCGCTTCAGGCTGAAAGCCATGGCCTGCGGATCGTCGGCGAGGAAGCCGTCCACGCCGTCACGGATGATCTCGGGCAAGGCGCCCGCGCGCCGAGCAACGATGGGCGTCCCGCAGGCCAGTGATTCGATGGCCACGAGGCCGAAGGGCTCCGGCCACGAGCCCGGCATGAGGCTGGCCGCGCTCTCGGCGAAGAGGCGATCGCGGTCACGAGGCCCGATTTCCCCCAGGAACTCGACGCTCGTTCCGGCCGCCTTGAGGGCGGGCACGAAGACGTTTTCATAGTAGGCCTTCTCGTCGGGACGAGGCCCGATCTTGGCCGCGATCCGCAGCTTCCGCCCGGCGAGGTTGGCCACCTCCATCGCGTCCACGATTCCCTTTTCGGGCGCCACCCGACCCACGAAACAGAGGTCCTCCCCGGCGCGCCGCTCGAAGGGCGCGTCACTCAGGTTCAAGCCATTGTGGACGACGGCCTCCCAGGCAACATCCGGGCAGAGGTGTGCCTGCGCCCGGCTGATGGCCACCAGCCCTCGCGGCGGGGAGCTGAAGAGGCGCGCCGCGAAGGGAAAGTCGATCCGGCCGTGGAAGGTATTGACGACGGGCACCGATGTCACATGGGCGAGGAGGATGCCCGGCCAGTCGATATGGGCGTGCACGAGATCGAACTCGTCGCTTCGCAGCAGAACGTCCAGCACGGTGCTATAGAAGTACGGCGATGCGTCGCCACCGAAGCCCGTCGGGCGCAGGGCATGCTCGACCGTTGGAATTAGGCGGCCGTTGGCAGGCGGCTCGGAATCGCCACTGGCAAACAGGGTCACGGCATGGCCGCGACGATCGAGCTCACGCACGAGCTCGTGAACGATGCGCTCGGTTCCGCCGTAGGCTCGAGGCGGCACGCGTTCGAGAGGCGGAGCCACCAGGGCGATCCGGAGCGCGCGAGAATCGGGCAATTTTCGTCCTTCCTCGGTCGCGCAACCAACCGAAGCTTACCGTGACGGCGCCAAACCGGCATGGGGGCGGGGCCCCGCCGGCACTAATTACCGGTGAATCCCCGTTTCCGGCGCGGATGCAAACCGACACCGAACCGGGATTGCAACGCCCCTGCAAGGCGGAAGGATGAGCCGCCCGCGCAGCATCCAATGCCCGATCGAGACACTCGAGTCCGGTGGTTCCGGGGTCGAAAACGAGCCGCCGGCGGCTCTCGGCAGGCTCTGCCAGGGCCTTTGTCGGAACTCGCAGAGGTGTGGACGTAAACCATGACCGATCCGTATCACCACGATCATGACGAAGTCGTCGTCGAGCGCGACGGCTCGGCCATGGGCGTGATCCTCGGGATCATCATCCTGCTGGTCATCGTCGCCCTCATCTGGTGGTTCAGCATTGGCCCGGGCACGTCGCCCAATCAGACCGCGCCCGCGGCCAGTCAACCAGCCGTAACGCAGCCCAGCGTCGCCCCAAGCCAGGCTGCACCCAGCAGTGCGGCGAGCCCGTCGCCGTCGTACTGAGCGCGCACTTGGAGATCACTGACGATCGCTCGGGCGGGATGCCCGCCCGAGCGATCGAAACCGACCGTCACCCGCCGCCCGTCGGGCTCGATCCTTTGACGCAGTGCGGCACAGTAGCGGTTTCACTGGAGGTGTGGCTGTGAGCACGCAACCGTTGATCCTCGTGGCCGATGACGAGCCACGCATCACCAAGCTCGTTTCGATCGCCCTGAGCGAAGAGGGATTCCGGGTCGTGACGGCGAACGGCGGAGAGGACGCGCTGGTCAAGGCCGAGGAGGTCAGGCCTGACGTCGTCCTGCTCGACATCGTCATGCCGGACCTCGACGGAATCGAGGTGATGCGTCAGCTGCGCGAGCGGCGGCCGGTGCCAGTGATCCTGCTGACGGCGAAGGGCTCCACGGCGGATAAGGCCAAGGGCCTGGACCTGGGGGCCGACGACTACGTGGCCAAGCCGTTCCATCCGGACGAGCTGGCAGCCCGGGTTCGCGCCGTCATCCGTCGCACTTCGGGCGCGACGCCGGGGCAGGGGATCGTGGCCTTCGACGACGTCGAAATCGACCTGGAGCGGAGGATGGTCACCCGTGGCGGAGAGCTCGTCCAGCTCTCGCGGACGGAGTGGCTCCTGCTGCAGCACCTTGCCGCAAATGCCGGCAAGGTCGTCCTCCACACCGAGCTGCTGACGAAGGTTTGGGGTCCCGAGTACCGGGACGACCTGCAATACCTCCGGGTGTGGGTGAGCCGCGTCCGCCGCAAGCTGGGCGCCAAGCCCGGCGAGCCCGGACGGATCAAGACCTTCCAGGGCATCGGCTACCTGCTCGACGTCGACGCGGGCGGGGCCGACACCTCCGAACTGCATGGCTCCCGGGAGTCGGGGATGGCCGCCGAAGCGTCGGCGTCGGATGCGGGAGCGGTGAGCGCCATGGGCTGAACCCGGTTGAACGCGGCTGTACGCGGGCTGACCCTCGCCGTCCGCCTACTCCTCGTATCGGGCCGTCCGCCTACTCGTCGTATCGGCGGCGTCATCGATTATCTGGCACACGTCATCGCCGGCCTGGTCGCCCGGGCCGGCGGTTGCTTTTGTCCGCCAGGCCTTCGTCTGCGCGTTTGCTAGGGATCGGGCGGCGACCAGTGACCGTCGCGGTAGACGTACCACGAAGAGCTCGGCTGCGCGCTCAGCTCGGACGGATGAACGACGGCCTCCGGATACTGGTTGCGCAGGGCCCCCTCGAGGTCTCGGGGTTCCCTGGAGCGCAACCGTCCTACGAGGGCCCGAACGTGCTCCGCGAAGGCCAGGTCGGCAACGGGAAAGGTTCGAATCCAGCGCCGGCGGTTGCCGGTCGAGTTCAGCATCTCGCGGGCCATCAAGCAGGATAGCGCCCAGACAGGTTACCGCAAGTGCTCACGGCCTCTGATGCGAAGGATTACAGCTAGCTCGCAGTCGGAGAACCCTCGGGGGGACGGAGGTCGCCCCTTGGATCCCCGAGGACGAAATGCCTGGATCAGCAAGGGATGTCCTGGTCGTGGGAACGGCCGCATCGGGGACAGACTGCCAGCTGGCCGGCCAGGCCGTCGCGGGTGTCTCGTGCGCGACGCGCATGTTCGTTACGCAGCCGCTCCTCGCGGCAGTGGTTGCATTGGCTGCAGGTTCCGACCGGCAAGGCGGCCACCAGCCCGCCGAGGACGAGCAGTGACGCGGTCCGTGGTCAGGCTACGACGTGACGGTCATCACGTACGCCGAGCCTGACGACGGCCAGGACGAGCATTTCGATGAGAGTCCAGCCGATGAGCGCCACGATCGCCGCAACGTCGAGCACGGCACCTGCGTGCGTGCCAACGCGGTCGAGCCGGAACATGCCACGGAACGGTTCGACGAGCGTGTCGGACATCCCCAGGATGGCGCTGACCAGCCCGTTGTCGTGGTTCGCGATCAGCAACAGGAATACGATGCGCAGCACGATGACGGCCTGAATGATCCCGAAGATCAGCCCAACCACTCGATAGAGCATCGTCGCGGGCGATGGACCCGGGACGATGTGCGCGGTTTCCACGACCGTGTCCCGGTCCACCGGGTCCACAACCGTTGCGCGGCGGACGCCGGCGACGGGTCGTTCAGTCGTCGTCTCGTGCGTCGTGGTTCGCTCGTAATCGTCCATGTCAGCCTCCTCGTTTCGAGGTGGGGAGTCGCGATCGGCGACTCGGCAATGCGACCATGCCGCACAGCCCTCTCCGTCAGCCTCAGCAGACGTCGCGGCCGCGCTACAGGCTGGTTACGCCTGGCTCGCCCGGCGGCCCCAGGCGCGAATACGCCGAGCAGCGGTGGCCATTCACGCGAGTGAGCCGCGACGGGATGTGCCAGGCGCTTCCTTGGGCGTCGATTGCAACTTACGCTGCTCGTCGTCGCGGAGCGGAACCGCTCTGAGCTGACTCGCAGCGTCCTTACAGCGTCGCCACGTTCGAGGCTGCACCCAGGAGGCCGGCGACCGTCGCGATCGTGACCAGGGTCGCTGCTGCCCTGGGATGGCGTTGCGCGTCGGCCACGAAGATCGTGAGGACCAGGAGGATGAGCATGAGCTTGAGGCTGACCACGGCCGGCATGCCGAGGTCGAGGGCCGCGCGGGCGACGGGGTTCGCCTCCGCGCCGGGGCCGTGTACCCGGACCATGCCGGTGAACGTGATCAGGTCCGCCAGCTGACCCACCCCGACGGCGATGAGCGCCGCGAGTGTCGCCGTCATGAAGCGCTCGCGACGCGAACGCCGCTCCTCAGGATCCTCGGGCCACAGCCCGAATCGCCAGCGCACTCCGAGTAACGTCCGCTCCTTCGAAGTATCCATTCAGGCCGCGCTGCGTCCCGTCAGCAGCTGCGCGACCAGAACCACCAGGGCGAGGATGAGCAGGACGTGGATCAATGCACCGCCGACAGTTGTCAGCAACCCGAGGAACCACAGGACGAGAAGGATCACGAGAATGGTCCACAACATGGCGACCTCTTTTCCGTCGGTCGCCGGCCGGCCCCGCGGGTGACTCGACGACGGCCCGATGCTGGCAGTGCGTCCTCGCCAGCGGCCTAACGAGGTCGGCCGTCTGCTCGCAGTGTCGTGTCAGGTGGTCCTGACGGGTGGATTCAGCGCGGCGGCAGTCCTGCGCGACGCAAACCCGATGGCTGGCGCTCGTCGCCTTTCCGTGGTGAAGCTCGTACAGTCTGACGATGTTGGGGAATTCGGTGCGGCTGTTCGCGATCCGCGGCATCGAGGTCGGTGTCCATGCCAGCTGGCTCGTCGTGTTCGGCCTGGTCACCTGGTCGCTCTCGACATCCTACTTCCCGCAGGTCCTGCGGGGGATCAGCCCGGCTGAAGCGTGGCTGCTGGGCGCGGCCTCCGCGATCCTGCTGTTCGCTTCCGTCCTCGTCCACGAGCTCGCGCACTCCTTCGTCGCGCGCTCCCGGGGTCTCGACGCGCGGTCGATCACCCTGTTCATCTTTGGCGGTGTCTCGAACCTCGGCGGCGAAGCCAGGCAGCCCTCGACGGAATTCGTGGTGGCGATCGTCGGCCCGCTGACGAGCCTCGTGATCGGGGCCGTCGCGTACCTGCTCGGATCGGCGCTCGCGAGCCCTCGGTCAGCCGCAGCGGTCGCTTCCTACCTCGCGGTGATCAACCTGCTCCTGGGTGGCTTCAATCTCCTGCCCGGCTATCCACTCGACGGCGGCCGCGTTCTGCGGGCGCTGGCCTGGACGGCGACCGGCAGTCTCCGACGCGGCACCGAGATAGCGGTCGCGGTCGGCCAGCTGGTCGCCTACGGCTTCATGATCTGGGGCTTCGTGTGGGTTCTGGGTGGTGAGCTCTTCAACGGTATCTGGATGGCCGCAATCGGCTGGTTCCTGCAGGGGGCCGGCCATGCCAGCCTCCAGCAGGTGATCCTCGAGCAGCGCCTTCGTCGAATCAAGGTCGGCGACATCATGCGACCGGACCCCACTGCTGTTCTGCCCGACCTCGCTGTCGCGGACCTGATCGAACGGTACCTGCTGCCCTCCAACCGGCGGGCGATGCCGGTCGCAGAGGACGGTCGTCTGGCCGGCATCATCACGCTCTCGGACATCCGGCACGTTCCGCCCGACGAGCGCGCATCGACACCCGTGCGAGCCGTCATGGGCGGCCGGAGCGACCTGGTCACGGTCAAGCCGAGCGACCCGCTGACCACGGCCCTCGAGGCGCTTGGTCGAGGAGACTACGAGCAGCTGCCGGTGGTCGACGACGGACGGCTCGTGGGGATGCTGAGCCGAGGTGACATCCTTCGCCAGATCCAGCTGCGCGAGGAGCTCGACCTCGAATCGAGCGAGGTGCGGGCGACCGCCCGACCGGCGGCCTGAATGGTCAGCGCGAAGCCATGGTCAGCACGGCCGCACCGTCCACGTGGCCTTCGTGCAGCCGCTGAAGGGCGAGGTTGCCGTCGGCCAGGGGAAACGGCTCGACCGTCGTCCGGATCGGGATCGCGGCAGCGAGGTCGAGGTACTCCCGTGCGTCCTCGCGGGTGAAATTGGCAACGCTCGCCAGGCGTCGCTCCCACCACAGCAGGCCGTAGGGGAATTCCGGGATGCGATCCAGATGGATGGCGTTGATGGCGACCGTCGCACCGCGATCCAGGGCGGCGAGCGCCGCGACGACCACTGCGCCGGCCGGAGCGAACGTCACGGCTGCGTCGAGAGGCACCGGGGGGCGGTCGTCATAGCCTCCGACCCAGGTTGCTCCCAGGCCCAGGGCCCGCTGTTGATCCCTTTCGGATCGGCTCGTCACATAGATCTGGCAACCCCAGTATCGCGCGACCTGGATCGTCTGCAGCGCCGACGCTCCGAAGCCGTACAGGCCGAGCCGTCCACCGGGTTCGATGCCCGACCGCTTGAGGGAGCGGTAGCCGATGATCCCGCCGCACAGCAGCGGCGCTGCCTGCACGTCGTCGAAGCTCGATGGCAGGCGGAACGCAAAGTCGGCACGCACGGTCATTCGTTCGGCGAAGCCGCCATCCCGGTCCCATCCGGTGAACGTGGCGTCGGGGCAGAGGTTCTCGCGCCCCGATCGGCAAAAGCGGCACGCACCGCACGTGGATGCCAGCCAGCCAACTCCGGCGCGGTCGCCGACTTTCCAGCCCGTCACGCCGTCACCCGTCGCCTCGACCATTCCGACGGCCTGATGTCCGGGAATGACGTTGTGGCGGTGGAGCTCGATGTCGCCGGTCGAGATCTGGAGGTCGGTTCGGCATACGGCGCACGCCGCAACCCGCAACAAAAGCTCGTCCGGGCCGGGCGAGGGGTCAGGTTGGTCCAGCAACTCGAGGGGGCGTGTCTCGGGAGGACCGGGACGTTCGAGCACCAGGGCCTTCACGCCGTAAGTGTGCCCCTCACCGGCGAAACCCTCAGGCGCCGACCCTGGACCATCGACCGCTCGCCTAGAGAGTGCGGGTGACCTTGCGCAGCCCTCGCGGGGTCTCTGGGTCGTGGCCCCGAGCGAGGGCCAGGTGGTAGCTGAACAGCTGAGCCGGCACGATTGCGACCAGCGGGCCGAGCCAGTCGGGCGTGCCTGCGGGGAGCGGAAGCACGGCGGCCCCGGAGGGCGAGTCGGGCTGGTCGCTGACGACGACAACGTCGGCGCCGCGCTCTGCCTGGAGGCTCCCGAGGAGCTCGATCAGCTCGTCGTGCAGTGGACCAGCGGGCGCAATGGCCAGGACCGGAAGGCCGTGCCCCACCAGCGTCGAGGGACCGTGCTGGAAATCGGCGGAGGAATAGCCTTCGGCGAAGACGCCCGCGATCTCCTTCAGCTTGAGTGCCCACTCGCGGGCGGTGGCGTATTCAAAGCCCCGCCCCAGGACCACGAAGTTGCCAGCGCCGACGCGAGCCATGGCTGCTCGCCGGATCTGTTCCTCGCCATCGAGCGCGGCCTCGATCCGGGCAGGAAGCTCGGCGAGATCGCGGCAATCGTCGCTGCCGGCCGGATCGGCCAGCGCGGCCGACAGCATCGCCAGAGCGAGCAGCTCGGCGGTGTACGTCTTCGTCGCAGCGATCGAGCGCTCGGTGCCCGCCTTGAGGTCGAGCGACCACTCCGCGGCGGCGGCCAGCTCGGACATTGGGTCGTTCGTGATCGCCAGCGTCAGGGCTCCCTGCGCGCGGCCTTCGCGAAGGACCGCCACGATGTCGGGTGACCCGCCCGACTGGGAGATTCCGATGACAAGCGCGCGGCGAAGCCTCGGTCGCGTACCGAACCGGGACATGAGTGACGGGGCGGCCAGCGCGACCGGCAGGCCGTTCCGAGCGCCCAGCACGTACTGCGCGTAGATGGCGGCGTGATCCGACGTGCCGCGGGCCGCCACCAGCACGAACTCGGCGTCTCGCTCGCGGATGGCCGCCGCGACGTCGGTGACGGCGCTCTCGTTGGCGACGAGGACGCTCCGGACGACCTCGGGTTGCTCGCCGATCTCGTCGCGCAGGCTCACGCCATCTCCGGACGCGGGGCGACGGCCATCAGCTCAGATCACCGTCAGCCCTTCAGCGCGCCGCCCAGGCCGCGCACGAACTGGCGCTGAAGCACGACGAAGAAGATCAGGATCGGCACCACGGTCATGGTCACGCCCGCCGCGACCGACCTGAAGTCGGAGCTGAAAAAGCTCAACAGCGCCGCCAGGCCGACCGGCAGGGTCTTGTTGTCCGGCGTCGGCAGCATGAGCGACGGCCACAGGAAGTCGTTCCACGACGTGACGAACGTGAAGATGGCGACCGTGGCGAGCGTGGGTCGGACCAGCGGCATGGCGATCTGCAGCCAGATGCGCCATTCGCGAGCGCCGTCCACACGGGCAGCATCGATCAGCTCGTTGGGGACCCCCCGGAAGGCCTGACGCATCAGGAAGATGTTGAAGGCGCTGGCCAGGCTGGGCAGGATGATCGCGGGCAGCGAGTCGTAGTAATTGAACGTACGGGCCAGCAGGTAGCTCGGGATGTAGGTGAGCTGGGCCGGCACGATCAGCGTGGCGAGCAGGAGATAGAAGATCGCCTCTCGGCCGCGGAATCGGAGTTTGGCCAGCGGATAGGCCGCCATCGAAGCGACCAGGACGTTGAAGATCGTCGTCGCGCTGGAGGCCGCGATGCTGTTGACGAAGAACTTCGGGATGGGCAATGCGTCCAGCACGTGGCCGTAGTTCTCGAATGTCGGGTCGTGCGGCAGCAGCTGCGGTGGCGTCGAAAAGAGAAGGTCGGTCGGGCCCTTGATCGAGGTCAGCAGGATCCAGGCGAATGGAAACACCGTTACGAGAGCGATCAGGATGAGCAGCGCGTACCACACGGACGCCGTCGCGAGGCGGCGCGTTGATAGAGCACGGAACCTCGGCACACCTCTCGCGGGAATCGCTTCGGCCTTCTCCATCAGACCCGCTCCTGGCCGCGCTCCAGGAAGCGCACGTTGACGATCGAGAAGGCGAGGGTCAGAACCAGCAGCACCATTGCGATGGCAGCCGCGTAGCCGGCGTGCTCAAGGACGAATGCCTCCTTCCACAGATAGAACACGACCGTGACGCCGCTGTCGAGGATGCCGCCGGTGCGGTTCGTCAGAACGTAGATCTCGTCGAACACCTTCAGGGCGGCGAGGCTCGAGATCACCGACACGAACACGATCTGTGGCCGCAGACCGGGCAGGCTCACATGCCAGTGCTTCTGGAGGCTGTTGCAGCCGTCGATCTGGGCCGCGTCGTAGAGCTCCTCGGGGATGTTCTGAAGCCCGGCGACGAAGATGACGGAGTAGTAGCCAATGCCCGCCCAGATCGTGAGCAGCATGGCGATCGGCAGCACGAGCGAAGGCTCGCTCAGCCACTGAATCGGCGTCTTCAGCGCGCCGATGGAGATGAGCACGCTGTTGATGAAGCCGTTCCGATCGAACAGCCACCGCCAGGCGATCCCGATGGCGATGCTGCCACTCACGGCCGGCACGAAATAGAGCGCCCGGAAGATGCTGACTCCGCGAAGCTTGCGATTGACGATGATCGCCAGGCCCACCGAGAGCGCAATGATCGTCGGCGTCACCAGCAGATAGACGATCGAATTGGTCAGCGCCTTCCAGAAGGTCGGGTCGGCCACCAGTTGCTGATAGTTCTGGATACCGATCCACACTGGAGGCCGGACGATGTCCCACTCGGTGAAGCTGAAATAGACGACCGCCAGGATCGGATAGATCACGAAGATTCCGATGAGAGCGAGCGCTGGCGCGAGGAACAGATACGGCGTCGCCGAGAATCTCGCGGTCATGACTCTTCCCAGGGTGTGGCCCTCTCCCGAAGTGGTCGGGAGAGGGCCGTGTTCCGATTGGCCCCGACTACTTGATCAACGCGTTCGCCTGGGCGACCGCGTCGGTCAGGGCTTTCTGCGGGTCGACGTTGTTGAACAGCGCCGACTGGACCGCTTTGAGGACGATGTTGTTGACGTCTGCCTTGGTGGCGCCGATCGGGAGGGTCGGCACGATGTCCTGGTACTTGGACACGATGTCCTTCGCCAGCGGACGGGCGCTGTCTTCGACGGCCGCCGGTGTCGACGAGAAGAACGGATCGTCGTAGGCCTTTGGTGACGACGGGTAGATCGAGACGATCTTCGCGAACGCCACCATGCTGCGCGGGTTGGTGAAGAACTGGGCCAGCGCGATGGACGCGTTCGGGAAGGTGGTGTCACCCTTCACGGAGATACCCATCGAGCCCTTGCCAACGACGCCGGACTTGCCGACAGGTGCCGGCACGACGGCGAGGTCCCCATATAACGTCGCGTTGTTCTTCTTGACCTCGCGGACGAGGTTCGGCGCCGTCTGCCAGAAGGCTGCCTGGCCCGCCGAGAAGAGCAGGAGCCCGGTCCTGTCCTCGTTGGCGATGAGGATGTCCTTGTCGACCGTGCCCTGCTTGACCATGCCGACATATCGGTTGAGCCAGTTGACGGCCTCGGGCGAGTCGAATGCGAACTTCTTGCCGTCGGCGCTCAGGATCTTGACGCCCTCCTCGTAGGTCATCTGCGCGAGCAGGTCGTTAACGCTCAGCCGGATGTCGCACAGCGTGCTGGTCTTGTCGAGGATGGTCTTGCAGACCGTGGGCAGCTCGTCGAAGGTCTTCGGGAAGGTCGCGACGCTAAGCCCCGCGCCCTGCTCGTAGATGCGCTTGTTGACGAGCTCCGTGGCGATCGACTGGTACCACGGGAACTGGAAGTTCTTGCCACCGACCAGCTGTTCCTTCCAGAGGCCAGGGAAGTAGATGCTCTGGACATCCTGAGGGACCTTGTCGTCGAGAGCGAGCAGCAGACCCTTGCTGGCATAGTCGGACACCCAGCCCTCGCCAACCGACAGGTTGATGACATCGGGCGCCTTCTTCGCAGCAAAAGCCGCGTTCAGGTCCTGCTGGAAGGTGCCCTGATGATCCTGCCAGGTCACATTGACGCCGGGGTAGGTCGCCTCAAAGCGGGCGATGGTCTCCTTGATGTAGCTGTCGAACGTCGGGGACAGGTAGTACGTCCAGAAGGTGATCTGGGCATTGGGTTCGATGTTCTTGATGACCGCTTCGGCCGGATCGGCTGCCAGCGGTGTCGCACTGGGCGAGGCCGCAGGACTTGGGCTGGTCGCACTGCTCGCGGCGGCCGGAGACGGCGAGGTCGCCGCCGGTGAGGGGCTCGCCGTGCCGGTGCAGGCCGATATGGCCAGCATCGCCGCGAATCCGAGAGCGGGGAATCTGTCGATCTTCACGTTCCACTCCTGTTTCGGTTGAACTCCATGCAGGTCATCGGACGAGGTCGTCCGCGCCCGCCACTCCTCAAGCCAGCGTTTCGCGTGCGACCACCTCCTCCAATCTGGCGACCTCCTCCCCGATCCCATCCCGAATTTCGACATCGGGATGGCCGAATGCGGCGTTGTCCGCGGCCGAACGGCGGGCAAGGGCCACGCCGCCCCAGGCGACCGCGTCGAATTTCGCGGGCAGTAGCTGGACCGCGTCGGGCGACAAGACTTCGGCGACGAGCGACGAGGCGTCGCGCAGCCGGTCCAGCTCCGCCAGAACGGGAGCCATGAAGACCACTC
>WNGI01002928.1_pt1 | contig 14906 bp, 23 predicted proteins | sample 5400621 | NCBI WGS metagenome assembly WNGI01 (sample SAMN13153374, study PRJNA577476) | soil metagenome | isolation source: 20 cm soil or saprolite under Garry oak tree replicate 1 | place: USA:California | collected 2016-06-15 | reverse complement strand
GCCTCTGCGACTACTGGGTTATCATAGCAATTTGCCTCTGTTGATGCAAGAAGCGGGCTGCGCCCGCGTAGAAGGTAGTATGTAGCAGGTAGCAAGCAGGGAATACGCGACTACCCTTACTACATTCTACCTACTACTTGCTACGCGGGCGCAGCCCGCTCCCCCTACATCACCACTTTACGCGGCTGCCGGATTTTGCGCTGCGCGTTGGCACTGGCGGCGATGCGTTGCAGTTTTTCGCGGATGCGCAGGGCTAGCTCTTGTTCGCCGCTGCGGTCGTAGGCGTCGGCCAGGATGGTCAGCGATTGCGGGTTGGGCTCAAGCTCGACGGCACGCTCCAGTGCTTCGATCATCTTCTTGGTGTGGTCGAGTTTTTCTTGGACCTTGGCGTAGGCAATGTAACGCGCGGCTAGACCGCTTTCTATTTCTATGGCTTGCTCGAAGGCTAGGGCGGCTTTGTCGAACTGGCCGGTTTCGTAGTAAATCAGGCCGACATTGTGCAGGCTGGAGGCACTGGGCTCTAAGCTTTGGGCAATCTCAAAACATTCAATAGCATCGCCATACGCCCGCTGCTTGGCATACAGAATGCCCAGGCGGTTGTAGGCGGTGGCGTTGCGCTCATCTACGCGTAGGATAGTTAGCAAGGCTTTCTCGGCCCGCAGGTATTTTTGCTCCAGAATTCCCTGGTGGGCAATTTCCCACAGCTTTTCCAAACGATTGCCGAGCTTGGATGACAATACCAAATCAGGCTGTTCGTCTGGTTGGAAGAACGATCGGATGGTGTAAGCGCTAAGCGCGCTGAGCAAGAGTAAGGCGTACATGATGTCGATGCTAGTATACCAAAACCACACCCCTTGCACCACACCAGCCTGAGGCAGCCAGCATGGTAGAGGCTGCCTCAGTAGCGGCTAAAGAGTAGCAGCAGCTGGGCGCGCAAGTTGCCGTTGTGTGAGACTGCCTGGAGGCAGTCCTGGAGCGCATCGGCTAGTTTTACCCATTGTTGAGTGGCTACTTGGGTGCGCGCGGACCTGAGTTGAATTTCGGCCATGTGCATCATGGCTTGCAGGCTGGCAATGCAGCTGGTGCGGTCGGCGGCGAGTTTGTTAATAAGCAAAAACCGTTCGTAGGGTTTGGCGCTGAGCAGGTGTTTTATTTGCTGCATTTGCTGGCGCTGTTCGGGCAGACGGTCACTGGCTAATAGCTGTGTTACCACGCCCGGCCGGCCTTGGGCTAAAAACACCAGCTGGGCTAGGTCGGTCTGCGAGATAGCGGGTTTTTTGGCCATAATAAATTGCCGGACTGCCGAGTCGCTCAAGGGCTGAAGCGTTATGTGCTGCACGCGCGAGCGGATGGTTGGCAGCAGAGCTTCTTGCCGCTCGGCGGTCAGAATGAATGTTAGACCAGGGCGAGGCTCTTCAAGCAGTTTCAAAAAAGCGTTTTCGGCTTCCAGGCTCATGGCGTCGGCGTTGGCAATAATTATGACTTGCCTACCCTGCTGCTTGCCGCGGGCGGCTCGGTATAACTCGCGAACGGTTTCGATGGTTATTGTCCCCTTGTCATCAGGCTCGACAACGCGAATATCGGTGGCCTGCCCCACAATGCCGCTGGCCCAGGCAACGGCGATGGTTTGTTTGCCAATGCCGCTGGGGCCGACTACTAACAAGCCTTGAGGTGGTTCTTGAGCCAGGGCGAGCAGCGCCAGGCGGGCTGAGTCGTGGAGCAACAGGTGGTCGAACATATCTTTATTATTTTAACGTGTTTAGGTAATTTTGCAGCTCGGCCGGCAGCGGCGAAGTGAAGACTTTACGCTGGCGCGAAGGCAACGTCAGCTCTAGACTGCTGGCATGCAGAAACATCCGCCCGAGTTGTTTGTTGGCTTTGCCATAGGCTTGGTCGCCGACGATCGGATGGCTCAGATACAGCAAATGAACGCGTAACTGGTGGGTGCGGCCGGTTAATGGCTGTAGCAACAGCAAGTCGTTGTGGTCGTAGCGAGCCTCCACTCGGTACTGCGTTTCGGCCGGTTTGCCATTGGCGCCAACGCGAAAGGTTTGCGGCTTTTTGGGATTACGCTCGATAGGCAAGCGAATAATTGCCTCTGGCTCTTTCATATGGCCTTCGACCAGGGCAGTGTAGGCTTTTTTGACCCGGCGTTTGCTAAATTGGCCCTGCAGCCAACGCCGGGCCTCGGGATTTTTAGCCGTGATAATAATTCCTGAGGTGTCGCGGTCCAGCCGGTGCACAATGCCGGGCCGATTGCCCTCCGTGCCATCGGTTGTGCGCGGGCGGACAAACTCGGCCACGGTGAATTCCTGGTTGATCACGCCTTTCGCGTGGGTTAATAGGCCGGCTGGTTTGTTAATAACAAGCACGTCATCGTCTTCGTACAAAATTGGCAAGGTTTGCGACAAGAAGTCTGGGTGTTCGGGGATTTGTGCTTCCACTACCTCCCCTGTTCGTAGTTTGTGGTTGGCTTTTATCGTTTTGCCTTGCAGGGTTATTTGCTGTTGCTCCAGCAGTTTTTGCCAAAAGCTGCGGGTGTGCCCAGGCGCTACACGAGTCAAAAAAAGGTCCACGCGCTCGCCGTCGGTGTCGGCCGTAAAGTGTTGCATTGTTGTCATAAGCCTAGGCGCGCGGACGCAGCCCCACGGCTTGTTGGGCGCGCAGTAAGGTTTGCCCGGCGATTTTGCTGATGGCGGCTTCGTCTTCTTGTAGTTTTTGGAGCAGTTTTTGCTCGTCAACTTCGCTTACGCGAGTTTGGAATTCGCGCAGGAACTTCTCGACGGCCTCGGCCACGGCTTGTTTTAGCTCGCCATAGTTGGTTTTGCCTTGCCACCGCGATACGACTTCATCAATGGTCCGCTCGCTTAGCAAAGCCAGCATTTGCAGTAAATTAGTCACGCCAGGCTGCTTTTGCCAGTCGAAGTTGACCGAGCCCAGACTGTCGGTGGTGGCGCCCATGACCTTTTTGGCCGCGCTGGCGGGGTCGTCAGTCATAGTGATAGTGCCGGCCGGGTCCTCCACCGATTTGCTCATCTTTTTCTCGGGATTGCGCAGGCTGCGAATGCGCACACCGCTATCGCGTTTGGCAAAAGCAAGTTGCTTGCTCCAGTCTTCGGGCACGGTGGTGAATACGCCATCCGGAAACACATCGGTAAATTTGTTGTTTAGTCGTAGTGCTAAATCGCGCGCTAGCTCGATATGTTGCTTCTGATCATCACCTACAGGAACATACTTAGCATTGTAGAGTAAGATATCGGCCGCCATGAGTACTGGATAGTTAAACAATCCCACCGAAACCCCCGAGTTCCCAGTTCCCAGTTCCTGGCCCCCGGATTTGTCCTTAAACTGAGTCATCCGGCTAGCTTCGCCAAAATAGGTAAAGCAATCGAGTATCCATGTCAGCTCAGCATGCGCCGGAATATAGCTTTGGCGGTATAAATACACGCCCGGCGCCCAAAAATCCATGCCCGCGGCCACAAAGTACTTCAGGTTGCGAATAGTGTGCTCGTACAGCGTGCCGTGATCAACCGGCGTGGTAAACGAATGCAAATCCGGCACAAAAAAGAACATGTCATGCGACTCGCCATGCCGCCGTTGAATCTCCACCATCGGCAGCATCGCGCCCAAATAATTGCCAATGTGCGGCACGCCGTTAGCGCGAATACCTGTCAGTACGCGGTCTCTGTTCATAGCTGGGTCTTATTATATACTATCTGGTCTGTTTATGGCCGCAAAACTAGGCGTGCTCGCGCTTGACATGATGATATATTTATGATATTATCTCTACCAATCCGCTGGGAACCGCCCGGCGGTCGCACCAAGGGAGTCAAGATGTATGGTGAGCACTTCCAGCCGACGTTACTGCATTACAACGAACTGCGGCGGGAATACTCCGACATCAAGAACTGGAAAGTCGTGAGGAACTCTCGTAAGGGGAACCGGATTATGTCCGGCGATAACTTCGAGAGTAACACCTACGAAACCGACACCGTCTACATCTCGTATGCCTACATCACATATGTCTGGGCGGTAGTGAGCCCGGACGACCAGGTTCTGTACTACATTGTTCATACCGATGAGTACAGCTGGTAGTCTGGCTGTATCGGAGACTAGTTGGATGGCTTAGCATAGCCATGATGAGATAGGTTCGCCTTCATGTCGAACTGCACATACCACCCCTTGGCGGAAAGACACGCAGCATAGCGACTGCGTGAGCACGACAGGACCTGTCTAGTACAAGTCTTGGAACGTCGCACCACCGGCCAGCCTACGCTGGCAGCGTGAACGGGTCTCTAACGCGCGCTTTTGTCCTTCGGGACAAGAGACGGACGCGGGCGAGGCCCATTTTACTTTTTTGAACTTATTCATATCAAAAAACACTCGGGATTTCCGAGTGTTTTTGTGGTTGTGGTGCAATGTTTAACGCTTAGAGAACTGCTCGCGCTTGCGTGCTTTGCGCAGGCCGTACTTTTTGGATTCTTTTTCGCGTGGGTCGCGTTTGAGCAGGCCGCCTTTTTTGAGGGTTGAGCGCAGGTCGTCGTTCATTGCGGCCAGGGCTTTGCTGATAGCCAGCTTGCCGGCATCGGCTTGACCGCCTAAGCCACCGCCACTGATTACAAGCGTGATGTCGTAGGCTTTTTCTTTGCCAATCAGTGCCACTGGGCTAAGCAGCTCGGCAACCATCTGCTGGTTGCTGCAGAAGTAATCGATAGCTTTTTTGTCGTTGATGGTTACATTGCCTTTGCCGCCGAACAAACGAGCACGGGCGGTCGAAGATTTGCGCCGTCCTAGTCCGTAAAAATATTGATTTTTGGCCATTATTTGACTCCAATCTTAGTGGGTTTTTGGGCTTCGTGGTTGTGGTCGGGGCCAGCGTAGACTTTCAGGCGTAGCATGCGGCCAGGCTGCAGCTTGTTTTTAGGTAACATGCCTCGCACGGCGGCTGCAATAACTTTGGTGGGGTCTTTTTGGACGGCCTGGTTCAGTGAAGTCTCGGTTAAGCCGCCCGGAAAGCCCGAATACCTATAGTAGGTTTTGGCCGTACCTTTTTCGCCGGTTACGATCAATTTGCCAGCGTTAATAACGATTACGTGGTCGCCTCCGTCTATATGCGGGGTGTAGGTTGGTTTATATTTGCCAATAAGATACTTAGCGGCCACCGTAGCCAAGCGGCCAAGCGGAGCTTCTGAGGCGTCCAAAACCAGCCATTTGCGGCTGACGTTTTGCTGTTTTTGGCTGAATGTTTTGTTCATGCTACTTCTCCGCCTCCGCCGGCTGGCGGATTGGCGTTTGTTGGGCTGCGGCTTTTAGATCGTCAACGAATGATACTTCTGCCAGTTGCGTGTTATCGCCTAGGCGCACAACAGTTCGCTTGATGCGCAGGTGGCCACTGTTGCGGCCTTTGAGGGCTGGAGCGATTTCGTCGACTAGTTTGTGAGCGGCCTCGACGGTGCTTAGGCTGCTGACGATTTGGCGGCGGTTGTGCAGGTCGCCAACCTTAGCTTTGGTAATGAGCGCCTCAATATAGGGCACTACTTCCTTAGCCTTGGGCAGCGTGGTCTCAATTTTGCCATGCTTGATCAGCGAGGTGGCAAGACCTTTCATTAAAGCGCGGCGTTGGTCACGCTCCCGGCTGAATTTTCTTCCTTGATAACTGTGGCGATGCATGTCTTAAAACTCCATCTCCGCCAATTTTTCTTTCACTTCGTCGAGCGCTTTGCTGCCAAAGCCTTTTAGCTCGCGCAGTTCGGTGTCGCTGAGGGTAACCAGGTCGTTAATGGTGCGGATGTCATTGTTGATCAGGGCGTTGGTGGTGCGGGCGCTGAGGTTCAGGTCTTCAATGGGGGTCATCAGCTCCGAGCCGCCGTCGCCGTCAAGGTGCTTAGAACCGACGCTTGGAGCGGCTTCCACGCGAGTAGAACCGGCCAAAGCGGTGTATTGATTGATCAAAATAGCGGCTGCTTCTTCAAAAGCGTCTTTTGGTGAAATTGAACCATCGGTGTCAACAGTCAGAATCAGCTTGTCAAGGTCGGTGGTTTGGCCAACACGGGTGTTCTCTACTTTGTAACGTACGCGCTGAACTGGGCTAAATAGGGCATCTACGGCAATCATGTCGCTGTGGATACGCTTTTCGGCCGATTCCTCCACCGTGCGGTAACCGCGGCCGCTGTCGATAACAATATCGATGGTCAGCGAAGCTTTGGGATCGTCTAAGGTTGCAATAACGGCGCCCGGGGTCACCACATCCACGTCGGCGGTCGTCTTAATATCTTTGGCGGTGACTACACCGGCGCCTTTCTTCTCTAGGCGCACCGTAACGGGCTCGTCGGCAGCGCTCTTAAAGCGGACTTGTTTTAGGTTGAGCATAATGTCGACCACGTCTTCTTTTACGCCTGGAACGGTCGTAAATTCGTGGGTAATGCCTTCAATCTTGAACGCTACAATTGCTGCGCCGGCAATGCTCGAGAGCAGCACACGGCGCAGGCTGTTGCCCAGCGTCATGGCATAGCCGGTGTGCAACGGCTCGATTACAAAAGTAGCACTGTTTGACGAGTGCTCGTCAATGCTAGCTAGGGTTGGGTTATGGATAACTTTAGACACTGCGCTTTCTCCTCTTAATTAGCGTGAGTAATACTCAACAATTAGTTGCTCGTTAATGTCGGGCTCTGCCTCTTCGCGTTTAGGCAGGCCGGTAATTTCTATGGAGACCTTTTTGGGGTCGTATTTCAGCCAGCTGAGGCTTGGTTGGTTGGTCTCTTTCAATACGTCGTCCAAATGGATAAAATATTGGGTTTTGAGGCTGCGCGAACGTACGGTAATAACGTCGCCAGCTTTTAGGCGGATAGATGGGATGTCAACCCGGCGGCCATTCAGCATAAAATGACCATGGGTTGTCAGCTGGCGGGCGGCGCGGCGGCTGGTGGCTAGGCCGGCGCGGTATACGGTGTTGTCTAGGCGGCGCTCCAGCAGTTGCAATAGTACCTGGCCAGACTGGCCTTTGGTACGTGAAGCTTCCTTCATAAGGTTGGAAAACTGCTTTTCCAACAGGCCGTACAGGCGGCGCACTTTTTGCTTCTCGCGCAGCTGAATGGCGTACAAGCTTGGCTTGCTTTGGCGCGAACGGCTGTGCATGCCAGGAATGCCACTCTTTTTCACCATAATCTTGTGGGCTTTAGGGTGCAGGGCATAACCTTCGCGGCGGCTCTGTTTTACAATGGGGCTTCGGTCTCGGGCCATTACACGTCCCCTTCAGAGACATCAAGCATGAAGCATGTTACATGGAGCAAAGATGTAGCATGGGGCATGGAACAATTGATACATGCTGCATGATCTATGCTATATGCTACATTGTTTGATTTTTTCATTAGGCTCTCCTTGCTTTGCGTGGACGGACGCCACCGTGTTGAAGGCCGGTTACGTCTCTAATGCTTTCGACGGTCATATCTAGGTTTTGCAGGGCACGGATGGCGGCATCACGGCCCAGGCCGACACCTTTTACATATACATCAACGCTGCCAAGGCCATGGGATTGCTTGGCGGTTGTGCCAGCTCTTTCGCTGGCAACTTGCGCTGCGTAAGCCGTGCCTTTTTTGGAGCCGCGGAAACCGCAGGCACCAGCGCTTGAAGCGCTCAGTACAGCACCCTTTTTGTCGGTAAAGGTAACAATGGTGTTGTTAAAGGTTGCCTGCACGTGCATTTGGCCGGCTGGAACGGAACGTTTGGTCTTCTTCTTGGTGGTGACTGGTTTATTCTCGGTCATAGGGTGGTCCTTTAGGTCTTTGAGGCGACTTTCTTCTTGGTGCCGCCCACAGTTACCTTTTTGCCCCGGCGGGTTCGAGCATTGGTACGAGTGCGTTGGCCGCGAGATGGTAAGCCGGCTTTGTGGCGCAACCCACGATAAGCGCTGATGTCCTTTAGGCGCTTGATATTGGCGCCGACAACACGCTGCAGCTCACCCTCGACGGTGTAATGAGCGGTAATTTCGTCGCGGATTTTGGTTAATTCGGCTTCGGTCAGGTCTTTGACCCGCGTGGTGGGGTCGATCTTGCACGTCTCTAGGATACGCCGGGAAAATGCCAGGCCAATGCCATAAATGTAGGTTAGCGAAATTTGGACCTGCTTGTCGGTTGGAACAGTTACGCCTGCAATCCGGGCCATTAGGCAGCCTTCCTTTGGTCGATCGCAATTAACAATTTGCAATTTGCAATTTGCAATGATGGACTATGCTTCGCATATGAGCTTTGACCATTATTAATTGCTAGCCGATCATTCATTGGAAATTGGAATGACAAAGTCATGACTAACCTTGCCTCTGCTTGTGCTTCTTAGATTTCGAGCACACACAAACTAAGTCGCCACCATTGCGGCGGATAAGCTTGCACTTGTCGCAGATTCGTTTAACGCTTGGTTTTACCTTCACGCAGCCTTCTCCCTTATTACTGGTTGGTCTTTGAGACGGAAGATGATTCTGCCCTTCGTAAGGTCGTAAGGGGTCAACTCAACTTCCACCATGTCATTTGGCACCAGCCGGATATAATGTTTGCGCATTTTACCAGCTACATGAGCCATGATGATATGACCGTTCTCCAATTCCACATTAAACTTAGCGCCTGGCAGAGCCTCCACCACACGTCCAGTGAGCTTAATTACTTCCTTGTTACTGGCCATAAACTACAAGGAGAGATTATACTGGTAAAAACAGTGCTTGTAAAGCACGTTTTAAAAGAAATCGGGCGTTTTCGCGTGCGAACGCCTTATACGTGCTTATTGTAACGCAGCCAACGCGACTGTCAAGACTTTAGTAATCTTGGTCGTAGGTAACCATCAGGGCACGAGAATTAATTTGGCGCAGGGTTTCGAGCGTGACTGATACTACAATTAATAAGCCCGTGCCACCAATGGCTAAATTGGCCGCCTGAATGCCAAATTGAGCAAATACATATTCGGTCACAAACGGCAAAATGGCAATAATACCGAGCGCCAATGAGCCAAACAAAGTCAAGCGGGTCACAACTTTGGAAAGGTATGTTTCGGTCTGTTGGCCGGGGCGGATATTGGCAATAAAGCCGCCTTGTTTTTGCAGATTTTCGGCGATTTCGTTGGCATTAAAAACAATGCTGGTGTAAAAATAGGTAAACGCGACCACCAGCAGAAAGTACAGCGACGGATAGATGAGCGCGGTCAAACTGCCACTGGTAAACGTGGTGGCATCGGGCGTTTTGAACCATACCGCCAGGTTAGCACCAACTTGCTGCCAAAACGGGCTCTGTATTCCCTTCAGCAGCTGCCCAATAAAGGCTGGCAAGGCCAGGAACGCTACCGCGAAGATGACCGGAATTACACCAGCGGTAATCAGTTTGATCGGCAAAATGCTGGTCACGCCGCCGTAAGCGCGGTTGCCTTGGACGCGTTTGGCATAGCTGATGTTTACAATACGCTGGGCTTCGTTGATTTTAACAATCAAATACAAAGCAATCAGGCCCACCACCGCCAGGATGCCCACCACTACTAACGCAAACCAGTTAATTGGCAATGTAAACCAATTGAAGACGTGCAGCTTTTGCTCGTCGGTGGGAACGCTCGTCAGCGAACTTATAATAGTTCCAAAGGTACTCGGAAAGCCAGCGATAATGCCCGCAAAGATGAGTATGGACATGCCATTACCTACACCCTGCTCTGTCATTAATTCGCCCAGCCACATAAGCAGCATCGAGCCAGCGGTCATGGCGGCGATCATAGTTGCCCACTGTAGCGGCGTGGTGTTAGCCACAATATCGAGCCCGGTGTTGCCGGCCAGCACGGTTTGGCGCAGGATAAATATAAACGCCACGGATTGTAAAATAGCCAACGGCAGGGTGATGAGGCGTGTCCACTGTTGAATTTTGCGCCGTCCCGACTCGCCGTCTTTGTGCAGTTCCTCGAGGCTAGGGATAGCTTTAGTTAGTAGTTGGGTAATAACCGAGGCGGTAATGTATGGCGACAAGCCTACCAGCACAATCGAGAGGCTTGCTAAGGCACCGCCCGAAAGCAAGTTAATAAAGCCGCCCAAGTCGCTGCTGCGTAGCAAATTCTCGAGCACTTGGCGGAGCTCGGTCGGGTTAGCCAGTGGCACCGGCACGTGCGCCAAAAAACGGTAGACCACAATCAGCCCCAGCACAATCAGCAGGCGCTTTTGCATGTCTCGGCTTTTGAGCGATTTTATAATGGTCTTCCAGTTCATGAATGGCCTTGTCTGTATAAATAATTACTTACTTAAGATACCACATTTAAGGGGCTGGGAGGAGCTTAAAGTAGACTTTCGCGGTGTGGCCTGGCGTATCGGCCAGGCCACACCGCGAGTTGCGCGTCAGTCCTTGTTGCTCTGCGGCGGGCGGTCCTGCGGGGCAACCCGGTGCAGGTTGATCTTGTGCTGGCTGTGCCACACAACCTTGCCATAGTCACCGTAGCCAGAGGGGCCGCCGAAGTGAAGGAACCGCCCTACACCCTGGGCGACCCTTTCGAATCCTTTCCCGACGGCGGCGGTGATGGGATCGCTGGGCCTGGGATCGTAGAGGCCGTAGTGGATTCGAACAGCAGAGAGGTCTTCGGTTGTCTCGAGGAGCTCGACGTCGGACGGAATTTCGCTCAGCGGCGTTCTCACGCCTGTCTGAGTTGCGCTTCCATCGGGGCGTATGTCGATAGTGACCAGAGCCTGCTGCGGCAGAAGGTACCATCGCCGCTGGAAACTTCCCTCGCGCGGAAGCCGGATGAGAATGGCCATGGTTTGCTCATCTCCTAGAACGAACCGGTGGGATGGGTGACGCTACCCCTGTATGAGGGGTTATTTGAATAATACCACAATTGTTTTATAAGTAAATTATTTCACCAAGGGTAAGTTTAGGGAGCACCATTCAAAGAGATCACCTTTTAGAGTGATCTCTGTCAGTGTTTAGCTGTTTACTTCGAGTCTTGTTTTTTCTTGTTGCTGGGTGGTAATGGTGTGGCAGTTTTTTCGAATGTGCCGCCGGCTTTAGTTATTGTAGCTTGAGCACCCTTGGAGGCGGCTTGAACTTTGACTACTACCTTGCTTTTAAGCTCGCCGCGGACGATGATCTTGATAGTGTGGTAAGGCATAGCCACTAAACCGGCCTCGGCCAGGGTTTGGTTATCGGCGGTTTTGCCAGCCAGCACTTCCAGCTGGTCAGTATAGACAACTTGAGCAGGTGCACGAAGGCTTTTAAAGCCGCGGAGTTTTGGTACGCGCTGCATCAGCGAACCCTGGCCACCCATAAAGGTGGCGCCAATTTTCTTGCCAGTGCGAGCTTTTTGGCCTTTGGTACCGCGGCCAGCGGTTTTGCCCTGGCCGGCAGCAATGCCGCGGCCGACGCGTTTGCGGTTTTTGTGAGCTGGTACGTCTAGTTCATGAACTTTCATGGTTATTTCTCGCTTTTTGTGGCTTTAACAGCGGCAGGAGCTTGCTCTTTTTTGGCTTTTGGCGCGTTCAACCATTCATCAGCCGGAACAAGTTGCCTTAGCGCTTCAATAGTCGCATAGGCGTTGTTTACCTTGTTGGTGGAGCCAAGCGATTTGCTAAGCAGGTTGTGAATGCCACTCAGGCCAATGATTGAGCGGACCACACCGCCAGCAATAACACCGGTACCTGGCGAGGCTGGCTTTAGCAACACTCGTGCGCCGCTGATTTTTACCTCGACGTCGTGCGGAATGGTGGCTTTAGTAATCGGGATGGTTACTAAATTCTTTTTGGCTACGTCGGTCGCTTTGGTAACGGCGGCTTGCACGTCAGCACCCTTGGACACGCCAATACCAACGCGTTTTTTGCCGTCACCCACGGCTACTAGCGCTTTAAAGCGGAAGCGGCGGCCACCTTTAACCACGCGGGCCACGCGGTCAATGTTAATGACGTATTCTTCGAATATTTTTTCCTCGCGCGGCATTTGTCCACGGTTGTCTGGGCGGCGTGGGCGTTGCTGTCGTTGTTGTGATTCGGCCATAATTAAAACTCCAATCCTTCTTGGCGAGCCGCGTCGGCCAGTGCTTTCAGCCGGCCCTGATAGTGGCGGCCGTTGCGGTCAAACACTACCTGGCTGATTTTGGCTTTCTTGGCTTTTTTAGCTATATCTGTGCCAACCCAAGCGGCTTTTTCGGTTTTGTTGCCCTTAATTTCACTTGTGCTACTAATGCTGCTGGCCAAGGTTTGTTGGGCCTGGTCGTTGATAATCTGGGCGCTGACGTGCTGATTACTAACAAACACACTTAAGCGTGGACGCTGAGCAGTGCCCTGTACCGAAGCGCGGATGCGCAGTTTGCGTAAATCACGGTTAGCTAATTTTTTGACTAGATTACTCATATTACTTTGCTCCTGTCTTTCCGGCCTTGCGGATGAGCACTTCGTCCACGTATTTAATACCTTTGCCTTTGTACGGCTCGGGCTTCTTCAGGGCGCGGATTTCAGCTGCCACTTGGCCAACTTTTTGCTTATCGATACCGGTTACGGTGATTAGGTTTTTCGCGACAGTTAGCTGCACATCGTCCATAGCTTTGTATTCTACGGGGTGCGAAAAACCTAGTGTCATGGTAATGGCTTGGCCGCCGCCGTTTACGCGAAAGCCAACGCCGTTAAGTTCAAGCTTTTTTTCAAAACCTTTGGTCACGCCCACAACCAAGTTGTTGATAAGCGCGCGCATTAGGCCGTGCTGAGCTTTGGCTATTTTTTCTTCTGATTTGCGGGCAACTGTTAACACGCCGTCTTCGATGGCGATGGTAACATGCGGCAGTACAGGTTGGGTAAGCGTGCCTTTGGGCCCGGTGACGCTAATTACGCCGCCGTCGACCGTGATTGTCACACCTGCCGGAATAGGGATAGGTAGTTTTCCGATTCGACTCATAGTAATCTCCGATTATGGCAATAAGCTCTAGGCAGTAGGCGATAAGCGGTCGGCAAACAGCGCTGTTCTTCACTTGCGCGCTTACTGCCTACTGCTTGCTGCTTGTTGCTTGTCATGCTAATATACCTTACAAATTAACTCGCCGCCCAGGCGGGCCTTAAAGGCCTCTTGGCCGGTCATCACGCCTTTGCTGGTCGAGACCAACACCACACCACGGCCGTTTTTAACGCGTGGAATCTCGCTGGCTTTGGCATATACGCGGCGACCCGGCTTGCTAACGCGGACAATTTCAGTAATGACCGAGTTGGTACCGGGCTCGTTAATGACAATCTCCAGCGCGGATTGCGGCTTGCCGGCAACAACCCGAGCGTCCTTCAAGTAGCCGGCCTTAACCAGCTGCTTGGCAACGGTCTCTTTGATATTGCTGTGCGGCAGCGAAACTTCGGCCCTGCCAACCAAAGCCGCGTTACGAATGCGGGTCAGCATGTCAGCGATTGGATCAGTAGAAAGCATACTCATAGTTTTGTCTCCTTTCCTACCAACTGGCCTTGGTTACACCAGGGATTTCTCCCTTGCTTGCTTTTTCACGAAACTCGATACGGCTGAGGCCAAAGGTGCGCATGTAGGCGCGCGGCCGGCCAGACAGCGGCGAACGGTTCTTCCAACGGGTTGGGCTGGAATTACGCGGTAATTTAGCCAGACCCTCTTGGTCGCCGGCAGCTTTTAATTCAGCGCGCACGCCAGCGTACTTTTTAATCATAGCTTTGCGCTTTTTGTCACGCGCGATGTTCGATTTTTGAGCCATTAACGCTTCTCCTCTTTTTCAAACGGCAGACCGAATGCTTTTAGTAATGCTTCGGCGTGGGACGTCGCTTCGTTTTTAATCACAAAGGTAATTTGCAGACCGTGCAGGACCTGGGTGTCTTCAAAGCTCAGTTCGGGGAAGATCGATTGTTCGACAATACCTAGCGAATAGTTGCCGGACTTGTCAAACGCCTTGCCAGGCACGCCGTGAAAGTCGCGTACGCGGGGCAGTGATACGTTGATTAGGCGGTCCAGGAATTCGTACATTCGAGTGTCGCGCAGGGTTAGGCTGACGCCAATACGGTTCATGCCGGCACGGATTTTGAAGGTGGCGATCGATTTGCGGGCCATGCGGTCGATTGGCTGCTGGCCGGTAACTTTGCGCAGCGTTGTCACTACGCGCTCGTAATACTGTTTGTCGTCTTTGTGTTTGCCTAGGCCGACATTCAGAACAATTTTCTCGAGGCGAGGTACTTGGTGCGGATTGCTAAGGCCGAGCTCTTTTTGGAGACGTGACACCAACTCCTCTTGGTAGAGGGCTTTCAAACGAGCTGCAGATGTGGGGGTAGCTGTTTTAGTAGCCATTACTTAATCTCCTTGTTGTTTGCTTGGCGGGCAATACGTACTTTGGCGCCATCTTTCTTCAGTTCGTAGGCAATGCGAGTGGTCTTGTCTTTGCTGGCGGGGCTGACCAGGGCGACTTTGCTAACCGGGAATGGTTTGTGTACATCTTTGGTGCCGCCTTTCGGTCGCAGTTGGGTGGGGCGGACGTGGCGTTTGATCATGCCGATGCCTTCGATAGTCACAGCCCGCAAGGCAGGATGCGCCTTCAGAATCTTGCCGGTTTTACCCTTGTGCGCTCCTGTCATAATCTTCACCACATCGTCTTTCTTCAGGCGTAGCTTGAAGCGCTTATTGCCCATTGCTTGCTGCCTACTAATCATCACAGTACCTCCGGCGCAAGCGAAATAATCTTCATATAACCGCCATCACGCAGCTCACGTGGTACCGGGCCAAATACGCGGGTTGCACGAGGTTCTTTGTTATCGCCCACAATTACGGCCGCATTTTCGTCGAAGCGGATGGTTGAGCCATCTTTGCGCTTTATAGGATTAGTTGTGCGAACAATTACGGCCTTAACCACGCTCTTTCTTTTGACGTTGCCAGCGGGGTTAGCGTCTTTAACAGTGGCCACAATAATGTCACCAACGCGGG
>WNGI01010956.1_pt1 | contig 14907 bp, 22 predicted proteins | sample 5400621 | NCBI WGS metagenome assembly WNGI01 (sample SAMN13153374, study PRJNA577476) | soil metagenome | isolation source: 20 cm soil or saprolite under Garry oak tree replicate 1 | place: USA:California | collected 2016-06-15 | reverse complement strand
ACAGTTCTTCCGCCGCCGCGCGGCCAAGTCCTTTGCTGGCCGCCGCAACGATGGCTACGCGGCCTGTGAGCCCAAGGTCCATTCCGGCACCCTATTCAAAACTTCAATCGTCTCGCGAAACGCGGAATGCGTCAATCATATGGTTCGCAGAATGCGTTCCGGCCCGGTTCAGTCGAGCGTAGCGTGTGGCCAAGGATTTTGTTTGCCTAGCGGGGAGCCCGGCACTAAGATGCAGACAATCGCCAGCGTGTGGAGGTGCTTATGCGACAAACCAAGTGGTTGAGTGGCGCTCTATTTCTGCTGGGCTGCTCAGCAGGTCCCCTATTCGGGCAGCAGATCGGTAAGTTTGTTCCGATTCAGGCGGGTTCGGACGTGGACCACGCGTTGACGGAGATCAACGCGGCGACGGATGCGGCCCAAAAGCTTGCCCTGATCGAAAAGTTCGCGGCGGGGCCAGGCAGCGAGGGCGACTATCCACTGGTAGCGGATGGTCTCTTTGTGGATTACTACATCGGGCAGAAGAATTACAATAAGGCATTTGAATACGGCGACAAACTCTTCACACTCGATCCTGATAGTTTTCAGAATGCCCTGAACATGGTCCGCGCGGCTTCGGAAAAAGGCGACGTGGACCGGCTGATTTCCTATGGAGAGAAGGCGCAAGGGATCTTGAAGCGATATAAGGATGCGCCTGCCCCGAATGGGACGGTCGCTTCCGATTCGGAACGGCAAAAGGCACAGACACTGGAAAACAACAAGGATGGCATCGCGTACATTCAGCAAGCGGTTTTCAGCGGAGCCTATCAGGCCAAGGATCCGGCCAAGCGTGCGGGGCTCCTGACGCGGTTCGCGCAGATTTTCCCTGATTCGCCTTACGCGAATCAGGCGCTCGGCGTGGCAGCCACGGCCTACCAGCAGGCCCAGAACGCCCCAAAGATGCTGGAAGTGGCGAATGGACTTCTCGCAAAGGATCCCAACAATCTGGGGATGTTGCTGTTGTGTTCCGATTATTACGGCGAGAAAGGCGAGCAGCTCGATAAAGCCGAAGCGTATGCGAAGAAGGCGGTCGCGGTTCTGCAGACCGCGGAGAAACCGGAAGGCGTGACGGACGAACAGTGGACTCAGCAGAAGGCTTTGCAAAAGGGCCTCGCGCTCAGTTCGCTGGGGCAAGTGAACATTCAGAAGAAAGACAACGCCCAGGCGGCGGAAAATCTGAAAGCGGCGGCGCCGCTGCTGAAGCCAGATGACGGGAGCTACGCGCGAAACCAATATCGTTTGGGGTTTGCGCTGCTGAATCTGAAGAGAAACGCCGAGGCCAAGGAGGCGTTCACGCAAGCGGCCTCGGTGAACAGTCCCTATAGAGCGTTGGCACAAGAGAAGTTAAGGGCTAGTGGGGCGGCGCCAGCGCGGCGAAAAACACCTTAGCAGCGTTCTCCGAACCGCCGGTCGTGGCGCCGGCATCTAATCGGCGAGGTTAGCATTGGTAAACAGTTTGATTCCAAGAGGTGACATCCATGGCAGAGACAGCGACGTTTGGCGCAGGGTGCTTTTGGGGCGTGGAGGCGACGTTTCAGCGCGTCCCGGGTGTGATTGACACCGCCGTAGGCTACAGTGGCGGGGACATGCCGAATCCGACTTACAAAGACGTTTGCACGGATGAAACGGGGCATGCGGAAGTGGTGCAGGTCACGTTCGATCCGGCAAAAGTAAGTTACGAACAGTTGCTCGACATTTTCTGGCAGGCTCACGACCCGACACAAGTGAGCCGACAGGGTCCGGACTTCGGCACTCAGTATCGCACGGCGATTTTCTTTCATTCCCCGGAGCAGGAAGCGGCGGGAAAGAAATCACGCGCAGCACTCGATGCCAGCGGCAAATTCAAGCGGCCAATCGCGACGGAGATCACGCAGGCGAGCAAGTTCTATCCTGCGGAAGAGTACCACCAGAAATATCTGCAGAAGCGCGGCGTGGCGTCCTGCCACTTTTGAAGCCTGAGAGCACCAGAACTATGGCGTTTTGCCACGATATTCTTTGCTGAGATTCTCTACGAGCAGTCGCATGAATTTCGATCCCGCTCACTAAATCGTTTCGGTGTCGTAGAAAGAATACGCAGGAAGGTAGCAAAAAGTCTGGAAAAATGTAGTTTGTGTACCCGGGGCAGGTCTACCTCTACCGTCAGGCGACCGCGGTATACCGAAAACTGGCCGCGAACGAGGTGCTGGGAAATAGCTCTCCCTTGCGCCTAGCGTATAGCTACCCTGGGGTCTTGCGTCCAGTTGCTGGGATCACAGACAACTCGCAGAAATTCCTTGGTCTGCCTGAGATTGGTGGGATACTCACCCAGTCTCATTATCAACTCTTTCCTTTCTGGTGCGTGGCCTTCCGACGGAAGCCCTCACGCTTGCTAAGACCCTTTTTTCTCGTGTAGTGAACCATGGCGTGTCGCAGCAGCCAATTCGCTTTGGTCTGGTAACCGCGGCCATCGGCTTTGAGCCATGCGATGACGTCGGAATCTAGACGCATGGTAACGGGCTTCTTCGTTGGTCGATAGAACTTGCCGATTTCGGCTCCGCTCCAATCGACAACCGCGGGAGCGTCCGAGAAATCAATGTCTTTGTCTTTTTTTGCGGCGATGGCCCGGATGTCTCGCTTCTGCTCCTTTGTGAGCTTCCTCATAGGCTCTCCTTTCGTGGGACTCGGCGGCGCGAGCCGAGATGACCGCGAATGACTTCTTCTTCGTCTTCTTCATAAAAAGTATGAACGACCAACAGAATCGAACCCGGCCCTATGGCTCCGACCGTTATCCAACGTTCCTCATCCTCAGCGACGTCACGCTGCGTAATCGCGTAGGGATCGTCGAAAACGAGAACGGCAGTTTCAAAGCGAACGTCGTGCTTGCGAAGATTTTGGCGGTTCTTGTTCTCATCCCATATGAATCGCATAGCAAGTCGCGGCAAGACACCATAACTGATGCAAATGAACAATGTCAATACATTTGTACGTACGTCATGGATTCAGGGTGGCGCTCCAATACCCCGTCATCGAACGTGGGTGAGCTTCAGTGTCCCGACCGCCAGAGTCTTACCGGATGAAGCGCTATGCGCTCCAACACTGGACTCCTCATAAGGATAGCCATCCGTAGTTTCGCAGGGCATTGTTATGATGGGAGCCGGCTTCAGCTACGACGGTAGTCCACATCTTGCCCATCTGTACGCGTCAACCGCATACCGTTTCACCGGCAAAGAACGGGATAGCGAAAGCGGGCTGGACAACTTTGGCGCTCGCTACCATGCGAGTACGATGGGTCGCTTCATGTCCCCCGATCGAGTGGGTGGACACCAAGAAGATCCCCAGACGCTAAACAAATACGCCTACGTCCGCAACAATCCTTTAAATCTGACCGATCCGACGGGCCTTGATCTTTACATGCAGGGATGCGGCGACGATACAAACACCTGCAAAGACAACTTTGTAGGGACTACAGACGACAAGGGCAACTTCGCGAGGACCACGATAAAGTCCGATGAGAACGGGAATTTTGACGGACACAATGTGAATTTCAATTCGAGTGGGATTCACATCGATGACAAATACCAAGGGGTATGGGCTCCTGGTACGCATGCGACGCGTGTAAACGCTGACGAGAACAACGACCCTGGTTTCGCCGGGACTCACTTTGTTGTGAACTCCAACTGCTTGGGCACGTGCCTCGCAGAAGGCGGGTTGTATTCTAATAGCGGTGACACCTCCGTGTTTAAGGGAGTCATTGCAACTTTGGAGGGACCCAACAAAGACTTGGACAGCTCGGGTAGCCACCCGGGCTTGCAGTACCGAGGCGGGACTGTGGACGGGCCCGATGCTCACCTCAGTTACATCACAGACTCAAATGGGAATCCCGTCAATGGAATGCCCATGCATATTGACAACCGGAATCCGTTCAACAGTGTAGGCGGCCGCCTTGAGCACGGCTGGGATTTGGCTGTTTCTAAGTACATGGAGTATGTTGTGGGGCTGCAAGGACCTCCTCTACCCCCAGACATACGACCACAGAAGAAACAACCATGACTAAACTGATTCGGTGTTATCTAGCAGCTATGCTTCTGATTGCCTGTGTGTCAATCGCCGTGAGCCAGCAAGACACACCTTCAAAGAAACTGAATCTGCCGGGAGCGGATTTTTCGAAAAGCGCCGGGGCAGCTCCTCTTTTCGCCGGAGCACAAGTTGTATGTCGCCTATAGAACTGCAGAAAGTACAAAGCTTGCGTCTACAATCCGTATCGTCGTTTTTGATCCGATGACAGGGAGACAAAGCAACACCCATGACTACGCTGTTCCACCGGCACCCTTGCCTCGCGTGGCCAGCAATTTCGGTCTGAGTCAGGATGGACCACACTGGCCTATGCTGAACTACATGCACCACAGATTCTTCTCACAATTGATGCCCTTACGCTGAACCAAATGAGCATGTCGGATGCGAACCTATTCGGGGATCAGGACTTTGCGCCCCACGTCGCCACCATTACCGGTCAAGCCCTCCTGCTTTCAGCGGGTAAGCTCACCCATGATGGCAAGGTAGCCGCAGTGCATGAAATTCGCAAGATATCCTTGAACCCGAGAGACCTTCGGCGAGTCGTCTTAGAAAAGACGATCCCCGCGGAAGAGGACCTTAACGAGTTGCGTTACTGGCGCAAACACATTAACGCACGACAACGGTTGGGACGAATCATCCCTCTAGACCGCGGCGCTTTGGGCCTTACAAACATGTTGAAAGAGGGCTGGCTTCAGGTTTTCGACGAAACCGGAAAACAGCTTGCGTCGCTGCACAACCCAGAGTGCGGTTTTGCGGGAGCAAGTCTGTCCCCAGACCAACAAGTTGGAGTCGCCGTATGCGAACGAACTGGCTCGGATGAAGAGCACTTGGGGGAAACCCTGCGTCGTGATGCCGTGGTCTTCGAAGTAGAGACACTTAAGGTCATCGGTACCATCCCGATGTCTAAATTGAGCGTGAAGGAGCGCGGGCCCGGACGAGATGACCTCTGGGTAGCGGTCCCCTCGCCCGTCGTTTGGCACGGAAAGGACATCGTGCTGCTTGCGATTCCAGACTTTCCCGATTTGATAAATCTATACTCCATCGCTCGACCTGCGGCTACGACGCGCTGAACCACATGTACGAGTGCTCATTCGATCAAGCGCTTTTCGCGCACAAATTCACCGGCAACGAACGCGACTCCGAATCCGGCCTCGATAACTTCGGTGCCCGCTACTACTCTTCCTCCACGGGCCGCTTCATGTCTGTCGACCCGACTTTCAAGAGCGAAATCCTGGAGCTGCCGCAAACGTGGAATCGCTATAGCTATGTTTACAATCGGCCGACATTTGCAACGGATCCAGATGGGCGGTGCCCACCCTGCATTGGTGCGATAATAGGTGGGGTTGTGGAAGGAGGCTGGAACTTAGGCTCCCAACTTTACCACAATGGGGGCGCCATTAGGCAGGTTTCCGGGCGCGAGGTTTTCGCTAATGCAGCCGGCGGTGCTGTAGCAGGTTTCATTGCGGGGGCGACAGGGGGCGGGAGCCTGCTTGTCGAGGCGGCTGCTGGAGCAGGTGCGAATGTTGCTGGTGGGATCGTCACGCGTACGGTCGAAGGTGAGGATGCCAGTGATATTTTTTCTGCTGACGAAATCGAAAACGAAGCTGTCTCGGGTTTTGTGGGTGGTGGCGCAGGGCATCTCGCGGCTGATTTTATCCATGTCCCCGAGGAACCTGCGCTACCTGGCTCGCGCCGTCACGCAGTGGGTCGTCGAAAGCTTGCGAAATACGACGCAGCAGTCGCAGCAAGAAATAATGCCGAAAGACTACACACAGGCGTCCACGTGGGCGTGCATGACGTGACGGGCAAAGTTGGAACAGGAGCTTTCTGGAACATCTTTGATTGGATGTTTTCTCCACCGCCACCTCCGCCACCTCCACCCATGAACCCCCACTCAACTTCGCGGATTGTCGGGTGCGAATATATGGATGGGACTCCTTGTATGTTATAAGACCTGGTTGAACCTCTTTTTGAGCGAAGGACATTGCAGGAGTTAAGTAGAATGCAAAGCTGATCCTATGAACCACAAGGAAGCGCGGGCACGTATTAGAGAACAGGCGGCGGAAGAAGCAAGAAAGGACGCGGAGCAGGAGGTGCTTCTTGAACGGCGCCTACGGAGGTGGAAGCGCGGAACAATATCAGTGGGCATTGCGCTAGTAGCGAGCTGTGGGGCCGTCATACCATTTCTCTACGGCTATCCTCTGCATGATCGGTGGGATGCTATCGGCAAGAGAATTCTGCTGCTAACAATGGGGTTGTTTTTGGCGTTTACGTACACTGCCGGAACCACTTACACCTTTTGGTCATACCTCAGAGCCATAAAAAAGATTCACGCGAGATTTGCCCCCCGGGCCGCGGATACCCAACGGGCAAATAAGGGTGATTAGATGACCGGCTCCTTCGACCGAGTAGACTTGCCGGTTCTGCTCTAGATGAACGCCGTCCCGCCTTTCGAACTCTCGCGAGTCTCGCGTGAGTAGTTCTTCGAACTGCAAAGATCCCCGGACGGTCTTGGTCATGCTAAAATACCCGTGAGAAGCAGCGTCATGCCCAAGCTCAGACCCTTTCTTGTTTATTCAGCGGTGCTTACTTTCTTTGGTTGTTCGTCTAAACAACCACTACGGGTGCCCGACGCTGCGGCCCAACAGCACATACGAGAAGTGATTTCAAGCCTGGACCCCCATAGCTCAATTCGGCGAACGCTGGAAGGGGATCAGTATGCTAGCGGCGTCCATGAAACTTGGATGGATGACATGAGGGCAGTGGGTTTACGCGAAGTTGTGTTTGAAGTTTACGGCGTTTGGCGCACTGGATCAGGTTTTCGACCAAAAAGGGTTGAGCGCGTCATATACCGAACTAAGTACGATAGCCCAAAGTCTCAGCTGATAGATACCGACCGAATTGCCAAAGTCAGGACATCGGGTTTAGAGGCGAAGCTTCAAGACGTCGCCTGGAAGCGGGCTACGAGTTCGAGATGGCCCTTTGAGCCTCGCTTTTCCTTATTGGGAGACAATTGTTTTGTCGATGTCTACCTGTTTGATGATGAATGGATTGGTGATCGTTGGCGCTTTACAAATACCCCGATCATTACACCTGGCGATCCCGTAGAGGTGCCACTCTATTCAGTGGCACATGTCGGTGACCTCCACGGATTATCCCAATTGTTGAATACCCGAACTTTTGATAGGAAAGATTTGGACAATGCGTTAATCGGGGCTATAGATCTTCCTTCCGATAACACCGACGTGATTCGGCTACTCCTATCGGCCGGGGCGGACGTGAATACCAGCCTTGACGATGGCACAACCATTCTCATGGAATCTGTTTCGTCCTTGAATATCGTCAACATCGAATTACTGGTGTCCTCAAGAGCCGACCGCTCCCGAAAGAACCGGGCGGGCGACACTGCGATCTCCATCCTTAACAAGCAAATCACACGCGCGGAAAAATCAGGCGGAGCGCTCCCGGACTTTGTTGATGAAATTGTCAAACTGCTGAACTCCGATCCGTTATAATAGGGCCTGCAGACATGATGTCGGTGATCTCCCCCTAGCTCCGCTGACGAGATGATCGCCATTCGAACACTTTCCAATCCCGCTTGAGCTGTTCGTCGAACTCGCGCTTGTCCTCGCCCGATTTCGCGGCGTGTTTTCGGTCCCAGGAATAGCCCGGCGCGGTAGTTCACTATTTTAAACTTTCCTTTTCCCTGATTTTCTTCGCTGCTATGCACAGAGTTACTTTGCCTCGGAAGTTCAAGCCGATCACACGTCCAGCACTTGTGCGTATCGACACAGAGAACAAAGTCTCTTCGTCTTATACTTCACGTGCCCTCCGATAATGTCCTGAGGTGGTCTTCAATGTTTCCGACTTCCGGGTCTACGCCCATTGCACGAAGCAATTTCACGTCATCGTCTGTAAAGACTACATGCGGCAAGAATGTGGGACAGACCACACCAGAGCAGTGATGACAGAACCGCTGCTGGTTTCGGACGTTGAGGATAAGCACTGTAGTGCTTGCTCCGCATGTTGGACAAATTTTCATCTGTTAACCCGGCCTAAATCCTTCAGCCGTTCTGCTATCGGATACGAATCAAGAAGGTCCGCGACAAATGTTCTCTGCCCAGGGTCCATCGCTTCGGGTCTGCATCCGTAGCAATAGCGTGCCGCTCGCTCTGGCGTGTTGAATCCAGCACGGCAATCTATTAGATGAACTTCAGTCTCTCCGCTACAATTTTTGCACTTCACGGTTCTCCTCTTGTGGTCTCGCAAACACCAGCGGAAATCTGTGGCATCCATTCTCGGTATGGACGAACACTGATAGTTCGTCGGCACGCATCAGATACCTGGGTTCGACGCAATAGACGATGTTCGTGTACTTTTCATGGTTTAGGTCTGCAAGATGGAACGACCCGTCATCTGAGAATAGAAACATATTGTAGTTAAGGTCTCTTTGGGACTTGTCGGACTTGCCGTCAATCACGAGATGCCCTGACTCGTCTATTACGATGACTCGTCGGATTTGAACATTTTGTTTCCGTGACCAGCGCCCCAGGATGAAGCAGACATGCTCCAATCGATGATTCAGTTGATTCTCACCTGGAACTGGTGCGAACGGAACTATCGCCGCGGCCCCGCCAATGCCGATAAGCTTTAGGAAAGTTCGTCTATTCATTTCGATGGTTCCGCAGGGCTGTACGGCGTAAGACGCTCCCAATCCTTACTCTTTAACCTGGCCGATCTCGCCCAGGTCTACACATTCAATATGTGCTATTTTACAAGGGGAAATAGATTATGGCGGAGAGGGTGGGATTCGAACCCACGGTACGGTTTCCCGTACGCTCGCTTTCGAGGCGAGTACTTTCAACCGCTCAGTCACCTCTCCGCGGTTGTTGCAGGCTTAATCGTAGCAGAGCGCTGCGTTGTTCGGCAATCCAGGGGCGGACCGTTTGCAAATGCTTTGCGTAGAGCAAACCTTAGCTGCAAAATGATCATGGACGGCGGGGCATCGCGAAAATCCCGAAGAGCGCTTGCTAAGCTCGGCGTTTAGCGAAGAAAGACTGGATGATGGCGGCGCAGTCAGCGGCCAGAACGCCGGCGGTGACTTCTACCCGGTGGTTGAGGCGCGGGTGGGAGAGGATTTCGAAGCAGGAACGGACGGCACCGCCTTTGGGATCGTCGGCGCCGAAGACAAGGCGCGGGACACGGGCTTGGACGAGGGCGCCCGCGCACATACTGCAGGGCTCAATGGTGACGTAGAGCGTGGTATCAGCAAGGCGGTAGTTGCCAAGCCGGCGGGCCGCTTCTCGCAGACTGACGATTTCGGCGTGGGCGGCGGGGTCGCAATCGCGCATGGTGCGATTGCCAGAACGGGAAAGGATCTTGCCGTCGTGGACGAGCAGGGCGCCGACGGGGACTTCGCCGGCCTCGGCAGCGGAACGCGCTTCAGCGAGTGCTTCCTGCATGAACTGGATGTCAACATCCATCGTCGGCGAGAGAATAACATGCGCAAACGCGGGGAAACGAAATTAACAAACTGCTGGGTCGAGGGAGGCACCAGGCACGAGGAGAACAAAGAGGGCAGAGAACGGAGGCATTAACGCGGAGAAGCAGCGGCATAGAGAAGAAAGAGATAAAAGCAGTTGCTTGACAATTACGGAGTGGGGAAACACACTAAACGCATGCGGGAACTCCTGGAGCGGTTGTTTCAAGTGGATTTTTTGAAGGGCCTCGCGGTTACTTTCCGGGCGCAGCATCCCAAGAATATTGTCACCGAGCAGTATCCGCTGGAACGGCCGATGATTGCGGAGCGCTTTCGTGGGGCGCCGCGGCTCAACAATAACCCCGAGACGGGCGAGACGCTGTGTATAGGCTGCAATTTGTGCGCCTTAGCCTGCCCGGAAAACCTAATCGTAGTGGGCTGGCAACGTGACGACGCGACGCGGAGGAAAGTGCTCACACACTTCACCTACGATACCTCGCGGTGCATGTTCTGCGGACTCTGCGAAGATGCTTGCCCCGTGGACGCGCTGGAACTGACGCAAGATTTCGAGATGGCCTACTTCACGCGGGAAGGCGCGATCTGGGACCGTCACCGCCTCGAACAAGGGCCCACGCCTGCACGCTATACCCGCTGAAGATACCGAATGGAACTTCGCAGAGATCCCATCACACAAAGCTGGGTCATCCTGGGACAGGGAGAAGCACTTGCCGCTGCGCCGGAGGAATGCCCGCTGGAGCCGGCCAAGATCGAGAAGCTGCGGTCCATTCTGACGTGGCCGGCGGAAGGGGCATGGCAGGTGCGCGTGTTGCCCCATCCGCAACCGCTCTATCACGTTGAAGGGGACCCCGGACGCCTGGCCGAAGGGATGTACGACAAGATGGTGGCTCTTGGCGCCCACGAGGTCGTGGTGGAGACGCCGCTCCACGACAAGCGGATGTCGCAGTTCAGCGACGAAGAGATCGAGCGCGTCTTATGCGTGTGGGCGTCGCGTATCGCTGATTTGAAGAAGGACGCGCGGTTTAAGTATGTCAGTGTATTTAAGAATCAGGGTGCGCTGGCGGGAGAAGAATGGTCGCATGCACACTCGCAGGTGACGGCGACGATTTTCGTGCCGCGGCGAATCAAATACGAACTCAGCTCCGCGCACGAATGGTTCAAAGATAAAGAGCGCTGTATTTTCTGCGACACGGTGCGGCAGGAGGAGAAGCAGGGGAAGCGCATCGTGGACGTGCAGGGAGATTACTATGCGCTGTGCCCGTATGCGTCGCGCGTACCATACGAGGTGTGGCTGATGCACCGGCCGCACAATCATTTGTTCGAGCAGCCGCGACCAGGATCGAACCGCAGGCAGTTGGCGGCGCTACTGGGGCGGGTATTGCGCCGGCTGGAGAAAATGTCACTGGCATATCATCTCGTCGTGCATACATCGCCCAATACGAAGAACAAAAAGGGTGAATTGGCGGGCTACTGGAAGACGCTGGCGGATGATTACCACTGGCATATCGAAATACTTCCGATAGTCGAAAAGACCAGCAAGTCTTACAGCATCAAAGAGGTGTATTTCAACGCCGAACTGCCGGAGCAGGCGGCCGCGAACTTGCGAGCGTTGGACCCCAATTCATGAAGCACGGCCATGCGAATCCAGGTGAATTAGGCAGAATCCTCCTTAACTTGATCATTTTGCTGTTTTTTGTGATTTTTTCCGCGCTGTTGTACCTAGTGAGGCGTCCGATTCTCCGCTATACGGCGGAATCGTGGATCATCGAGGATCCTCTCGACAGAGCAGACGCGGTCATGGTTTTAGGCGACGATAATTTCTACGCCGATCGGGCAACGCGAGGAGCAGAATTGTTCAGGGAAGGGAAGGCGTCTGTGATGGTCGCGAGCGGAAGACGCCTGCGGCCGAATGCGGGGATCGCGGAGTTGATGGAACACGACTTGGTCGAGCGCGGAGTGCCCAGGGATAAGATCGTGCGGTTTGCCCACGACGCGGATAGCACGCTGGAAGAAGCGCAGGCACTTGCGCGACTCGCAAAAGAGAGAAAATGGCACAGCGCAATCGTGGTGACATCGAATTTTCACACGCGACGCGCGCGCTATATATTCCGGCAAGTTTTTCCGCAGGGTTTGGAGGTGCGTATTGCGAGCGCGCGGGACGGAGACTTTGATCCCCAGCATTGGTGGGAAAAGCGCAAGTCTATCAAAGAGTTAGCGCGGGAATTCACCGGCATGGCGGTGGCCTTGTGGGAGCTAAGCGGGAGAAAGGAGACAAGTGGGACACCGCAATCGGTAGTGGATTTGGGGGGACTAATTCCGCCATTAGTGGTATAGGCTTTCAGGAAACACCCCAGATTTGCCTTCCCCCATTGTTGTTTACACCCACTAAGTCGTGTACTATGTTCAATCTTCCGAGTCGCAGTTCCAACCAGCCCTGCGATGAACGGCTTCGAAAATCCAGTTTTCGATGTAGAGGTGTCTGATGTGGAAAAAAGAAGATTCGAAGCCCGCAGGAGTTTCCGGCGACCCCGTGAATTCTGCGACTCGGTCCAGCCTCGCAGCGAGCAGTTCACCTGCAACGGTGGGTGCGCTTCCAACTTCACCGCGAGCGGCGGCATGCATCAGCCAGGGTATCAGGATCAAAGGCGAAATAACGGGCAGTGAAGATCTTTTTGTCGATGGTATTATCGAGGGAAAACTGAATTTGGCGAACGGGAGTTTAACTATTGGCCCCAACGGACATGTGAAGGCAGATGTGCACGCCCGCGAAGTCATCGTGCGAGGAAAAATCGAAGGAAAAATCACGGGGAGAGACAAGGTTCAACTCTGGAGCACCGGTCAAGTCAGCGGGGAAGTGCAAACGGATCGCCTGGCCATAGAGGATGGCGCGCTGTTGCGCGGAAAGGTCGAAGCGGGACGGCAGACGAACAAGCCCGCAGAGATCAAGGCTTCAGTGGCAACGCCGATAGGCAAGACTGCCGACAGGATCACTGTGAACTCCGGAACGGCGGCGGACTAACAATGAGCTTTCTGCACAAACTGGGTCTTGGAATGGGAAGCGGGACAAGCACAGGCTTTTCCCTGCCTCTACACTCGAACTCACGCTCGCGCACGCCCGGTACGCCGATCTCCGACGTAGGCGGTGCGCGCCCGTCGGACCTGCCTGGATCGACGCGGGTATCGAACGGGCTGAAAGAATTCTTGTGGAATCTTGACGGTCTAGGGCGGGGTGCGCTGCTTGATCTGGGGCCCGCCTGGCAGACCACTTTGAGTTTCTTCATCGACCGCGGCTTTCGCGTTTCGTCGGAAGACATCCTTCGGGGATGGAAAGCATTTCTCACCGCGGAAGAGACGCGCTTGCGCGATAACGCCGATGCATGCGAAACGCTGGACATGACGCCGAGTGGTCGGGCGGCGCGCTTCCTGCTCGAGAACCTCCAGTACCAGCGCGCATCCTTTGACGCCGTGCTCTTGTGGGACTTGCTGGACTACCTGGAGCCGACGCTCGTGAAGCAGATGGTAGCGAACCTGACGGAGGTTCTGCGGCCCGGCGGCGTGATTCTGGCATTGTTTCACAGCAAAAAGCCGGAGGGTTTTCAGCGCTATCGTGTAGCTGATTCAAATACATTGCAAGTGATCTCGTCCGAGGTCATCTGCCCGGCGCAAAAGGTCTATCAAAACCGCGAGATCCAGGACCTCTTTGCCCGCTGTCGAACAATGAAGTCGTTTGTCGGCCGCGACCAATTGCGCGAAACACTTTTCATCAAGTAACCGGCGGAACTTTCCAATCGACGCAAAGAATTATGGGGATTGCGTGTTCACCCGAGTTCACCATCTATTGGCTTGCTTTCAACGAACCAGAGGAGTACAAGCAAGGTGTGAGCTCAAGGAGCTCCGGAGGGACTATGACTCCACCGGGCTTAGAGCTGCACGACAACTGATCACACCGCTTTTGCGGTGCGCGTCGCTCGCGAAACATACGTGCTCTTAGCGCGCTTCCGAGTCGACACAGTAAAATAGCGAAGGGGGGAGCCGCCAGGCTCCCCCCTTTCGTTTGGCGCTGACTTTTCGAGCTATTGTTGCGTCGCAGCCTTGCGATGCTGGTGGTGACGCTTGCCACTGCTGTGCTTACGATGGTGGCGATCGTGCGAGGATGCTTGGTTGGCCGCCTGCGGCTGAGCGGAGTGCGCAGTATTGGGTGGAGCTGATTGCATGGCAGAAGCCTGTAGCGTGGGCAGAAAAAGGGCCGGCGTAGACGCCAGCAAGAGGAATTGAACCAATCGTTTCACGGCAATTCTCCCAAAAGAAATGTCTCCCGTATGGATATTGAATCACAGGTTGCAGAGAAAGTCTTGGGGAATTGAGTTCGCGAGGGTATCTGAATTTGACGGGTCGGTCTCCGCAGGATTCTTCTCTTGTTGCGGGGGCTTCGGAAACGTTTAGTTGGTTTTTCTGACCGGCGCGATTAACCGCCGAACTTGAGTCGCTCGAGCCACTGGATGGCCTCACGCTGGCTGGCAATGATCTGCGCCTGCCAGACCAGAGCGACGGACATGAAGCTCAGGGAAATAACACAAAAGAGGAGAACGAGGCCGATGTTGGACTCGTGAGCGGGAAGACGCAATACGCGCCGAAACCAAGCCATAGTAAGGGGTCTCCTAGTACTCGAGTCGATCTGTTAGCCGCGGCTCGCGAATCCGAGCCGGCAGCGCTAGGGGGCGGGGCGTCTGCCTGAGAATCTCAGCGCAATTGCGGGGCCAAGACTCTCAGGTTGTGCCCGACCTCTTATCCCGCGGAAAATAGATGGTTTGTGAAACCAGGCGGAGGCGATCCATACGATGATTCGAGTTGCGGTGGGTAATTTTACACGCATTTGCGCAACATTTTTTCCAGACACATTTAGTTTCTAGTGGTGATCGCCGCCATCAGTCGCTCCCAAATGTCTGGAACCTGGAGTGGCAGACGTCGCGTATGAAGAGCGTCAGGCCGGTCCTGTGAGGCTCCTTCGGACTTGTCGCCGGTAAGGAGGATGGTGCGGTCGCAAAAGGGGAAGAGACTAGCACCCAAATCGGACGTGGCGATGCCGACAGTGTGGGCATGATAGCGGAGTGCCCGGTCGTAGAGCTTCGTAAGGGCGCGAATACACCCCTGGACGCTCGAGCCGATAGCCGTGGACCAGAGGACGCCGTGTTGGCGGAATTGCAAGTTGCGGGTGCGTCCCTCAGTAAGGAATTTCCGGACTTGTTTATCAGAGGCGCCGGCGAAGAAAAATATGTCGTCAAAATCGCGTTGCCGGGCAAGTTCAGCCTCTCTTCGCGGCA
>WNGI01006997.1_pt1 | contig 14911 bp, 14 predicted proteins | sample 5400621 | NCBI WGS metagenome assembly WNGI01 (sample SAMN13153374, study PRJNA577476) | soil metagenome | isolation source: 20 cm soil or saprolite under Garry oak tree replicate 1 | place: USA:California | collected 2016-06-15 | reverse complement strand
TGCCCGCGTGGAGGTGGTGGGCAGCAACCTCGCAGCCGCCTCCAAAAAAGAACGGAGCTCTCACGGGCTCCGCTCTTTTTTTACAGCCTTTAAAGTTTCGGCAGGGTAACGCCAGTCTGACCCTGATACTTTCCTTTCTTGTCTCGATACGACACGAGCGGTTCTTCTTCACCCTTGAAAAAAAGAACCTGCGCGATGCCTTCATTCGCGTAAATCTTCGCCGGCAACGGTGTCGTGTTGGAGATTTCGAGAGTCACGAATCCCTCCCACTCAGGCTCGAACGGCGTGACATTCGTGATGATTCCGCATCGAGCATACGTGGACTTGCCGACTGTGATCGTCACGACGTTGCGCGGAATTCTGAAATACTCCAGTGATCGCGCGAGAGCAAAAGAGTTGGGCGGAACGATGCAAACATCCCCGGTGAATTCGACGAAGCAGTTCGGATCGAATTGCTTGGGATCGACCACCGAGCTCATGACATTTGTAAAAATCCGGAACTCATTCGCGACGCGCATGTCGTAGCCGTAGGAGCTGACACCGTAGGAAATCACTCCAGCGCGTACCTGGCTGTTTTCGAAGGGCTCGATCATGCCATGCTCGAGCGCCATCCGCGTGATCCAGCGATCGGATTGGATTGACATTCAGTGGATAGAATTTTGCTGAGGACGCGGCCGATGACGGCCGTCGAGGGAAGAGCGAGAATGTATTTCGGCGCGTCGATTCACGCCACCGCATCGAGCGCGCGCAAGGCCCCTTTCGCCGGTGCACCGCGGCACGATAGATTTTCAGAATCGGAGCTAGTGAAATTTTTCACGAAGTCGGAAACTCGATGAGTCGCGCGTACTTGCCGGTCCTGATGTTGCTCGGTTTCGTGGTCGCCAACGCGATCCTCATCGTGGCGATTTCGGCGCTCACGATGCGATCGCGGCCGACCCCGGTCAAGCAGAATCCGTACGAATCCGGAATACCGCCGCTTGGCGATGCGAGAGAAAGATTCTCAATAAAGTTTTATCTCATCGCGATTCTGTTCATCATCTTCGACATCGAGACCGTTTTCATGATTCCGTGGGGAGTTGCCTACCAGCAGCTGTCCTGCACGGTGCCACTCAGGCAAGGCCTTTGCCCGCTCGGAAACGTCTCGTTCTTCGGACTCGGCGAGATGCTCGTGTTCATGATCATTCTTTTCGTCGGGCTCGTTTATGTCTGGAAAAAGGGAGCGCTGCAATGGGATTGATCGCGCCCCCCAACCACAAAGTCGTTTCCTACGTTCCCGAAACCCAGGAAGGCTGGGTCGCAACGCGACTCGATTTCCTCGTTAACTGGAGCCGAGCGAACTCATTGTGGCCGATGCCGTTCGGTACGGCGTGTTGTGCGATCGAGTTCATGGCTACAGCGGCGAGTCGCTTCGACCTCGCGCGATTCGGAATGGAACGAATGAGTTTCTCTCCGCGACAGGCGGATGTCCTGATCTGCGCCGGACGCGTTCCGTTCAAGCTCGCGCCGATCATTCGACGAATCTGGCAGCAGATGCCCCAGCCGAAATGGTGCATCTCGATGGGCGCGTGTGCGTCGAGCGGCGGCATGTTCGACAATTATGCAGTGGTGCAGGGAATCGACACGATCATTCCCGTCGACGTGTACGTGCCGGGCTGCCCGCCGCGTCCCGAAGGATTGATTCACGGAATTCGACTGCTGCAGGACAAAGTGATGAACGAGCGGAGCAGCGATCCACGCATCCGCGACGAGATGAATCCGGATCCATCGAGCGAGCTATACATTCCGCCGCCCGACATCAACGAGCTCGGCGAGCCATTCGGCAATTCAGTTCACCAGAATCGAAGCGCGCCATGACGGTTCGTTTTGATACAGTCACACCAGGCAGCGCGCTCAAAGACGCGCCGCTTCCCGCAAGTCCGAAGGAAGTCAACCAATTCGGAGAGCCGGCAAATCCTAGCGCGGCTGCACTCGCAGAGCGCTTTCCAATGGTTGTAGAGCGACAGCTGGTGATTTGGGGCGAGACGGTGGTGTACATACCGCCGGGAACCGCTGTCGAGTACCGCGACTTCGACCGACCGATCGAAGTCGTATGGCATCTCCGCTCGCTTCCGTACCGCCGTTTTCTGCGAGTGAAAACCCAGCTGTCGAAGACGGAACCGCTCGAGGTTCCGAGCGTGTGGTCGATCTGGAAATCGGCCGACTGGCTCGAGCGAGAGTGCTACGACATGTTCGGAATAAAATTCAAGGGACATCCTGATCTGCGGCGCATCCTGATGTGGGAGCAGTACCGCGAAGGGTTTCCCTTGAGAAAAGATTTTCCGTTGCGTGGCCGCTTCAGTCGAGCCGAGCAACTACGGCAGGCGCTCGCGCAGAATCCTGAAGCGCGCTACTCGATGGAAGAGCTCACAGTCGCCGATGCATTCGAGGATCTTCCGGAAGACATGCGCCTTCGCTTGACCTCGGGCGAGAGGACCGGCGAGTAGATGGCAACTGGAAAGCGCATGGTGGAAGTCGAGCTGTCGACAACTGGACTCGACGCGCAAGGTCGGCCGCAGCGAGTGCCGCTTGTGACCGGTGAGGGCGGAGGCATTGCGATCGCACCGCCTCCTTCAATCGAGCCCGAGCTTTCCGCGGATCACATGCTGATCAATCTCGGGCCGCAACATCCCGCGACGCATGGTGTGTTGCGGCTCGTCCTCGAGCTCGATGGTGAAACCGTCGTTAGATGCATTCCGCACATTGGATATCTGCACTGCGGATTCGAGAAGATCGGCGAGTATCGCCAATACAATCAGATAATCCCCTGGACCGATCGCGAGGATTACCTCAACTCGATCGGCAACAACGTTGCGTTCGCGCTTGGCGCGGAGCGGTTGTGGGGAATCGACGTGACCGAGCGGTGCAAAGTTTTGCGCGTCATTGCGTGCGAGCTTTCGCGAATCATTTCACACCTCGTGTGGCTTGGCACGACTTGCATCGACATCGGCGCGTTCACGCCCTTCTTGTGGGCGTTCCAGCAGCGGGAAAACGTCTACAACCTACTCGAGGGCTGGGTTGGCGCGAGACTCACGACGTCGGCAACCCGCGTCGGTGGAATGGCGGCGGACATACCGTCAGGGTGGCTCGATGGGCTCAGAAAATTCATTCGGGATTTTCCCGATACTGTTTTCGAGATCGATCGCATGCTGACGAAGAACGCTATCTGGGTTGGCCGCACCGTTGGACTTGGCGTGATGTCGCCCGACGAAGCGGTCAACTGGGGACTTTCAGGACCGATGCTTCTCGCATCGGGAGTTGCGTACGACGTGCGTCGCGATTTTCCGTATCTCGATTACGAGACTTACGATTTCGACGTGCCGGTCGGGACGAATGGCGACGTGTACGATCGCTACCTGGTAAGGATGGAAGAGCTGCGACAGTCAGTTCGCATTCTGGAGCAGGCGGTGAAGCGGTTGCCCGACGGACCCGTGAACATCGACGATCCGCGAGTGATCCTGCCTCCAAAATCAAAAGCGACGAGCGAGATGGAATCGATGATCCATCACTTCAAGCAAGTGATGGAAGGTCCTCGACCGCCTGTTGGCGAGTCGTACGTTGCCGTCGAGAGTCCGAAGGGGGAGAAGGGGTACTACATGGTTTCGGATGGAACCTCGAAGCCCGTGCGGTGGCGCATCAGGCCGCCGTCGTTCGTAAACCTTGCGGCGATTTCGAAAATGGTCGAAGGACATCTCCTCTCCGACGTCATCGCAATCAATGCGAGCATCGACATTGTGATGGGAGAGATCGACCGTTGAGCGAACGCGCGATGGGCGGGCTCGAGTCGCCGGATCTTGCGTCTCATGATGGCCACGCTCTGGATCGTGCAACGCGAGCGCGGTTGGGTCAGCGAGGATTCGATGGCCGAGGTCGCTGAGCTGTTAGAGCTGACTCCGGCGTATGTGAAGGGCGTCGTGACGTTTTACACGATGTATCATCAGCATCCGGTCACGAAATATTTCATCCAGGTATGCACAACGTCACCTTGCGGAATCTGCGGCGCTGAGGAGGTCGTAAAGGCGCTGCTTCGGCACACACGAGCGGGAGAACTTGGTGTCCCTTCGCCGGATGGCAGATACACAGTGATTGAAGTCGAATGCCTTGGCGCCTGCGGATTCGCGACGCCGATAATGATCAACGACGATTTCATTGAATCGGTCACGCCCGACAAAGTGCCCGACATTTTGAAAGGATTAGCCTGATGGGATATCCGCACCCATCGCACGCGCGTGAAACTCCGATCTTGTCACGCCATTTCGGCGAGCCCGAAGCGCGCACATTGCACGGCTGGACAGGACGCGGCGGCTACCAGGCTCTCGAGAAGGCGCTGAGCATGGCGCAGCCTGACATCGTCAACATCGTGAAGGAATCAGGGCTACGCGGACGAGGCGGCGCGGGTTTCCCGACGGGAATGAAATGGTCGTTCATGAAGCCCGGCGATGGAAAGCCGCACTATCTCTGTTGCAATGCAGACGAGTCGGAACCTGGAACGTTCAAGGATCGCGAAATCATGAGGTGGACGCCGCACGCGCTCATCGAAGGATGTGCGATCGCCGGGTGGGCCATGGGGGCGGCGATCCGCGAGGCATACGACGCCGGCATCCTCGGAGCCAACGCTATGGGAAGCGGGAAGCGCCTCGACGTTCACGTCCATAAGGGTGCGGGCGCCTACATCTGCGGTGAAGAAACAGCGCTGATGGAATCACTCGAGGGCCGTCGCGGAAATCCACGCATCAAGCCTCCATTTCCAGCGGTGTCCGGCGTGTTCAGCCAGCCGACCACAATCAATAACGTCGAGACGCTCGCTGCGGTTCCCCAGATCCTGATGAAAGGCGCCGGGTGGTACAAGGAAATGTCGCTCTCTAATCCGAAGAGCACCGGCACAAAACTCTATTCGGTTTGCGGAAACGTACAGCGGCCTGGAACCTACGAAGTCGTGATGGGATTTCCGTTCGGAGAATTCCTTCACGACGTGTGTGGCGGCGCGGGTGGCCGCAAGAAGTTGAAAGCCGTTATTCCCGGGGGCGCCTCAGTTCCAATTCAGACAATGGCCGAGGCCGAAGCGACCCTCATGGATTACGAGGGATTCGTCGCACAGGGATCGATGCTTGGCTCGGGTGGAGTGATCTTGATCGACGAAGACCAATCGATGGTGCGCGTGATTGCTCGGCTCGCGCGTTTCTTCGCCCATGAGAGCTGCGGACAATGCACGCAGTGCCGCGAAGGAACAGCGTGGACGACAAAAATTCTCGAGCGCATCCGCGACGGTCAGGGAACGATGGAAGATCTCGACACGCTGCTCGACACCGCGGACAACATGACAGGCACGACGATTTGCGTGCTGAGTGATTCGTGCGCGGTTCCAGTGATTTCAGGAATCAAGAAATTCCGCTCGGAGTTCGAAGCGTTGATTCAGGGAAGGCGAGTGCATTCTGTTCTCACGCAGGTGGCCTGATGGCTGAACCGAAAATGGTCAACCTGACGATCGAAGGCCGCGCGGTTAGCGTTCCTGAGGGAGTGTCCATTCTCGAGGCTGCAAAGACTGCCGGCATTCTGATTCCTCACTACTGCTATCACCCGGGACTTCCAGTTGCCGGTGTATGCAGGATGTGTCTCGTCGAAGTGGAAAAAGCGCCGAAGCTCGCGCCTTCTTGCGCGACTGCCGTTGCCGAAGGTCAGGTCGTCCGCGTCTTCACCGACCGCGCGCTGAAGGCGCGCGAAGGCGTACTCGAGTTTCTCCTCATCAATCATCCGCTCGACTGTCCAATTTGCGATCAGTCGGGAGAGTGCGAGCTTCAGGATTATACGTTCCAGGAAGGGCGGCCTGATTCACGGTATCGCGATCCGAAGCGATTCAATCCGGTCGAGGATTTCGGCGGCGACGTTCTCTACGTTCCGAACCGCTGCATTCTTTGCACGCGCTGCGTGCGATTCATGGATGACGTCGCGCACGATACAGTTCTCAATGTCAGCGAGCGCGGCGATCGCGCACTGATCGGAAAATTCGAGGGCAAGGATTTAACTCATCCCTGGGCGGGCAACGTTGTCGATCTGTGTCCGGTCGGGGCGCTGCTCTCGAAGGATTTTCTCAACAAGTCGCGTGCGTGGGAGCTCGATCGTACAGCATCGGTTTGCCCGAGCTGCACGCAGGGCTGCAACGTTATGCTCGAGGTTCGCGACGGCACGGTTACGCGAATCAAGCCGAGGCCGAATGAGGACGTCAACAAGTTCTTCATTTGCGATTACGGGCGTCTGAACTATCGCTGGATCAATCGCACGGATCGAGCGGAGACCCCGCGCGTTCGGACTGATGGCAAGCTTCGCAGTATCGACTGGGATGTAGCGGTTCATGCCGCAGCCGCGCTGCTGCGCGACACGCGTGCATTTGTTCTTGCGTCACCGTTCCTGTCGAACGAAGCGCTTCACCTCTTGTCGCAAGTGATGCGTCGCAATGGCGGCGCCGGTGCATTCCGCGTTGCGACGGGCGACGAGGCTCCGCTTGCTGGAGTCGAAGATCTCGCGCTGCGGCGTGACCGAGCGGCCAATGTTCGCGGAGCGGAGACGTTCGGTTTCGAACGGTCCGGGCGTCCGCTCGAAAAGATGAGGGATGGCGATGTGCTCGTTGTCGCTGACGATGACCTGGATGGGATCACGCCCGAAGAGATTGCACGAGCGAGTCAGTTGATCGTGATATCGACTACCGTGCCTGATGCGGCACAGGATGCGGCGGTCCTTCTTCCCATAACAAACTTTGCTGAAGAAGAAGGGACATTCACGAATTTGCGCGGGCGCGTGCAGCGTTTCATGCAGGCCAAGCAAGCTCCCGGTTTTGCGCGTCCAAGCTGGCTGGTGCTCGGCGATCTTCTCGGTGCACTCGGCGCTCAGGATACTTTCTATCTCCCAGCGGATGTCTTTGCTGACATCGCGAAATCACACAAAGCGTTTTCCGGATTGTCATACGACAAGCTTGGGATGCGCGGGCTTCCGGTGTTGAATGGTCAAGCATCGACAGGCTCACCCGATTTTGACGGCATCGGCGCCGGATCCGGGGGAGCGCGATGATCGGTGTGAGCGCGCTCCTGCAGATGGCGAATCCGCAGCTTCCGCCAACAGGAAGTGGAGTGTTCGTGATCTTCACGATCATCAAGATGATTGCGGTGTTCACGGTTTACATGATCGGAGTCGCACTCCTGACTCTGGCCGAAAGAAAAATCTCGGCATGGATTCAGGATCGTCACGGTCCGAACCGGGTTGGGCCGCACGGAATCGGTCAGCCGTTTGCTGACGGATTGAAGAACTTCATGAAAGAAGAGACCTACCCGGAGGCGGCGTACAAGCCGCTCTTCATTTTGGCGCCAATTCTTTCTTTCATTCCCGCGCTGACGACGTGGGTCGTGATTCCGTTCGGCGCGCCGCTGCCGACGCGGTGGGGACGCATCGACATGGTAGTCGCGGACCTTCCGGTCGGATTCCTGTTTATCCTCGCGATCTCGTCGCTCGGCGTTTACGGAATCGTGCTCGCCGGCTGGGCATCGAACAACAAGTACGCACTCCTGGGAGGATTGAGGTCGAGCGCGCAGATGATCTCATATGAGATCTCGCTCGGCATGTCGACGATTCCTGTTTTGCTTCTCGCGGGCAACGTCACGCTGAATTCCATCATTACGCAGCAGGCTTACGGTGGATGGAACGTCGTCAATCTCACGCTCGCATTTTTCATTTTCCTTGTCGCGGCTTTCGCGGAGACAAACAGGCTGCCGTTCGATTTGCCCGAGGCCGAATCGGAGCTGATCGCGGGCTACCACACCGAGTACAGCGCAATGAAGTTCTCGCTGTTCTTCATCGCCGAGTACGCGAACATGGTTACCGCGAGCGCGTTGATGGTGACGCTCTTTTTCGGCGGATGGGACGTTCCATTCACAGGGCGCGACAACATCGGTCCGTACAGTGGATGGCTGACGCTGCTCTCGATCGGGATTTTCTTCGGGAAGTTGCTCTTCTTCATTTTCTTCTTCATGTGGGTGCGCTGGACGCTACCGCGCTTCCGCTATGATCAGCTGATGTCGCTGGGCTGGAAGATCATGCTTCCGCTCGCGCTCGCCTACATCATCATCATCGCTACGGTCATTCTCATTCTCGAAAGCGCGGGCATCTCACGTGGCGCGATGTACAGCTCGATAATGGGAGTGGTGAACATTGTTCTCGTGATGATCGTATTCACGATTCTCGATCACGGGCGAATCATCAGTCCTGCGTATGGTCGGCTCGAGGCCGCAAGAATTGCGCGGCTCAGACGTATGGCAGCTCGCTCGCCACTCGCATCAGAAGTACTACACCCATGACAATCAACGTAAAAGTTCTCGACCGTCCCATCGAGGACGTGAGTTATCTGAAAGCGACACTCAAGGGTATGGCACTCACCGCGCGGCATTTGATCAAGCCGCACAAGGTGACAATCCAATACCCCGAAGAAAAAATGCAGATCTCGCCGCGATGGCGCGGAACGCATCGAATGCTGACAACTGAAACGGGGAAAGCAAAATGCGTCGCCTGTGGACTTTGTCCGACGGTGTGTCCGGCGAATTGCATCAAGCTCGTGCCGGGTGAAGACGAAGAGGGAAATCGTTATCCGCTCATCTTCGAGATCGACGAGTTCCGCTGCATCTTCTGCGGATACTGCCAGGAGGTGTGTCCGGAAGAGGCGATTCACGTCGGCCGGCACTACGAGAACGCAGAGTACAGTAGAGAAGGTTTCGTTTATGACCTCGAGCGGCTGACGGCGCAAACGCATCCGGTGTGCGAGATGTGGGACCCTGACGATCCCAAGGGAGAGTAGATGGAGCCGCATTATCCGCTCTTCTACACATTCCATTTTTATTTATTCGGCGTCTTCGCCCTTGCGTCCGCGCTGGTGTTCGTAACGCGCAAGAGTCCCGTCGCCGCGGCGCTCTGGCTCGTGAATACGATGTTTTCGCTGTCCGTCCTCTTTGTGCTGCTCGATGCCCAATTTATCGGCGTCATGCAGGTGCTCGTCTATGCAGGCGCGATCATGGTCGTGTTTCTGTTCGTGATCATGCTGCTCAACCTCGGGCATCCGTCGGAGATCGCAGACAAGCGCGGCGTGTGGGCGACGTTGGCAGCGGTTGTCATCGGGCTCATCATGGTCGGCGAGATCATGGTGATCGGGCGCGGTGACGTTGCGACGAAATACGAAGTTCCTCGTGGGTTTGCGGCCGACCAGCTCGCGAAATACGGCGCGGTCGGAACCGTCGCGCGGCCGTTGTTCAATGAGTATCTGCTCGCTTTCGAGCTGACGAGCGTTCTCTTGCTCGTTGCGATTGCTGGCGCAGTCGTGCTCGGCCGACGGAGGGACCCGCGTGCTAGCTGAATCGCTCGCACTTTCCGCGGCCCTTTTCGTAATCGGCGTGGTTGGAGTTCTCACTCGCCGCAACGCGATCATCATCTTCATGTGCGTCGAGCTGATGCTGAACGCGGTGAACCTGACATTCATCGCGTTCTCGCGGGCGTACGGGCCAGCCGGTCAGGTGTTCGTCGTGTTCGTCATGACGGTCGCAGCAGCTGAAGCCGCGGTCGGACTTGCAATCATCATCGCGATCTTCCGTCATCGACAAACTGTCGACCTTCAGAACATCAACATCATGAAAGGTTGATGCTCATACAGGAAGTCGTCACGACCACGCATCCTCTTGCCTCAACCATAGCGCGGTTTGTCTGGCTGCTGCCTGTGCTGCCGCTGCTCGGCTTCGTCATCAACAGCGCGCTCTCGCTCGTAGGCTCGGCGCGAATCGGTCCGCCTAATCCGGACATTGGACACGACGGTGCAGTGGCACCAGTTGACGATCATCACGCAGAGGATCACGCCGCGGGTCCGCACAAGTACGCCGGAATCGTGAGCATCGTCGGACCTGCGGTACTCGTTCTTTCGTTCCTGCTGGGGTTCGCGATGCTCCTTGCGATGAGCTCGGTTACGATGGCTCGACCGTTCACTCAGAGCTACTTCAGCTGGATGCCGGTCGGCTCGTTGCAGATCGATGCGGCGCTGCAGCTCGATCAGCTCTCGATGGTGATGGTGCTCGTCGTGACAGGTGTCGGTGCGCTCATACACATCTTCAGTGTCGGCTACATGCGCGAAGATCCCGGCTATCCGCGCTACTTCGCGTACCTGAATCTGTTCGTCTTTTTCATGCTCGTGCTGGTGCTCGGCGCAAACTTTCCGGTGTTGTTCGTCGGATGGGAAGGCGTTGGACTTTGCTCCTATTTGCTGATTGGGTTCTGGTTCAACGATAAAGTGAATGCCGATGCGGGGAAGAAAGCGTTCATCGTAAACCGCATTGGAGACTTCGGGTTCCTCATCGCGATGTTCATTATGTTCGCGACGCTCGGGGCGCTCGATTTCCACAGCGTGTTCCTGGGCGCGGCTACCAAGCTTCCTTATGGCGGAGAGATCGTAACCGCCATTTGTCTCTTCCTGTTTCTCGGATGCGTAGGAAAGAGCGCGCAGATTCCACTCTACGTGTGGTTGCCCGACGCGATGGCGGGTCCAACACCGGTGTCTGCGTTGATCCATGCCGCGACTATGGTCACTGCGGGCGTCTATCTCATTGCGCGAAGCTCGCCACTCTTCTCGCTGGCGCCTGTGGCAGACCTCGTCGTCGCTTTCATCGGCGGATTCACAGCGATCTTCGCCGCGACGATTGGATTGAAGCAGTGGGACATCAAGAAAGTCCTCGCGTACTCGACGATATCGCAGCTCGGCTACATGTTCGTTGGAGTCGGCGTAGGGGCGTATACAGCCGGCATGTTCCACCTCGTAACGCACGCGTTCTTCAAGGCGCTGCTATTCCTTGGCGCCGGCTCGGTGATCCACGCGATGCACGCTGCGTATCACGCGACACATCGTGATGACGATGCGCAGGACATGCGGAACATGGGTGGGCTCAAGGAATATCTGCCGATCACGTGGCGGTTGATGTGGATTGCGACGCTGGCGATCGCCGGCATTCCGCCGCTCGCCGGCTTCTTCTCGAAGGATGAAATACTCGGCGCGACCTTCGCTCGCGCGCAGGGCTCGGCGCTAACGCAAGCTTCGCTGCTGGGAATTCCGGGGAGTGCCTGGCTCTATCTGATTTACGTCTTCGGCCTCGCCGCAGCGTTTCTCACCGCCGTCTACATGACGCGGATGATGATCTACACTTTTCACGGCCCGAACCGAACCGGCGAGACTGAGCGTTCACACCTTCATGAGCCGCCATGGGTGATGACCGCGCCACTCGTTGTGCTCGGTGTGTTGAGTGCGGTCGGTGGCTGGATCAATCTTCCGAAGCTGATTCCGATCGGGCCAATTGGCTTGTTAGACAGATGGCTCGATCCCGTGGTCGGCGCCTCAGCCGCCCGAGTTGCGGCAGTTAGCCGTACAGAAGCACTAGAGTCAACGAGCACGGAAGCGGCGCTTATCGGATTGGCTGTCGTGGTGGGAATCGCAGGAATATTGTTCGCATGGCGGCGTCTCAACCCGGCGACGCTCGTTCCCAAAGCCGCTGCACCTCCGGAAGAAGGACTCGAACGCATTGTCGCCAACAAATACTACGTCGACGAAGCATACGATCGAGTTATCGTCGAGCCGACATATGAGATCTCTCGCAACTTCCTGTGGCGATTCATTGACGCCGGCGTAATCGACAACTTCTTCGTCAACGGGAGCGCAGCAGTCGCGGGCGCATTCGGCTGGGTCGGATCGAGGCTCCAAACCGGTGCGGTGGGTACGTACGCGTGGGTTCTCGTGATCGGCGTTCTCGCGGTGCTCGGCGCCGTCACCCTTCGCTAGCGCCGACGATGAATTCGTTCCTTCAGTCGATCGGGTACAACGGGTGGGTTCTTCCGGCCCTTCTGATTATTCCAACGCTCGGCGCTGTGCTGCTCGTCGCGCTGGCTCCTCGCGGCGCAGACGATGTACGCCTCGCGGCCGCGAATCGAACAGCGCGAATCATTGCGCTCACGTCCTTCATTGTCGAATTCATCGTATCCGCCGGACTCTGGTGGTCATTCGATCCATCCGTAGCAGGTTGGCAGGCTGCGGTAGATACGTCGTGGATTCCTGTGTGGGGAGTCCGCTTCACGCTCGGAGTGGATGGCATCGCGCTGATGATGATCCTCCTCACGACCTTCATCATGCCACTCGTCGTGCTCGGAAGCTGGACCAGCATCAAAATAAAAGTGAACGCGTTCTTCGCGCTGATGCTCGTTCTCACGAGCGGAATGATTGGAGTGTTCGTCGCGCGGGACCTCTTCCTCTTCTACGTCATGTGGGAAGTGATGCTCATTCCGATGTATTTCATCATTGGCATCTGGGGCGGAGAGCGTCGGATCTACGCGAGCATCAAGTTCTTCCTGTACACTTTCCTTCCGTCGCTGCTGATGCTCGTTGCGATTCTTTACCTGGGCGTGCATGCAGGGAATGGAGGAACGCCGAACTTCAGTTACGACTATTTGATTGAGCACCTGACAGTTGCTCCACGAGCTGCGCTATGGCTCTTCGCCGCGTTCTTCCTCGCGTTTGCGGTGAAGGTCCCGATGTTCCCGTTTCATACATGGCTTCCTGACGCACACGTCGAAGCTCCGACGGGCGGCTCAGTTGTCCTCGCGGCGATCATGCTCAAGATGGGCACGTTCGGATTCTTGCGTTTCGCTCTGCCCCTTTTTCCCGGGGCAGCGATGAACCCGACTGTCCGCGCAACGATCGCAGTTCTGGCAGTCATTGGAATTGTGTACGGCGCACTCGTCGCGCTCGTGCAACCCGATTTCAAGAAGCTCGTCGCTTACTCATCGGTAAGCCATCTCGGTTTCGTGATGCTCGGCATTTTTGCCCTCACACTTCAAAGTGTCCAGGGCGCTCTGCTGGTGATGATCAATCACGGCATCTCGACTGGCGCGCTCTTCCTTATCGTCGGAATGATATACGAGCGGCGGCACACGAGGATGATCGACGCGTATGGTGGAATTGCGCGCGTCGTCCCGCTCTTTGCTGCGTTGCTCACTTTCGTTTCGTTGAGCAGCATCGGTCTTCCTGGTACCAATGGATTCGTCGGCGAATTTCTCGTTCTGCTTGGCTCGTTCAAGTCGTATCCGCTTCTCACTCTTATTGGCACAACCGGTGTGATTTTCGCCGCTGCCTATCTCCTATGGGCAATTCAGCGGATTTTGTTCAACGCGCTCGACAAGCCCGAGAACATGCACATCCCTGACTTGAACTGGCGCGAGATCGCGATAGCCGTTCCAATCGTTATCACGATTATCTGGCTCGGCATATATCCAGCACCGGTCCTTCGCCGAATGGAGCCGGCCGCAACGAAGTTCGTTACTGACGTTCGCGCTGGCTCTTTGCCGACTTCTGTCCCAACGACGACGGTCGCATTCAAAACAGAGAATACGCCATGACACTCGATCTCATGGTGCCGAGCCAGCTCACCTTTGCGCTGGGGCCGGATCTGTTGTTGATAGGCGGCGCGATGATTCTTCTCCTATGGTCCGCGTGGCGGCCGGAGAGTGAAACGCTTCAGCGACAGATTGGAGTTGCAAGCATCATCCTTTGCGTATCGACCGCGCTTGCCATCGGGTACTATGTCGCAAAGGGTGACACTGCGGGCGCAGGCGTCATAGCGATGGATAATTTCCGGTGGAGCGCGGACGTCGTGTTCCTCATTGCGACAATCGGCACAATCGCGCTATCGATGGACTACAACGCCCGACAGGGAATTACCGGCGGCGAATCTCACGTCCTGTTGTTGTTCGCGACTGCAGGGATGATGACGCTCGCTGCGGCTCGCGATCTCATCATCGTTTTTCTCGGCATCGAGATCATGTCGATCGCCGTTTACGTGCTCGCCGGTCTCAATCGCCGGAGCGAACGCTCTGCCGAGGGATCAATCAAGTATTTCCTCCTGGGTGCGTTTTCGACTTCATTCCTTCTCTATGGTATCGCGCTGATTTACGGGGCGACCGGCACTACGAATCTCGTTCTCATTGCTTCACGCGTGCACGAGCTCAAGCTTGCCGGAAGCGCTCTTCTTGCGGTCGGCGGTGCATTATTGCTCGTCGGATTTGGATTCAAAGTCGCCGCGGCGCCATTTCACATGTGGGCACCCGACGTCTATGAAGGCGCACCGACTCCGGTCACTGCATACATGGCGGCAGCGGTGAAAGCAGCCGGCTTCGTCGCTTTCCTCCGAGTGTGGCTAGAGGCATTTCCCGCTGTCTCTGATAAATGGCACGGACCGGTCTGGTGGCTCGCCGCAGTGACGATGATCGTCGGCAACCTCATCGCGCTTCAACAGAAGAATCTCAAACGCATGCTGGCTTACTCGAGCATCGCGCATGCGGGCTACATCATGGTTGCGATTGCGATCGGCACACCGGCTGCGGTTGCGGCGTTCATGTTTTATCTGTTGGCATACACTCTCGCGACGCTGGGCGCATTCGGCGTAATCGTCGCCCAGGGCGACGCCGGTGAGTCACGCCTCAACATCGAAGATTACTCTGGTCTCTGGTCCGTTCAGCCGAGGATTGCTGTGGCGATGGCGATCTTCATGCTCGCGATGCTCGGCTTTCCAGTCTTCGGTGGAATCGGATTCCTCGCAAAGTACTGGATCATTCAGTCGGCGCTGCAGGTCCCGCATCCCCAGACGAAACTCGTTGTAATTCTCGTTATCACGAGTTTGATCTCAGCGGGCTACTATCTCTACGTTGTGATGGTGATGTTCATGCGGCCGCGTCCGGCTAACGCGCCGGTTTGCCCGCCAGCGGGGAACTGGACGCGCTTTGTGATCGCGACCTCGGCGATTCTCATCATCGTGCTCGG
>WNGI01004090.1_pt1 | contig 14911 bp, 10 predicted proteins | sample 5400621 | NCBI WGS metagenome assembly WNGI01 (sample SAMN13153374, study PRJNA577476) | soil metagenome | isolation source: 20 cm soil or saprolite under Garry oak tree replicate 1 | place: USA:California | collected 2016-06-15 | reverse complement strand
TCATCGCTGCGCCCAGCAGAGTCGTGCTAATCATTGCCGGGTCTGCGCCCCTCAACGCCCTGACCCCGCTGGCAATGGTGGATAGCGTGCCTGCTTTTTCCATTATGTCCGCGCGTTTGTCCTGCAGCATCTCGAGCTCGTCCTCGAGCGCTTTCGTTACCGGCTCGAGGTAGCGAACATGCAACGACGAGATGGCGGAGTTCGCGACACTCTCGACTCCGCCGCCTGCACCGAGCTGAGCCAACGCTGACGATGCAACAATGAATGCAGTGCCGGCAGAATCGGGCATGACTGACGACCATGCGTAGGTCTTGAAGTCCGTTGCAGCAGTTTCAACGGCGCCGCCGGAATCCTTCGCATGCTCATAATAGGTGTCGACTTCACGCGCCTTCCTGTACATACGCAACGCTTCTCCCGCGACATATGAGCGGCGCCTTTGCACATACAGCTCGAATTCGTGGAGCGCGTCCTTTGCCACGGCGCTTGCCGTGTCCTGTTTCGCAACGCTAAGGAGCGATGCGAACAACAGTGCTTTCAGCTCGGCGCTGCTGGCTGGATCTGCAATCATCTCCGCCCACATCTCGCGCTTTCTTGCCGAGTCGCCGTTAGCGCGCTTGTCGAGGAACGCGTCAACCGCCTTCGGGTCGGCGAGGGCAATCGATAGCAACCCGGGCATGAAATGGTACGATCCGACATCGGGGAATTGGCCGAGCTGCCAGACAAGCAGCTCTTTTGCTTTGCCGAAACACGCGGAGAGATTTCCGTTCATCAGACTCTTGACCGCTGACCATGATCGCTGAAGCGGAATCGGACACACCCAGCACTCGCTACCGTTCGGCGAATCGCGAAACGGAGTTCCGTATCCCGGCGGAGCTTTGTACGTCGCGCAGCCTTTCACGAGAGTGGCGACGGAGCGCTGCGCCGCAGGTCCAACACACGCATCCCCCGCGTCAACAGGAGTAGAGCTACGAGTGAAGCTGTTTGGGCACGTCCAGCATTCGCCGCCGTTTCTGGAATCGGCAAACGCCGGTGCAGCACAATCGGCCGATGGTGCCTGACGCAACTTCATCGCGGCGCGACCGAGGAGCTCACATCCACGCTGCATCGTTGCTCCGCTTCCGATGATCGGACAACGCAGACTACCCGGTATCGGGAGCTTCGCTAGCGGGCGCGCTGCCGGGACACTCGGCTCCTGCGGTAGATTCACATTGCCTGGCAAACTCGGTGTTGCACTCGATGCAGGTAATCCGGGAACTCCGCTCGTAACCACGTTGCCCGTCGCGCCTACCGCTGCTCCTGCTACCGCACCTACTGCCGCTCCTGCTGCCGCGCCTCCTGCGGAGCCTGCTGCTCCTGCTGTCCCTGACGCTCCCTTCGATAGAAGACCTCCCAGTGCTCCCAGCGCCCCGGCGGCTTCGCTCTCCGGTGTTTTAGGAATCGACGCTCCTTTGTTTTCACCGCTTGCCGCGGTCGTCGTCGGAGCCGTCTGTGTTGAAGAGTCGGTGCTGGTTCGCAACCTGACGATGGCACTCGAGACCACCTGATTCGTGGTCAAGTCCTGCGCTACATAGAGGTCTCGCGACCCCGCGGAAATCGCGACACCTGCTCCGCCCGCAATTTCTTCCCACGACGATCCATTGAGGCGAAGGACATCGAAGCCCCCGCGCACGGGCGTGGTTCCGAGAATGAAGACAGTGCCGTCGGGCGCGACAGTGATGTCGGTCGCACTTCCCGGAAGCTGCGCCCACGCTTTTCCCGTCCAGTGTGACACCTTTCCGGCAGGGCTGACGACCCACGGATTTCCGGAGGGATCGACGGCGATTCTGAGTCCGTCTCCGCCTATCGATTTCCACGCCCCGTTCCGAAGTTGGGCGATTCGATGGTCAGTGTCGATTGCCCACACTGCTCCATTCGCGCCGACAGCGATGTCAACCGGGCGGCGTCACAAACTGCGTTTCACCCAGTACGAGATTGAACCTTATCGAGTGGGGTTCTCGGGCAATCAGCCACACGACTCCATCAGGGCTGACTGCTACGTCAGAAGCACCAACCTTTCCGTAAGGCAGCCAGCTTCCCTGCGCATGGGCGCTGCGTGCGGTGGCCAGAACGGCAAGTGCTGCAACAATTCGAGCAACGGAACTCGTATGCATCCTGTCTCCGGGTGAGATAAAATTGCATTCGGAATATGATTGACTAAACAGTCACCTCTTACGATTCAAGTCCGTTCGGCGATTAACGGACATTCATCTTGATCAAGTCGACGTAGAGTGTTTCAGATTTCCTGTGCGCTCTGTCCAGACTTGCGACCTCGCTCGAAATGCCCACGCGAAACTGCTGCTTCAGAGCTTTCGTGAAACCCACCGCCAACGCGCAAGATTCGATGGTTTCAAAATCGTACATCCAGCGATGGTGGAAGAATCGAATGTTCGCGAGAGACATGAATGACGCTCCATTTGTGCGAACGATCCAGCTTTTCTCGTTGCCTTCACTCGTCCAATCGCGATGCCTTGTAACAATCGGCCTGAAGAATTCATCGTTGCGTCCGACGTAGTTCCTTGCGAACAGCTCGAGATCTGGCACCGTCAATCTCGCAACGCCGTCTGACTCGAGAACTCTGAACACTTCCGAAAAAAAGTGTCGCACTTTGTGAATCGCCAAATGTTCGAGCAAGTGTTCCGAGTACACGTATTTGAAAGACTCATCCCGGAATGGAAATCGCCCGTAGACATTCAGGTAGATGTCAGCTCTTGAGTCGAATTTGTCCGCATTCAGCCAACCTGCCGCGATCTGATCGCCGCTGCCGAGCTGCAGTTTGGGGACGGGGTGAGTTTTGAAGTAGCGACGCGTGATCAAGGGCCGGAAAGCAGCCTTCACGCGGGTCATTTCCGACGGAAGTCTCATCGATCGGCCCTCGTAATCCGGTGTTTAGGACGCGGTTCGTCGGGAACATGTGACGCTCTCCCTGCAAGTTCGTCGAAACATACGGAAGGCGCACCGTACACTACGAACCTGCCTGGTAAGGGCGTAACCAAACATGAAACGAATTGCGAAAACTTCATTCTTTCAGAGGCTTTGGAAAAATGATGACGGCGCCGGAATGGTCGAGTTTGCCATGGCCGCAGCGGTGTTGTCGATTTTGCTTCTGGGAATCCTCGAGTTCGGGCTCGCTGCCTGGCAAAAAAACAGCGTTGCTGCGGACGTACGTGAAGGCGTGCGCTACGCTGCAGTGCGCGGCACGAACAGTGGTCGCACCGCAACCGCGGACTCAGTCGTCAATTTCGTCAAGGGTCGGACTTCGCTCGATTCGGCGGGTTTGCGCGTGTACGCAACGTGGTCTCCCGATAAACGGCCGGGCGCGGTAGTGACTGTCCGCGTCGCGCACAATGTGCCCCGGCGAGGTCCGTTCATCCCCGCCCATACGGACAGTGCAAACTCACGAATGGTCGTTGTCTTTTAGGGAGACCCAATGGCATCCGTAAACGCGTTCACTCGTATTCTCAAAGCGCTTAGACGATCAGAAGCGGGTTCTGCGGTCGTCGAGCTGGCGGTGGTGTTTCCGATCCTGGCACTTCTGGCGCTCGGAGTATCCGAATTCGGGAAAATGTATTATGCCGCCATAACTGTAGCCGACGCAGCTCGAGCCGGTGCGCAGTACGGCGCACAAAGTACCTTGACCAGCATCGACACCGCCTCGATAAACCAGGCTGTGCGCAACGACGCGGCCGACGTGGGAACAATCACTGTCTCATCGAGCCGCTTTTGTCGATGTCCCGATGGCACCACACCATCCTGCACAGGCACCTGCACCGGGTTCGGAGGCCCGGAGGTTTTCGTTCGCGTCAGCACAAGCAAAACAGTGAGCTTTCTGATGAATTATCCCGGCCTGCCTTCGTCAGTGTCAATAAGTCGGACAGCCACCTTTCGCGTGCAGTAATGGAGCGATCTCCTGGCGTGAGACGTGGCGCAATACTTCCACTGCTGGCCTTGATGATGGTGGGCCTGATCGGGCTTCTCGTACTTTCGATCGACGGCGGCTCGCTTCAGCGCCAGAAGCGAATAGGTCAAACGGCCGCCGATGCAGGAGCACTCGCCGGAGCAATCGAGCTCTTACGAAATCGATCCGACTCGGTCGTCGCATCAGCGAAGAGTGAGACGTCCAGAAACGGGTTTACTGATTTGGTTCAGGGGGATACAGTGAGGGTCACGTATCCCGCAGCCGGCGGAACCTTCGCCGGCTCGCACTACATCAACGTCACCGTGCAACACGCCGCGCCTACCTTTTTCGCTGGTATTTTCGGCTTGGGAACAGTAACGATTCGGAGCCGCTCGACCGCCGGCCTTGTCCTGTCCGAATACTGCTTCATAGTGCTCGACCCAACCGGGAGCTCGGCGCTCCTAATGGAGAACACGGCGCGTCTAACGGGAAGTCAGTGCAGCATCGCGGTAAACTCGACATCTGCTACAGCGGCTACCTCTACCGACCAAAATCTGGTCAGTGCCAGCGCGATTGGGGTTGTCGGAGGCGTATCAGGTACGACGTTCAGTCCCACTCCGGAACTTGGTATCCCGCCGGTTGCGGATCCGGTCGCCTGGATGCCGACGCCAACGGTACCCAATACCTGTGACCACATTTCATTGGTTGTCAGCACTGCGATGACTTTGAGCCCTGGGACTTACTGCGGAGGTCTCAAGGTATTGAATGGCCAGGCAACATTGCTCCCGGGACTTTACATATTGAGGGGTGGTGGACTCGAGGTGAGATCCGCGGGTTCGACCCTTACGAGCACTGGCACTGGCGTGAGTTTTTACAACACGTCATTGCCGGGCGTCGCGAGTTATGGGCCCATCCTCATGCAGGCCAATGTCACCGTCAACATATCCGCCAACACCGACCCGAACAGCGCCCTGCCTGGCGTTTTATTTTATTCTGACCCCGCTGCTCCGAACCTGCTCAACGTATTCAAGGCAGGGTCTGGAAGCACCATGAACGGGACGATGTATTTTCCGACGCAGTCGGTCGAGTTCAGCAGCGGATCTACGAGCGTTATCAACGGCGCGTTCGTCGCGTTCCGGGTCGACATAAAAAACAACACAAACCTCACGTTCACTGGGTACAATGGCGGCTCAGGTTATGACGCATTGAGGCGACCCGCCATTGTCGAGTGAGAGGGCTACTTCGTTACGACGATAACCTTTCCGCTGTTCACAGCTCCCGCAGTGATCGTGACGCCCGTGAGAATTGCGGGTTTGTATCCTGAAGCCACAGTCGGAGTAGCGCGAAGCACGTAGGTCCCGGGCTTCAAAAACGCGATCATAAAGTTTCCGCTCGCGTCAGTCATTCCCGACCGCACGACGTTATCACTGTTGGTGTCGGCGAGCCCCGTTCCATCTTTGAGAACTTCTATCGTCGCACCTGCGATTGCAGGGCCCCCTGCATTGTCCCCGTTTACAGTGCCGCTCACGCTCCCCGTGCTCTCCTGCGTCGTTGCACGAATCACAGACTTGAAGAGCAATCCGTTGCTCGAGATCGAATTGCCGCGCATCACGAAGCTTCGGCCAATGTCGAAGTCGATGAGAAGAGTGGAGCTCGCGCCGGCACCCAGAGTAAACGGAGCGTCGAGATTGATCTTGAGTCCGCTCGTTCCCGCGCTCGGCCACTTCACATTCGGCTTGGTACCGTCGTTGAGCGTGACGCTCGACTTGTCAGTATCGAGGATGAGGCGAAAACCGCGATACGTGTCCGCAGGCAGAGTCGTGACGCCAAGATTCGAAGTCTTACCGTTCGTCAGATCGAGAAGATTGATCGAGGCGTTCGGCGACACGAGTGTCTTCCATCCACTCATGTCCGATACGTTTTCAGCGTCGGTGTCACTGATGTCTCCAGTTTTTGCATCGATGCGAACGACGAACACGTCGACTCTCTGTACATCAGAGAATGGGAATGGTGCGTCGGTGAGAAGTATGGTGACATCGCCCGCTGTCCCCAGGGTCAAATTTGACCCGCCGCTCCCACATCCAGCTGCGAAACCCAAAGCGATCAAACCGGCGATCGTAGTAATTGCTTTTTTCATTGTTCGTCCCTCCGAACAGCTCGCGCAAAGATGAACGCGAATGGTGCAATCGACGAGCCAAAAGGTTGACTTCGCCATGACGAGGACGGAATATGACTGCTCCTCTCACCGCGACACTTGACAGCAACTGCTCCCCAGAAAGCGCTCGGCGACCGCTACACCATCGAGAACGAGATCGGCCGAGGCGGAATGGCAACCGTCTATCGCGCGCGCGACCCGAGGCATGACCGCAGCGTTGCCGTAAAAGTCCTGAACGCCGATGTCGCCGCAGCACTGGGAACCGAGAGGTTCCTTCAGGAAATCAAAACCGTAGCGAGCCTCACTCATCCGCACATCGTTCCGGTACACGATTCCGGCGAAACGGGTGGCGTGCTGTTTTACGTGATGCCGCACATCGAGGGCGAGACGCTGCGCGATAAAATCAATCGCGAAAAGCATCTGTCGCCGGCGGAAACGGTTCGTCTTACGCGCACGCTCGCATCCGCGCTGGATTTCGCTCACCGGCACGGCGTGGTTCACCGCGACATCAAACCCGAAAACGTGATGCTGTTCGAGGGCGAGCCGCTGATTCTCGATTTTGGAATCGCGAAAGCAATCAGTGCCGCCGGTGGAGAAACCCTGACTCGAACGGGAATCGCGATTGGAACTCCCGCGTATCTCAGTCCCGAACAAGCGAGCGGTGAGACTCAGCTCGACGGCAGAAGCGATCAATACAGTCTCGCATGCGTGGTGTACGAGATGCTTTCGGGTCAGCCGCCCTTCGTTGCGAACACTCCGCAGGGAGTCATTGCGAAACGATTCAGCGCGCCGCCTCAACCATTGTCGTCGAGCGCGAACGTGCCCGCGGCCGCATCCGATGTTGTGCTGCGCGCGCTCTCACTCGATCCGGCAGAGAGATTCCCAACCGTTTCGGAGTTCGCGAGAGTTCTTGCCGCAGCGATTCCTGCTGAAATGACGGAAAGCAGCCGGAGGTCGATTGCAGTTTTGCCGTTCACGAACATGAGCGCAGACGCGGAGAATGAATTTTTCACCGACGGGATCAGCGAAGAAATCATCAACGCTCTCACCAAAGTGCGAGCCCTCGATGTCGCCTCGCGGACGTCGGCGTTTGCGTTCAAGGGAAACAAGGAAGACATCAGCGCGATAGGACGGAAGCTGAAAGTGCACACGGTGCTCGAGGGAAGCGTTCGCAAGGCGGGCAATCGTCTTCGCATCTCGACTCAGCTTATCGATGTCGCGACGAGCTTTCAGCTTTGGTCAGAGAGATACGACCGCGAGATGGAGGATGTGTTCGCGATCCAGGATGAAATCGCAACGAGTATTGTCAACGCACTCAAGGTTGTGCTGACCGCGAAAGAAGAAGCGGCAATCAAAAAGGTTCACACTCAAAGTGTTCGCGCGTACGAGTATTATCTGAGAGGACGCCAGCTCTTCCATCAGCGAAGAGCGGAAACGCTGGACGCCGCGGAAGATTTGTATCGTCGCGCGATTGCTCTCGATCCGGACTACGCGCTCGCGTTCTCCGGCCTCGCGGACTGTTCGTGCTTCAGATTCTTCGAGCACGCGGGTGGTGACGAGGCACTTGCGCAGGCGGAGTCCGCCAGCCGGCGCGCACTCAAGCTCGATCCGGAGCTCGCGGAGGCGCATGCATCGCGCGGACTCGCGCTGACGTACCAGCGGCGCTTCGACGAGGCGTCGGAAGAATTCGAGCGCGCAATGGAGCTCGATTCTGTTCTCTACGAGGCGCCGTGGTACTACGCGCGATCGCTTCAGGCGCAGGGGAAGCTCGAGGAAGCGGTCGCGCTATACGAACGCGCAGCAGAGCTCCGTGTCGACGACTATCAGGCGCCGATTTTCGCGGCAATTGTCTACCGCACTCTCGGTCGCAACGCGGAAGGACAAGCTGCATCTCAGCGCGGACTCGCCGCGGCGGAGCGAGCGCTCGCGCTCAATCCGGGTGATTCCCGCGCTCTCTATCTGGGAGCGATGGAACTACAGATCATGGGTGACCCGGCACGAAGCGACGAATGGGCGCGGCGCGCCATCCAGTCAGATCCGACGAATCCTCTGATGCTTTACAACATCGGCTGTCTGTACGCGGTCGCCGGAAACCGTGGACTTGCGCTTGATCATCTCGAGCGCGCGATGGAGCTCGGAATGAGAAATCGCGACTGGCTGATGACCGATCCAGACCTCGCCTCGATTCGCGATGATCCCAGATTCGCCGCGCTGCTCACCGGCGTCAATCCTGCCACCTAACCGTGTAACTCGATTGCTGTCGAGGGCGTAGAGAAATAATGCAAACGCCACCACAATCTCCGAATGCGCCGTTACCTCCCGTTCTTCCGCCGCCGAACGCGACATCCGTCACCATCACCGGCTCTGACGGAAAGCCTCAAACAATCCAGATTCCGAAAACGCAGGCGCAGGTCGACCTGCTCGTCAGCCGTCGGAGTCAAATCTCGGATCAGATTTCGAATCTCAACGATCGACGCAGTGAGCTGGTGGATAACATACGTACGGCACCCGACGGGGTCGCGAGGACTGGCATCGAGGAACGAGTGCGCCTCCTCGACCAACGGCTTCTCCAGCTGGAGTCGGATCTTGCTTCAACCAACAGTCAGCTCGCGATCGCTGCGCCTGATCTCATCACAGTTGCCGAAATGCGGAACATTCCGCGGACCGACGACGAGTTTGCACCGGGCATCGCGGTTGGAGGAGTTTCCACACTGATGGTATTGGGCGTTGTGTACGGCTGGCGGCGCTTTCGCAGAAAGCGCAGTCGCACGGAGCCGCAGCCACAACTCGCGCTTGATTCGAACGACAGACTCGAGAGACTCGAGCAAGGCGTGGAAGCAATTGCTATCGAAGTCGAGCGAATTTCCGAAGGACAGCGCTTCGTGACGAAGCTGCTTTCCGAAACGCGAGAGACTGTGAAATCATGAGACATTTCATTCGGTTCATTTGCATAGCGACGCTCATCGCGGTTGCAAGCACGGTGACGAGCTCCGTCGCAAGCGCACAAAAAGTTGTCACGGCTCAGGAGGCGAGTCAGCACGTCGGCGAAACCGTCACCGTCACTGGAACTGTCGGGGACGTGGGGCATTCGCAGCGAAGCAACACGACCTTCGTGAACTTCGGGCCTCCATTTCCCAATCACACCTTCACCGCCGTCATTTTCGCGTCGGCAGCGAGTCTTTTTCCCGACGTCGATAGCTGGAAAGGAAAGGCGTTGAGCATTACCGGTGTGGTGAAGATGTATCGGGGAAAACCGGAGATCGTTCTGAAGAGTCCCAAGCAGGTTACCGCTCAGAAGTAGCTCCGAGTCTGGTCGACAAACTCGGCAAGCGCACGAGCGGAGTGCTCGAAGTGCTCATGCAGCATAGTCGTATGATTACCGGGGACAACACGCAATTCATAGTTGGGAGTGAACCGCCTCCACATCGCGTGCGCATCCCATGGAGGACTCGACGCGACCTCTTCCTCGGGCCAGATAATCGCAACTTTTCCTCTATGCGTTCGAAACCTGTAGCTAAAGCACGCATCGTCCATAAAACGTTGGTGGGCCGTCAGCTCATTCTCGCGGCTCTCCGGCTCCGCCTCAGGACGAGGAATGCGCCTGAGAGAGCGTGCCGCAACGAAACCTACCATCCATCGTCCCGCTCCAGTCACGCATTCGATGCGCCCTCGCCAGGTCATTCTCTGTTGCACTCGCCACATCTCTCTCATCGTGCAAAACGTGTGATTCAAGCCGTTAGAGAATTTCTCGTGATGAAATCGCTCGGGAACTCCGCTCATCAACGCAAGACGGCGCATCACTCTGAACCATCGATGCGTGGGGCCCAATGAGCCGGGGTGGATCAGAATGAGCAGCGGAACACTCTCTCCAGTCGCCATGAGTTTCTGCGCTGTCTCGAGCGCAAGAGGAACACCAAAGCAATTCCCGGCCAACACGTAAGGGCCTTTCGGCCGCTCGGCGCGAATTCGCTCGATAGCTTGATTTGCTGATCCGCCAATGGTGATCGGTCGGTCAAAGATTGGAACAGGTACGATGTAGAGTCCGCGATCCTCCGGGAGATAGGGTGCGAGCTTGTGCGCATATCGACCGCCTCCCGGCAGCTGTCCGTTGAAGTAGAAGAGCGGTGGCTGCGCCCCGCCTTCCCGGACTTTGAGAATTGGGCAACTGCCTGGACCCGTCGCATCCGCTATTTGCCGCGAAAGGACATTCGCCATCGCTTGAATGGTCGGCTCTCGATAAAAATCCCGAAGGCTCAACCCTTCGCCAACTTCGTCGGAGACACGCAACAGCATGCTGACCGCGAGGAGTGAATGTCCGCCGAGATTGAAGAAGGAATCGCGAATGCCGACGTCGCGAGTCCCAAGCATTTCTTTCCAGATACTCACGAGCTGTTTTTCGACTTCGGTTATTGGTGGTTCCAAACCGTCTCGCCGTAACCGGGAAAAAGTCGAAGGATCTGGTAAGGCAGCTCGATCGACTTTGCCGCTTGTTCCGTGAGGGATTTCTTCCAGCGGGACGATCTGTGCGGGAATGAATTGAGCCGGCAGCTCCCTCTCGAGTGCTCGGCGCAAGTCGAGAACAGAGGTTGCGAAGGTGTTGGTCGCCACGTAGGCAATAAGTTCCAAACCTCCGACTGCATCACGTCGAGCGATGACAACGCTCTCGCGAACGTCAGGTAATCTGTCGAGCGCGGCTTCGATTTCTTCCAACTCGACGCGAACACCGCGAATCTTCAGCTGATGGTCTCGCCTGCCGATGTACTCGATTGCTCCGTCAGGTCTGAAGCGCGCAATGTCACCGCTACGGTAGACTCGATCGCTACCCTCTGGCCGGAACGGGTGTGGGAGAAATCGCGCAGCAGTCAGATCGGGACGGTTGAGGTAGCCATTAGAGACGCAGACGCCACCGATGTAGATCTCACCAGCGACGCCGACTGGTACAGGCTCGCACTCTCCGTCGAGAACGTAGACTTCCGTGTTCGGTAACGGCCGGCCAATCGGAACAGAGCGCTTCCCCTTACCGCGCTTGCACGTCCACGAGGTTACGATAATCGACGTTTCCGACGGCCCGTACAGATTGTACAGGTCAGCGTGTGGGACGCGGGCAAAGAATTTTTCCTCCAGGCCTGGTGAAAGCACTTCTCCGTATACCATCACCCGCTTCACGTGCGAGCATGATGTGAACTCGGGAATGTCGAGCATCACCTTCAGCATCGAAGGGGCAAAGCCAACATTGGCGATGCGTTGATCCCTGATTAGCATCGCGAGATAGACTCCGTCGCGCTGGCCGTCGGCCCGTGCGACACATGTACGCGCTCCGACCGTCAGCGGCCAGAAAATCTCCCAGGCCGTTACGTCGAAGGCGAGTGAGGCGCAGTGAAGCATGCAATCGTCCGGATCAAGCGGGAACATCTGCTGAATCGCCAACAGATTGCTCGCGATTCCGCGATGCGTGCTGAGGACGCCCTTCGGTAGTCCGGTGGATCCGGAGGTATACAAAACACACGCGACCGCAGCTCGATCATAATCGATGGGTAGCCGCGTGTCAGTTGAATCAAGGCCGTTGAGATACTGCGCGTCGATAAGCAGCGTTTCCACCTTTTGCGTACCGAGCAACGTCAAGCCGATCCTATCGACCAGTACCAGAACGGGTTTAGAGTCGACTACGAGCTGGGCGATGTGGTTTGCCGGATGCGCCGTGTCCAAGGGCACGAACGCGGCGCCGCATTTCAACACCGCGAGCACGGCTACTATCGTCTCGATAGATCGCACCATACAAATCCCGACGAGTTCACCATTCGCAACGGCGCGCGAGCGAAGCTCGTGGGCGAGTGCATTTGACTGACGTTCGAGCTCAACGTAAGAGAGCGCTTCGGCTTCGGAGCAGACCGCGAGTGCAAGTGGAGTTTTTGCGGCCTGCGCTGAGATCAACTCGTCAATTCGCAAAACCCGCGGAAGATCGAGCACAGGCCCGCGCGAATCCTTCAGCATGGTCGCACGCTCACTTTGCGTCAGCAGCTGAAGACGGCCGGCGAGCTCGTCCGGATTCTGCGCAATCGAATCGAGCAGGGTGACATAATGGCCGAGCAAACGCGCAGCCGTTGATTTCTCGAATAAATCCGTGCGAAATGTCAGCTCACATTCCCACGTGCCCGCTCTTTCTTCGATTTCGAGCTGGAGATCTGCGAAAGCGCCACCGTTAAAGGTCTTGACCGGGTCCACGGCGACGCCGGGCAGCGACAGCGTGTACTCAGGGATGTTGCGAAAGTTGAATACAGTTTGTGGCAATGAATCGATAATCGCCGTTAGCGGGAGACTTTGATGCTCGTGCGCTTCGAGCACCGCGATGCGTACAGCAGCGACCAGCTCACGAAATGTCATGTGAGGGTCGACCGTTACCCGCAACGGAACGACGACATTGAACAAACCGATGATCCCCTCTAGCTCAGCGCGTCTGCGCCCCGCGAATGAGAGGCCGACGACTGCGTCGAACTGTCCCGTCAATCGCGACTGGAGCAATACAAATGCTGCCAGTGAGGTGATCGCGGGAGTTGCTCCCTCGTGGCGACCGATCGATTCAACAGATTCTACGAGGGCGCGCGGAACCACCTTCGTAACCTGGCCGCCGTCCGTGCTGACATTCTCGGGCCGGATATGATCCGCCGGGAACTCCTGCGCCACGGGCGCACCTGCCAACCGTGCTCTCCAGTACGTCGCGTCTCGCGCAGCTGAGTCATCCGCGTCGCTGCGTTGCCACTCGGCAAAATCCCGGTACTGAATTGCGGGCTCAGGAAGCGGCGATTCATCGCCAAGGAGAAAAGCGCTGTACAGCTCCTGCAACTCGCTGAGCATCACTCCGTCCGACCATCCGTCGGAAGCGATATGATGAGTTGTTATGTAGAGCGTGCACGTACCCTCGTTCACCCGAAGAAGTCCGGCACGCAGCAGCGGACCTGTCTCGAGATCGAATGGTCGCGTCGCTTCTGCAAGGAGCATCTCGGTCACACGAGCCTGCGTTGGGACATCGATCACCGGCAACGGTATGAGACCGGCATCGAAGGAATAAATCCTTGGTTTCCCCTCCTCCATGGCAACTCGCGAACGAAGCACTTCGTGGCGTTCAACAATCGCCGAGAGTGCGCGTTGAAGCGCGTCGTTGTTCAGCCGGCCGATTATGCGCAGAGCAGAGCAGCGGTTAAACGCGGAGGTGTTTTTATCGAGCTGCGTCGACAGCCAGATTATCTCCTGGCCGAACGACAGCGGCGCAGATCCACCACCGGTGGACCTTGGTATCCGACTGTGAAGATGCGTAGCGACTTTGGCCCGCTGCTCGAGTAAGGCGCGTGCGGCCGCAGACAATCCTGCCGTCTTAATTTCTTTCTGCGCGGATTTCGACTTCATGCGAGGGAAGTTTCAGCGATTGCCTCTGCGACAACGCACGCGAATCCCTCGATTGTCGGCGAATCGAAGAATGAAAGCATCGATAATTCTACGCCGAGCGTACCGGACACGCGGGCGATAAACTGCGCGGCGAGTATGGAATCTCCACCGGCGTAAAAAAAATTCTCATCGACGCTAGGTGTCCCGGTGTCGAGGAGGGAAGTCCACAGATGAGCGAGAATTTCCTCCACCGGCGTGCGCGGCGCGACGAACGTCGTCGAGGCTGCTGGACGAGCTTCGAACGAAACGCCGAGTTGTTCCGCTGATCCAACTCTCCGCAGCTTTCCCGTCGGCCCGGTGGGAATCGAGTCTACGAACAAAACGCGCCGCGGCACTTTGAAGTGTGACAGGCTGACTGCCACGAACTCGCGAAGATGTCGCTCGGTCACTGTCATTCCATCGCGCAACACGACAGCCGCGGCAACTTCCTCTCCGACCGCGGGGTCCCTCGCGCCAAACGTCACTGCTTGAGCGACCGCGGGATGAGATAGGAGGACCGCGTCCACCTCCAGAGGAGAAATTTTTTCTCCGCCGCGGTTGATCATCTCTTTCAGCCGGCCAACAATGGTGAGGTATCCATCGTCGTCGAGCATTCCTTCGTCGCCGGTTCGCAACCATCCGTCCGTGAACGCCGCAGCGTTCGCTTCCGGATTGCGCGCGTACCCCACAGTCACATTCGGGCCTTTGATAGCGATTTCCCCACGCGTCCCCGGTGAAAGTTGTCGTCCATCGATATCGAGCACGGAAATGGCGGGGCCCGCGGCGCGGCCGACTGTACCTGGTTTTCTCACGCCTGGAGGAAGTGGATTACTAGCGATCTGGTGTGCGGCCTCGGTCATTCCGTACGCTTCGACAACGGGAACGCGAAAAGTTTCTTCGAGGCTTGCCAGAATCGGTCGCGGCAAAGCGGCGGATGATGAGCGGATGAAGCGCAACGGGTGAGACTCGATGGTGGCTGGATGCGCGTTTGCGCGTGAGACGATCGAAGCATGCATCGTCGGAACCGCCGTGTACCACGTCGGCTGAAACTCATGAACCCAGTCAAAAAAAACCGGCGCCAGAAATCCTGGCGTGCAGACTACGCTTCCCCCGACCTCGAGCGATGCCAGCAGTGCGGCGACCAGTCCGTGAATATGAAAGAGCGGCATGACGTTCAGGCATCGATCGTCGCGAGTCAGCTCGAGCGATGCAGCGACATGTCGCGCGGATGCCGATAGATTCCCATGAGTGAGCGGAACGATTTTTGGGCGCGACGTAGTACCCGATGTATGAAGCACCAGTGCAATATCGCTTTCACGAGGGCCTTCGATCGAATCCACAGTCGGCCCCGAGCTCCCCACACGAAATAATCCAGCGGCATCGTCGGCGGACCATGAAAGCTC
>WNGI01002923.1_pt1 | contig 14911 bp, 17 predicted proteins | sample 5400621 | NCBI WGS metagenome assembly WNGI01 (sample SAMN13153374, study PRJNA577476) | soil metagenome | isolation source: 20 cm soil or saprolite under Garry oak tree replicate 1 | place: USA:California | collected 2016-06-15 | reverse complement strand
CTTCTTTTTTGAAAAAGAAATGATGCGGGGACACCTCGGCAGAGGGCGCTAGCTCCCTGCACTTCCAAATGGGAACTCGAAATCCTTTATTGAAGGAGGGCCTCTTAGCACGAAAGGTGCGGATGAGGCGTGAAGTGGGTTCTTTCACCATTTGATCTTGTTGGTGAACCTTCTATTTGAGCATGAATTGAGTGCAACTTTTGCCATTGATGTGAGCATCGAAATTGAGTTCGCCAACAAGATCAACCTGACGGAGATCCTCTTTTTGACGGGGTTGTACCCAAAAGGAACCTGTGCCTTTGAGGCTAAAAAAGGGAGTTCCTCGCGCACGAGCTTGCACCCTCTTTGCATGCAGAATGCCCCAGGGTGTCCTCGAGACATCCTGGGGCATTCGAGACCAGTTTAGTGCAAGACAGCACTGAGTAACGAAGAGAGGAGCGTGACTACAACTATGATACCGCCCAGGAAAACCAACAAACCATGCCGGGCATAGCGCGCAGCTTCAGCATCAGCTCCGCTTACCTTCGTATAGAGCTCAACCCCGCTCTCTTCCTCTTCGACGAGCGTCTGAGAGCGACGTGTCCTGCCGTATCCCCTTGGACCGAAGACCCCTTGCTTATAGAGAGAGAGGCTGAGGCATATACCACACACGATCAAGAAACCGAGGAACCCGAAGGTCCAGAGAAATGGTAGCATACTTCACCTTCCTTTTTTATTGAAGGCCATGTGTTGAGCTCTCTCAAGGGGGATACGGCACTCTCCTTGAGTTGGGCCTCTCACACCCGTCCATCCCACATTCAGGCTACGGGCGCCTTCGTAATGTAACACGTATCAGAGGAAGGAATGGGAGACAGAGATCAGCCTCTAGGGAACTCGCCTTGCATTGAAAGCCACTCTGCCACCTTCTCCGCAAGCCATATACTTCCCTGTCCAGGAGTGAAAGACGTTGCTCTGAGGTAAGAAGAGGAAGGAATACTGGGGGAAGGAAGCTGCAAGAAACAAGGGCTTATCTTTCCGCAGCTTCTGAATGCTCTGAGGGAGAGCCAAGGGTGTGATAGTGGGTTTCCAGTGCTCGCAGCAACTCATGGAAGGCCTGAACCAGGTGGTGGTTGCGCAGCCGATAATAGATCACCGTGCCCTCTTTACGAGCACTGACCAGGTGCAGGTTCAGCAAATGGTGCAGATGCTCCGAAGTCGTGGATCGGGCCAGCCCTACCTGCTGAGCAATCTCTCCCGCGGGCAGTTCATAGCCCTCTGGGGAGTCCTGTCCCGTGGGCGGGACAAGCAGCTCCAGGATGGCGCGCCGACTCTCGTCGCAGGCAGCGTCTAAAAACTGATTGATAAAGCGATCGACCTGGAGAGGTCGACGATGAGGATGTGCCCGAGAGGAAAGGGTGTCCTTGTCGCTCGCCATAGTAGTGTCCTCCTGTTTCCAAGCTCACTGAAGAGTGGGGTTGCTGCATGTCTTGCTCTCATCACGAGCGAGTTGTGTCCTGCGTTTCAGTCCTGCTCACGCGCACAGGGGATGCTTCCCTTTCGTCTCCGTGCCTGCCAATAAACCAGGTCAAGCGACACATCACCTAAAGCCGGGAGACAAGGTGTTCAATGGCTTCGAGCAGGGTAGTGAGCTCAAATGGCTTCTGCAACTGCGGGATGTGCCGCGCTTTGACTTCTGTTTGAATCCGTGCCGTTTGGGCACTGATTATCAGCACGGGGAGGTGTTCCAATGATCTGACGGCATGGATGGTATCGTAGAACTCGAGACCATTCATGTCAGGAAGGCCATAATCCAGGAGAAGCACATCCGGTTTCACTGTTGGGAGCATCTTCAAGGCCTGCAACCCATCAGATGCGAGCACGGCCTGATAGGGCGTTTCCTGCTCGATCACTTGAACAAGAAGCGTTCCAATGGCCTCGTCGTCCTCAACTATGAAAACCGTTTTGACCGCGGTGGGGTCTTTTTGGGCAGAATCGTCGGTATCCATCGTCTACTACTCTCGATATTTCGGTTATGGCCGATAGATTGCCACTTTAAGATACACGTTTTATCTGGCAACAACAGAGACATCTTGTGAGCGAGCCTGATGCTTTTTTAGAAGGCACATCATGAGCTCTCGGGAAGTGGAGATTTCTCTACCGAGGGCAGTAGACTCAACCAGCAGGAGCTGCATCGACTTCACAGCTTGCCATAAGGGCCAAAGACAGCCCAAACGAATACATCATCTCTGTAGCAGCCATGTAGCCCACGGGATGCGCAAGGAGATTGAGAGAGCGTAAAAGATGGTGAGATTTACACCAGCAAACAAAACATGGGCTTTTTGAGCACGAAGGGGAACTCTTCAGGTTTCGCTCAGATTGAATCCTTGTCGCCGGGAAGAGGCAGCTCGTTTGAAACTAAAGTTACATTATAAGCCGAGGGCGGACTAGTTAACCCAATGTGCAAGGTTTTCTTGCGAAAGCTCCTCAACGGTGTGTCAGCATTCCCGTAGGTCTCCTTTTCGCAATGCCAAGTTCGCTTCTCAAGCGCAACGAAAAACCTTGCACATTGGGTTAACTAGTCGTTGTATTCTGAAGAGCTACGCATAACGTGTTAGATGTAGTTATTAACCCACATTCCGCGGTTTGCGCTTGCATTTTTAGCAAAATCGCTTGGAGAAAAGATTTATAATGTAGAGCTTATTTTTTAAATCTACCATGTGAAATGGCTTTTTGCCTAGATTTACGGAAAAACTACGGGCGGAATGTAGGTTATTCAGTAATTATTCAGATCTCATCGCTTGACTTCTTACTGCCCTGCTGTAATCGTAGAATGGCCGGGAGGTGCCAGAGGCGACGAGGAGCCCTGAGTAGTGATGGTACGGGTACAACTGAGATGCATTGCATCTCTTCAGATGGTGAGTTGACAGAGTTTCCACGTAAAGGGGAAAAACGGAGAATGAAACTGTTACTCGTTGATCAGGACCGCGACCTGGTCGAAATGCTGACGAGCTGGCTGAAAACGCTGGGCTTTGACGTCCACCGGGCCTATACCGGAGAACGCGCCAGGAGCGAGTGGGAAAAGGTGCAACCGGATATGGTGATCCTCGATACCCAATTGAAGGATGTCGACGCCTTAGCTATGTGCCGTGATCTGCAACAGAAGCATGATGCCTTGCTATTAGTGATGACCGACAGCAAAGATGTCCAGGACGAGATCCAGTGCCTGGAGGCGGGCGCAGACGATTACCTACGCAAACCCTTTTATCCCAGCCAACTCTTAGCACGTATTCGTACCTTAAGCCGACGAGGGCGTTTCACCGCGCAACAGCGGCCTTTTTCCGTCATCACCGTGGGGCCGGTGTGTGTGGATTCGTTGCACAACGAAGTGACTATCAATGGTAAGACGTCTCGCTTAACCCCGACCGAAAGCAAACTCCTGCATTTGCTGGCGATCAATGCCAATCATGTGTGTACGGCAGACCAAATTGTTTCCTATGTCTGGGGCTGTAGCAATGACGGAGATACAAGTTTGATCAAGGCACATATCCACCATGTACGACAGAAAGTCGAGCCCGGTCCCAATAAGTCTTGCTATATTCTGACGGTTCCTGGGGTGGGCTATTCCCTGGTCTATCATCCGGTCGAGGAAGGCAGGACAAAAGAAGTCGGACATACCTTGCCTGTGGTCTCGGGGTAACATGTGGTAACTACTCAGGTCTCCTCTCGGCTTACCAAGAAGCTTGAAGATGTGTAAAGTACCAGTATGACTCCAGAAGAACGACTTCGTTCGCGAGCTGGAACAAGAGAAGAGCGTGCTGCATGAGCAGTTGGCCCAACGGGATGAACTGATCGCGCAGTAGCAGCAGCGTCTTCAATCCCCTGCTGGCAGCCAAGGTCATGGAGACGAGTAGTATCGACCACGTTGCGGAGTTTGAGCGAGCACAGATTCCCGCGCTGAAGCTTTTCAGGCAGGTTGAACGCTCCAGAAAGGAAAGAGGGATGTTAGGAGACAGCGAGCGGGAACTGCGCTGGAATCTCACGCAGGCACAAGAGGATCTGCTCGTGCAGTTCGAGCGAGCACAGCAGCTTCAGAAACGCGTTGAAGTGCTTGAAGAGACGCTTGAGCAGATCAGTGTCATTGCTTCTAACCAGGGAAAGGAAAATCCATCTGCTGCAATCATGGAGATCAGAACCATTGTAGACGACCTCATGCTGCCAAAAAGAACATGACAGGTGTGACTGATTTCAATCCCAGGTGGACAGCCAAGCCCATTTTAGACCAATGTCTCTATGGCATAATGTGGATGGACAATTATTCAAGGCGAGAAGGGTCTTATGGCAAGTGATTAATTTGCTATTTGAAGCTCAAACAAGCCAAAAATCGAGTGGTCAGGTGCACAACACTGACACCAAAATTGACACCAAAGCCAGTAGCCAAAGACGGTCAAACATCGACACATGTAGACAAAAAAGCGCCTCTGCAAGCTTCACAGCAGAGCTCCTAAGGGCTGGACAACCTCGGAAAAGGGGACTATACTCCGACTACAAACATTTCAATTGGCCTGTGTAGGACCCACCGAATTATTTCTTACCGCCGCAGGTGGCAACTACAAATAAAAAAATCTGCAAACCTTGCAGAATACAACACAAACCAACAAAATGTCGTAATACATAATGAAGAAGCAAATCGCTCAATCGACGACAAAGAGTCAGAAAAATACAGGTGCACGCCAGGGCCTGGGACGAACAGGTGAGCGTCTCGCCGCCGAGGAGCTCTCACACCAGGGGTACCGTATCCTGGAACAGAACTTCCGTTGTTCCTACGGAGAAATAGACCTGGTAGCAGAGGATGAGCACGACTTGATCTTTGTGGAGGTAAAAACACGCAGGGGTAATGCGTTTGGCCTTCCAGAAGAAGCAGTCACACTTCGAAAACAACAGAAAATCGTGCAGGTAGCTTCCTACTACCTTGATCTGCATGCATGCTCGGACCGGTCATGGAGGATAGATGTTGTTGCTGTACAATTAAGCAGAGGCGGCAAGCCGGAAGAAATACGCGTCTACCAGCACGCTATCGCTGAATAAACTAGCATCTTAAGCCGCGGAAAAGAGGTACCATTGGACCCGAGCCTTCATCGCATCCTCTCCTGCTTCCTTCCCGGCAGGTGGTTCATCGATCTTCTCTTTTTGGTGAGCAGAGAACATCACTTTACATAACAATACGAAATGCCAACATAAATAGAAAAGGGAGGCAGAGAAATGGCCGACTTTGTAGAATCAGCGAAGAATTTTGTCAGCTCAGCGGTCAGCCGCACAAGTTGGGAAGCCCAGAAACAATTGCGTGTTCGGGGTAAACAAAACGAAATCGATAAATTAATGGATCAGCGTCGCCAGCTACTCGATGAGCTTGGACAGATCGCGATGACGCAGTTCCAGCAAGGAACCCTCTCCGATCCACAACTCTCTCGGGTATGCGCGGGCATCATGGAGCTTGATCATGATGTGAAGAACAGGGAGATGCAGCTACAGGATATTAAAAAGGACACCTACACACCAGAGCAGCCTGTCGCAGATTATAATCCCCCACCTTTCACACCGCCATCATCGTCACCGGGTCCAAAGCAATCAGCCGGCCCAACTATTCCAGGTAATCAGGATCAGGTGATCTGTCCCACTTGTGGGAATCCCGTTCGCGCCAACTCGCTCTATTGTCGTAGCTGTGGTGCCAGACTGCGTTAACCACATAGACAAAGCATGGTATAATGAGAATTGTCACACCCTTTCTAGCGGGTAAAAGTTTGTTTGCTCCCCTGAAAGGAAGTTGATAAAGAACATAGGTATCTAACGAGAAATGCGTATAAAGGTGGCATAGTGACCAGGTCTCAGCAAGAAGCGACGAGTACACTCGACATCATAAGTCATAGTTCTGCTCAGACGCAGCGTCTGGGAATGCGGTTAGGCGAATTATTGCACGGTGGAGAGCTGATTTTGCTTGATGGACAACTGGGAACAGGGAAGACAACCTTTACGCAGGGATTAGCCAGGGGAATGGGTATCACTGAAATTGTCAGTAGCCCGACCTTCACCTTACTCAAAGAGTACCAGGGACAACCAGTCTCCATTATGGAGCCCAGGCAGAACACCTTACCGCAGCAACCATCATCGCAGCAACGTATAGGCCCACCCCTCTATCACTTTGACCTGTATCGGTTAGAAAACCCTGAAGAGATAATAGATCTCGGTTTCGAGGACTACTTCTTTAGTTCCGGGGTCTGCGTAATTGAATGGGCAGATAAGGCCGATCTGCTCTGGCCAAAAGAACATCTGCGTATTCGTCTGAAAATGATGAGTGAGACCAAGCGTGGACTAGTCTTAACTGCGACAGGGCTTCGTTACTGCGAACTGTTGCAGCAATTCCAGAAAAATACATATGCTACTACTAGCACTTGACACCTCAACTCGCCAGGCTAGCCTTGCCATCTGCACGGAGGATGAACTGCTTGGCGAATATACCTGGCACGTGGGAAATAACCATAGTGTAGAGTTATTGGATCGCATTCGGCGCATCGTTGTTGAATGTAATAAAACCATGCAAGAAATTGATGTTGTGGCAGTTGCTACTGGTCCTGGCTCGTTTAATGGCGTGCGTGTAGCAGTATCAGCCGCCAAAGCCCTGGCTTTTTCCTTGCAAAAACCCATCGTAGGCGTCAGTACCCTGGATATCATTGCCGCTCAACAACAACATTGGCACGGCCCAATCTGTTCAATTATCGAAGCAGGACGTTCTGAACTTTATGCCGCTTGTTATACATTTGATAAGACCAGTAACAGTAACGGCGACATCGTCTATTCTATGTACCAGCTCAGTGATTATCTCCTGTTGTCGCCACAACAGCTAGCCAGCTATCTCCAGGAACAGGCCGGTACCTGGTTTGGTGTACCTGGCAAGCGGGAATTACCAGTGTTTCTCTATTGCGGTGAAATAAGCCCTGCGTCCCGCCAGGCATTGTTTGCGCAGATGCAAGAAGAGTGTGCCTTCGTCAACAGCCTTCAGTCAACCAGGAAGGCTTCAGTGCTGGCGATGCTGGCTCTGCAACGTCTACATGATGGCAAAGAAGATAACCCAATGCGACTCGAACCGCTGTATCTACGGCGTCCTTCGATTACAACCAGTACACGTAAACAACCGCTACTTGGCGGAATATCAAAAAGACCGCCAGGTCACAGTCCGACAGGACCAAGTGAGACAGAAAGGGAAGAGGGTGCGTTACGTCATTGAGCGTATGACGATGTCAGACGTGCCTCGCGTCATCGAAATCGAGCGCTTAGCCTATCCTTCAACCTGGCCTCCCAGTGCTTATCGTAAGGAGTTGCAGGATAATCGATGGGCGCATTATATTGTGCTGCGCGATAGAAAGATTGTTGAAGAGCGTGCAACAGTACCGGCCCAGGAAGTTGAAAAACCTCGTCGCATGTTCCCGCTATCGCTCTTGCCCGGTCGTCCCTCCGCCACTGTTCCAACCCCGGACCTGGCCTCAATCATCGGCTTCTCAGGTTTATGGCTGATGGTGGATGAAGCCCACATCACTACCATTGCTATGCATCCAGACTATCGCCGTTTGGGGTTAGGCGAATTTATGCTGGTAAGCCTTATCGATATAGCCTATTCCATTGGTGCTAAGTGGGTGACATTGGAAGTGCGCGTCTCAAACTATAGCGCGCAAAATCTCTACCGCAAATATGGCTTTCGTGAGGCAGGACTGCGCCATCGCTATTATAGTGACAACCAGGAAGATGCCTTGATTATGTGGACCGACGAAATTAACTCAACAAGTTATAAACTGCGCTTTCAGGATATGAAGGCGAAGTTGATGAGGAAGCTTGAAGCACAATAACGCCTGTTTTGAACCTTATCTCTTAACAGGCAACATGGAACCATACTATGCTTGTACTTGGAATCGAAAGTTCGTGTGATGAAACGGGAGCGGCCATTGTCAAAGACGGCCGCTACTTGCTCTCAAACGTCGTAGCCTCCCAGATCGAGATTCATAATCGGTATGGCGGGGTTGTACCTGAGGTTGCCTCGCGTCAGCAACTCTCATCCATTATCCCTGTCATTGAAACAGCGCTGGATAATGCTGCCTGCTCGTGGGAGGAAATTGACGCCGTTGGAGCAACTTTTGGTCCAGGACTCGCCGGATCGTTACTGGTAGGTTTAACCGTGGGAAAGGCTCTTGCACTGGCAAAAAACCTGCCCTTTGTTGGCGTGAATCACCTTGAAGCACATATCTACGCCAATTGGCTGCGTAAAGGCACACTCCCGCCCGAAAAAGATTCAGCTGGCGCCCCCTGGGATTTCAATGAAGGTGACCCCATGTTCCCTTTAATTTGCCTCGTCGTTTCTGGAGCGCACAGCGAACTCGTGCTCGTTAAGGGTCATGGACAGTACGAATTGCTTGGGCGGACACGCGATGATGCTGCAGGAGAGGCCTTTGACAAGGTAGCGCGCGTCCTGGGGCTTGAGTATCCCGGTGGTCCATCTATTGAGAAGGCTGCCCTGCGCGCCGAAGAGGAATTATTGCAGCAAAAGAAGCCCGTTGAGCTAGCTCGTTCTGCCTATCGACTCCCGCGCGCCTGGCTCCGCGGCACCTATGATTTTAGCTTTAGTGGCCTGAAAACCGCTATGCTTCACCTTGCTGAAGGCGCAACTGCTAACCAGTCTCCTCCTAAGACTTATGAAGCTGGAAAGAACTCGGGCACTGTAAACAGACAGCGTAGTCAGTACACTCATATAGGTATGCAAGCAGCGCAGAAAGGGTCCACTAATGTAGCTCTGTTAGCCGCCAGTTTTCAAGAAGCTGTTGTCGATGTGCTGGCGGTCAAAACGCGCCTTGCTGCACAGGAATATCATGTGAAGCAGGTCGTCTTAGCTGGTGGAGTCGCTGCTAACCTCAGTCTTCGTGCAAGGCTTGAGCAGGAACTTCTCCCGCTCAGAATACGCCTTAGTTATCCACCGGTCGAGTTCTGTACTGATAATGCCGCCATGATCGCCAGCGCCGCTTACTTTCATCTCTGTCAGGGAGAGCAGAGTGGTCTTGATCTCGATGTCCAACCCGGTCTGAGCTTACCTTTTCGGAAAAGTGAATAGTAACATAACGAAGTGAGTAGAAGTATGCCGAAACAAAAAACCTATGCTATTGGTATTGACCTTGGGGGTACGAAGATCCTCGCCGCTGTTGTTGACATAACAACTGGGGAAATCATTGCTTCAGCCCGTAAACGTACTCGTGCTGAGAAGGGACAGGATTTCGTAGCAAAACGTACTATTGAACTGACGCAAGCGGCCCTCAGTGCTGCAAACCTTCCTCAGGATGCGTCCATCATCACTGTCGGCGTTGGTGCGGCAGGGCAGATTGACCGCAAAGCCGGCGTAGTCGTCGATGCTCCAAACCTGGGCGTCAAAAATATGCAACTGGCCGACATTCTCGGCAGACAATTCGGCAAACCTGTTCGCGTTGGCAACGACGTTGAGGTAGCAGCGCTGGGAGAACATATCTACGGGTCAGGACAAGGTTTCAACAACTTCGTCTGTCTCTTTGTTGGTACCGGCATAGGTTCCGGCATCGTGCAGAATGGACGTCTGTATCCAGGGCTGACCGGTACAGCTGGCGAGGTCGGCCATATTGTCATCCAGGCGGGTGGTCGTATCTGCGGCTGTGGTGCCCGGGGTTGCCTCGAGGCCTACGCTTCACGTACCGCTATTACCAAAGCAATTATGGCAGAAATTCATCATGGGCGTTCCTCGATACTGGCTACTGATGCAGCGCTCCAATTGAGAGAAGGTGAAACGATCATTCGTTCAGGATTACTCGCTAACGCCATCGCTCAAGGCGATAGCCTTGTCATAGAGATCGTCACTGAGGCTGCTGATTACCTCGGTTATGGGCTAGGTTCCGTCATGAACTTTTATAATCCCCAGGCTATTATTCTTGGCGGAGGTGTTATCGAGGCGATCGACCTGTTATTTGAACGGGCCGTCTACCGCGCTCGTAATACAGCTTTATCTGCACCTGCGCTACAAACAAAAATTATCAAAGCCAGGCTTGGCGACTTTTCTGGCGTCGTTGGCGCGGCCTGCCTGGGTTCAGAAGCGGTAGGGTTTCAATTTCCCCTCTCGTAAGGAGGATCAACCTGGTGGCCCCATGGGGTCAGATCATGGTAAAGGTATGGACGCAGAATCTCCCCACATAGATGTACGGGCTGTGCTTCTAGAAGATGCGCAAGCATTGCACGAACTCGACTACAGCTTTGAAACTGATCGGATCTATACCCTTAATGTACGGGGGCGATTAACGCCAACTACAGGTACCGGTTCTCTCTCCCTGGCAAAACAGACACTCTCTTTCGAATTGGTGGAGACACCTGTTGATCCACCTCTCTATAAAAGCTATCGTGAGTTTGAAGGAACGCCGGCTGACGTCGAAGCCAGGCTGTGCAATGTTGATGGCGGATATGTAGCCCTCGCTAACGAACGGTTGGCAGGGGTAATATTACTCAAAGTAGAGGAATGGCGCTCACTAACCCGTATCGAGAATATCATCGTTGGACGCCAATTTCGTCGCTACGGCATCGGCTCATTACTTCTGAACTGCGCGTCGGACTGGGCGCGTAATCATGGCTGCTGGGCTATCCTGCTGGAGACGCAGAATGTGAATTACCCTGCCATTCAATTTTACTTACGCAATGGTTTGGAAGTCTGGAGCATCAACCAGCACTACTATCCTCCTGGGCCTGTTGAACATGAAATAGCCATTTTTATGGGTAAGAGGCTCCGTTCAACCCCCTGAAATAGAAATTTTTGCCTCAAAGGGTAAGATAGCTCATCGCCACACTATCTTACCTTTTCGACTACACGTTCGCCAACTCTTCCAGTTTGGGGAAGAGTGGTGAAGGAACTGGCAGCGTCGTACCCGCGGGTACTTCAGAAGACCTCCAGCTGCCAGCGCTTACATCGCCCTCAAAGCCCAGCAAATGGTGCAGCTTCTGTGAAGAGAAAGGCAGGTATGGGCTGAACATCACTCGTAAGCCGCTGATGACTTGCAGCATCACATAAAGCGTTGTCCCCGCAGCATCGCGATCAACTTTGATCTGTTTCCACGGGGCCTGCTCATCCAGGTAGCGGTTCGCGGCTCGCGTCACCGCCATTGCCGCGTTCAAGCCATCCTTGAAGTGACAATTGGCAATATTGTGTCCCACCACAGAGAAACCACCGTCTACCTCCGCTAATATCTCCCGGTCTGCTTCTCGCAGTGTTTGGGGGTAGGGTACAACTCCTCCAAACTTGCTCTGCAGGAAGGTAAGAGTGCGGTGGACAGCATTTCCATAGTTGGCCACGAGTTCATCGTTGTTGCGCCGAATCAGCTCATCAAACGTGAAGTCAGTATCGCGTCCCTCGGGTGCTGTGGCCGAGAGATAGTAGCGGAGCGTGTCCGCATTATACTGGTCTAAGACGTCGCGCGTCCAGATAACATTACCTCGACTGCTGGAAGCCTTAGCGCCACTCATGGTCATAAACTCGTTTGCGGGCACATCATACGGCAGGTTTCGGTTGCCATATCCCATCAGTATCGCTGGCCAGATAATTGTATGGAACGGGATATTGTCCTTACCAATAAAGTAGTACGACTTGACCGGCGGATCGCACTGACCGGGAACCCACCAGGTTTTCCATGCTTCAGGCGTTCCCTGACGCGCCGCCCATTCGACCGAAGCCGAAAAGTAGCCAATCACCGCGTCGAACCAGACATAGATGCGCTTTCCCTCGTACCCATCAAGTGGTATCGGCACGCCCCAGTCCAGATCTCGCGTAATTGCGCGCGGTCGCAGGCCTTCTTTGAGCCAATTCATCGCAAAATCGAGTGTATTGGGCCGCCAGTGCTCCTTGCCCTCCAACAACCATGCCAGTAGGGGCTCTTGCAACTTGGGTAAATCCAGGAAAAAGTGATCTGTTGGCAGAATCTCCAATGCTCTGTCCTTACTGCCGCAGAGGCGACAGCGCGGGTTGATCAAGTCTATCGGGTCAAGTGTATGGCCGCAATTATCACACTGATCACCGCGAGCGGCTGGATAACCGCAGTTTGGACACGTTCCCTCAATATAACGATCTGGTAGGAAACGAGCATCCGTTGGGCAGTAGGGAGACTGCATAGTGTCTTTGAAGATGTACCCTTTGTCATACAGCGTAAGAAAGAAATCTTGCGTAATGCGATAGTGATTTTCCGTTCCTGTCTCAGTATATAAATCCCAGGATATACCCAACCTGTCCCAAATTTCGCAAATCTGACGGTGATAGCGCGCTACGAACTCGCGTGGACTGATGCCCTCTCGCTCAGCATCCACCAGAATTGGCGTGCCATGTTCATCACTACCTGAAACCATCAAAACCTTGTTCCCTGCCAATCGATGGTAGCGAGCGAAAGTGTCTGCTGGCAAGTATGCTCCTACGATCTGCCCGACATGCGTAGAGCTTTTTGCATACGGCCACGCCACACAGACCAGAATATGTTCATTCATAATATTTCCTCAGTTCCCGATATATCGCGCGTAAATAGAACGGGCGATCTGCTCATCATCGGTCCCCTTGATGATCGCACGAGCATCAGGAAAAACAGTTAGTTCATAAGAATCCACATTGAAGCGGAGTAGGAAATCATTATAACGTACCTCTCCAACTGGCCGCAACCGTTCAGCCAATTCTGCTAGACTGAGCGTAATTCCCCGTTTTCCGTTTCGGACTTGCACCGCGTCACGCCCGCAGAGGCTCGTACTGCTGCTCCCACTCAGCTCATCGAGAAACTCAAAATGATATTGTCCGCAGGCCGGGCAATTCTCCTGGCGTGGCAACTCGATCCGTTCACTCGTATTTTCCCAAACATCCATCCAGAACATCGACCGGCTCATCTTCTCGCTTTTCAGTAGAATCTTGATCGCCTCGGTGGAAGCTACGCCCGAAATCGCCCCTACTATCCCGTTCAAAACCCCCGCTGTATCACAGGTTGGCGTAGTTCCTGGGAGCGGCATCTCCGGGAAGACACAGCGAAGGCAGGCTGTATCACCGGGAACAATATTCATCGTCACGCCGTAGGACGCAATCACACCGCTATAGATCCAGGGGCGCTTGTGTTTGATACATACGTCATTGAGGAGGTAACGAGTCTCAAAGTTATCTGTTGCATCAAGAACCAGGTCCGTATCGCGTACTAATGCCTCAATCCCATCTGCATTGATATCTTCAACCAGTGGCTCGATCGTTGTATCGCTATTGGTACGGCGCAGTTTCTTCGCTGCTGCAATCGCTTTGGGGAGACCCAGCGCGATATCTTCCTCATCGAAAAGAATTTGTCGTTGCAGGTTATTGAGTTCAATATAATCACGGTCAGCAATTACTATTCGACCAATACCCGCGCGGCAAAGATTGTTAGCCAGCACAGTCCCTAGCGCACCACAGCCAATAATTGTAACTGCTGAGGAACGCAATCGTTCTTGCCCCTCTTTCCCTATCGGTCCAAAGAGCGTTTGCCGCGAGTAGCGATCAATAGCCACCATTCTCTCTTCTCCTGATCTAGTAGATATACGCGTACAACGTATTGTAGCATAAAAACTACCATCCACAAGTGAGAAAGCCCCCGGATAATCATCGGTTGGCAGCAGCACATAACTGTGTTACAATGCAAGAGGTGAAATCATTCTTTTTGAGACAAGTAACCAGTACATTGTATAAGGACGTTAAAGGTGATGGGAATGCAATGAAGAAAGTATTGGTTATCGACGACAACCCGACTATCGTAGAATTAATAAAATACGCTGTAAACCTGCAAGGTACATATGATGTTGTCGTTGCCTACGATGGTGTACAAGGTTTAGAACGTATCCTTATTGAACATCCAGACTGCGTGATCATTGATGTGAAAATGCCCCGTATGGATGGTTATCAGTTGGTGCGTTGTCTACGTGGTGATGCTCGTACCTCTGATATCCCTTTGATTATCCTGAGTGCCATGACACGAAATGAAGATCAAATGACAGGAATGCTTTCAGGTGTCGATGAGTATCTCACTAAACCTTTTAAACCAGCTGCACTGAATGCAGCTATAGAACGTGTCCTACGACTGACGCCAACCGAGCGCCAGCGTCGTATGGATTACCTGGTCCAGACACAGACCGATCGGGAATAAGCATAGTGTTGTATACAGCCATTATTGCAGGACTATGCTCGCGATAACGAATGGCTTTAGTTTTGAGCGCTGCAATCCTTCATTTCCCGTTGTAGAGGTTGCAGTGCAGAGTATTCACTGAATAGTGCGTGATCCACAGCCTTTACGCAGATTACACATTCTCTTAGTGGATAGTGATCCAATTGGACGCGATAGGATAAAGCAGGCGTTAGGGAACGGATTTGTTGTGCGATGCGCTTCGTCGCAAGAAGAAGCAATGGGCTGCCTCGGAACAAACCTTCCCGATGTACTGATATGCGAGATATTACTTGGTCAGGAGAATGGCTTAGACCTCTGCCGTTCTATTCGCAGCGTTCCCTCTCTTCGTCACCTGCCGATCATGCTGCTTACTTCCCTCACCACAATTCAGGATAAAGTAGCCGGATTTGAGGCGGGAGCGGATGATTATGTCGTAAAACCATTTGATACGCGCCACCTGGTAGCACGTGTTCGCTTGCTCTCGCGCATAAAGCGTCTTGAACTTCACGACGAAACGTAACTGCCGTGGGGTTCTTAGGGGCCAGAATCCAAAAACCTGGCTAGACTAGGGCGACCTGGAGGGGCTTCTCCTATCCGGGGAAATGGCAGGCCGCGTAATGATTGTACTCTTTCTCCTCCAAAGGCGGAATAACCTCGCGGCAGATCGCCTGGGCTTTCCA
>WNGI01002922.1_pt1 | contig 14914 bp, 18 predicted proteins | sample 5400621 | NCBI WGS metagenome assembly WNGI01 (sample SAMN13153374, study PRJNA577476) | soil metagenome | isolation source: 20 cm soil or saprolite under Garry oak tree replicate 1 | place: USA:California | collected 2016-06-15 | reverse complement strand
TTGGGGACGGCCCGCCTTCGAGGCGCACGCTCGCCAGCCAAAAGGCGAAGTCGACACGAGGGTTGCCGACGCTTGCCCAGTTCCAGTCGACGAGCTTCGCGCGCCCGTCGGCGATGCAGATGTTGTCGCTCCGCACGTCGAGGTGCACGAAGGCATCACCGCTGATGTCGCAGCGATCGGTCGCAGCGATCAGCTCGGGCAGCGCCCGCTCGAGCCAGTCTGACGAGCAGAGACCGAGACCGAGGAACGGCGCCGGTTCATCCTCAACTTCGCGCCAGGTGTGGAGGTCGCCCGGGACGAGCTTGGGCAGCCCGTCCGGCGGTGGCAGGGCATGAATCTCCGCCAGAGCGGCGCGAACGAGCTCGATATCACCCGGACGCCACGGCGGCGGCCAGTAGGCGCCAGTCAGGTCCTCCAGCACCAGGATCGGGCGCACGCCGTCGTCGTCCCACCGCAGGAGCCGCGGAATGAAGGAGCCCTCAACACGCGAATAGATCCGCTCCTCGTCTCGGAGGAACCCGGCAGTCGGCTCGTCGACTGCGACCTTGGCGAATGCCTGCGTCCCGTCGGCGAACTCGACGAGCCAGTGCTCCATCAACGTGTAGCCACCGCCGAAGATCCGGCGCACCGGCTGTGCGCCGAGGCGCTCGGCTAGAAGGTCGCGCGCATCGTCCATGCGCCGTCTCGCTCGTCGAGCTTCTCGAAGCCGTACCGTTCGTAGAGGTGCACCGCGGGGCTGTCCGATGCGACGCTGAGGCTGATCGCGTGGTACCCCTCGGCCCGGGCGCGGGCGAGCAGCGCGTCCATCAGCTCGCCGCCGAAGCCGTGGCCGCGCTGGCTGGGGACGACCGCGATCGCGAGCTCGGGCGTCTGCTCGTCGACGAACCCGTAACCGGGCGCCGACTGCTTGAACAACCGGTACCACGCCGCCCCGACCGGGAAGCCCTCGTCGAGCGCGATCACGGCGGCATCGCCGGGACGCCCCCAGTTCTCGACGTAGCGCATCGGATGGAGCCCGGTCTCGTCCTCGTCTTTGCCCGAGCGCCAGTAGTAGGCGTGCCGCAGCATGTCGCGGAGGAAGCGGGCGTCCTGCGGCGTGCCCGGCCGGATCATGACGTGAGTCTATGTAGTGTCGAATCGTGTCGAAACCGGTGACGATTCGGCCGTTCGAGGAGCAGGACGCGTCCGCGTGCCGCGCGCTCTGGGCCGAGCTGACGCGGTCGCACCGCGCGCTCTACGACGATGCGTCGATCGGCGGAGACGATCCCGGCTCGGGCTTCGACGCCTACCTCGGCGAGTTCGCCGGTGCGCGGAAGTGGGTCGCTGAGCGCGGGAGCACGGTGATCGGCTTCGTCGGGCTGATCATCCGCGGGAAGCAGGGCGAGATCGAGCCGGTGGTCGTCTCCTTCGACGCGCGCGGCCAGGGGATCGGCCGCTCACTCGTGCAGACGGCCGTCGACGCGGCCCGGGCCGAGGGCGTCGACCAGCTCAAGGCGAGCCCGGTCGCGCGGAACTCCCACGCGATCGACTTCTTCCACTCGCTCGGGTTCACAGCGCTCGGCCACGTCGATCTGCTCATGGACTCACGCCACCCGGCGAGTTACTGGCAGAGCGGCGAGAGACTCGCTGGCAGCGACTTCGAGATTTAGCCTTCGCGGAGCTGTTGGACGAGTTGGAGCCGGTTCCCGTCCGGGTCGTAGACGTCGACGATTCGCACCTCGTCGTGCAGCTCGAGGACGGTGCCGATCTCGACCTGCTCGTCGCGCAGGTGGTCGGCCTCGGCCAGCGCGTTGACGACGTCGATGCTCGCGACCGGTCCGTCGAGGAACGGTTCGCCCTCGGCGAGCGCGATCTCCATTCCGCCGCGCTCGAGCTCGGCCCAATCGCCGTCCCCGGCGGTCTCGGTGAAGCCCAGCTTGCCTGTGTAGAACGCCCGCGCCGTGTCGAGGTCGGTGACCCGGTACCAAATGCGCGTCACAAGGCCAGGCCGGGCTCTTCGAGCAACGTCTTCAGCTCGCGGAGGAACTCGGCGGCCTTCGCGCCGTCGACGGCCCGGTGGTCGCACGTCAAGGTCATCGCCATCAGCGGGCGGGCGACGAAGTCTCCGTTGTCGACGACCGGCTTTTCCTCGATCGCGCCGACCGCGAGGATCGCGGCCTGCGGCGGGTTGAGGACGGCCGTGAAGATCTCGACGCCGTACATCCCGAGATTCGAGATCGTGAACGTGCCGCCGTCGAGATCCTCTTGCGAGAGCTTGCCCTCGCGCGTGCGCTGGACGATCTCCTTCCGCTCGGCCGCGATCTGGACGAGCGACTTGCGCTCGACTTCCCGTTGGACCGGAACGATGAGGCCGCGCTCCGTGGCGACCGCAAGCCCGATGTGGGCGTTCGGGAAGATCCGGAGCTCGTCGTCGGCGAAGTGCGCGTTCACCTCGCGATGCCGAAGGAGCGCGATCGCTGCGAGTTTCGTGAGGATGTCCGTCACGCTCACGCCCTGCTCGCGAAGCCGCGCGTGGAGCTCCTGCGAGCGGGTCATGTCCGCGGACATCGAGATCTGGAACGCGGGTGCTTGCCAGGCTTCGGTCAGGCGGCGCGCGATCGTCTTGCGCAGCGACGTGAGCGGGACGACCTCGGCCTCGAGCGGTGCGGCGCTTGCGGGTGCGTGCGCTGGAGCTGCGGCGGCGCGCTCGACGTCCTCGGCCACGATCCGGCCGTCGGGGCCGGTTCCCCTGAGGCTCGCGAGGTCGATGCTGCGCTCGCGGGCGATCCGGCGAGCTAGCGGCGACGCCTTGAGTCGCCCGTCGGCTCGCGAGGGCTCCGGCTCCTGTGGCGCCTCGATGCGCTCGGCCGGCAGAGGCTCGGGCTTCGGCGCGTCTGCCTTTTTCTCGGCCTTCGGCGCTGGCTCCTCGGCGACGGACACCTCCTCGCCCTCCTCGCCGATGACCGCGATCCGCTTGCCGACCTCGATCTCTTCGCCCTCACCGGCGAGGATCTTCAGCAGGACGCCGCCTGCGTCCGCCTCGACTTCTTGCGTGACCTTGTCCGTGTCGAGCTCGTAGAGCGGCTCGCCCTTCTCGACCCTGTCCCCTTCCGACTTGAGCCAGCGGACAATCGTGCCGGCCTCCATGCCCTGCCCGAGCCGCGGCAGGCTCACATCAGTAGCCAAGTTGTTCCACTTCTTTGGCAGGGTCTGACCCCGTGGTCTCGCGGGAAACGGCGTGGTTGCAACGAGAAGCGTGCCCGCACGGGGTCAGACCCTGGGGTTTGCGCCGACGAGCGGTCACGTCCCGTTCCGCCCGACCGTGAGCATGATCGCGTCGTAGACCTCGGCCTGGTGCGGGACGACGAACTCCTCCATCACAGGCGCGAACGGCAGCGGCACGAACTTCGCCCCCACGCGCTCGACCGGAGCGTCGAGCCAGTCGAAGGCCTGGTGCTGGACGACCGCGGCGACCTCGGCACCGAAGCCCATCCGCGTGACGGCCTCATGCGCGACGACCGCGCGGTTCGTCTTCTTGACCGAGTCGATGATCGCTTCCTCGTCGAGCGGCTGCAGCGTGCGCGGGTCGACGACCTCGACCGAGACACCGTCCTGCTCCGCCTGCTCGGCGGCCGCCAGCGATTCGTGGACGAGACGACCCGTGGCGATCACGGTCACGTCCTCGCCCTCGCGGTGGACGCGCGCCTTCCCGATCGGGATCGGCTCCAACTCCTCCGGCACGTCCTCCTTGAGCCCGTAGAGCGTCCGGTGCTCGAAGAAGACGACCGGGTTGTCGTCGTAGATCGCCGACCAGAGCAGGCCGCGGACGTCCGTCGCCGTCGACGGGAACACGACCTTCAAGCCTGGGATGTGCACGAACCAGGCCTCGAGCTGCTGTGCGTGTTGCGCGCCCGGAGACCAGCCCGCCCCACCCTGCGTCCGTATCGTGAGCGGCACCTTTAGCTGCCCGCCGGACATGTACCGATGCTTCGCCGCCTGGTTGACGATCTGCTCGGCCGCCAGCGTCAGAAAGTCCTCGTACATGACCTCGGCGACGGGCCGCATGCCCTGCATCGCCGCGCCGATGGCGGTCCCGACGAGCGCCATCTCGGAGATCGGCGTGTTCCGCACGCGCTCCGGGCCGAACTCGTCGAGCATCCCCTGGGTGACGCCCATCGAGCCGCCCATCTCGGCGATGTCCTCGCCCATGATGAAGACGTCGTCGTCCTTCCGCATCGCCTGCGAAAGCGCGTCCCGCACGGCTTCTCGGTAGCTCAGTTCAGGCATGTCCCGTCCACCCATGTCCCGGGACCTGGTCCAAGGACACGGCCGCTTCGGTCATGGCTCGGGACCAGGTCCGAGGACAGGTCTGCGTTGGCCTAGGCATAGAGGTTCTTCAGCGCATCCTCGGGCTTCGGGTCAGTGCCCGCCTTGGCGAACTCGACGGACGCCTCGACGAGCTCGTGCGCCTCGCGGTCGGCCTCCTCGAACTCCTCGTCGGAGAGGCCGAGCTTCTCGCGCAGATGCGTGATCGGGTCCTGCGTCTTGCGCAGCTCCTCGACCTCGCCCTTGGGTCTGTAAACCTGCGGATCGCCGATGTAGTGGCCGGTCAGCCGGTACGTCTCAAGGAGCAGGAAGACGGGGCCGCGTCCCCCGCGCGCGTGGTCAAGGGCTTCCTGCGCTCCGCCGTACACGTCCTCGACGTCCTGGCCGTCGACGCGGATCGCGGCCATCCCGTACGCCGCCGCGCGCTCCGTGAGGTCTTCGATCGGGAGCTGCTGCTTCGCCGGCGTCGACTCGGCCCAGTGGTTGTTCTCGCAGACGAAGACCGCCGGGACTTGCCAGAGCTGGGCGAGGTTGAGCGACTCGTGGAACGTGCCAATGTTCGTCGCGCCGTCCCCGAAGAAAGCGACCGCGACCCGCGGCTCGTCACGCATCTTGAACGCGAGCGCCGCGCCGACGGTTGCCGGCAGCCCGCCGCCCACGACCGCGTTCGCGCCGAGGTTTCCCCGCTCGACGTCATACAGGTGCATCGAGCCGCCGTAGCCGTGCGAGGTGCCTTCGAGCTTCCCGTAGAGCTCGGCCATGACCTCGTTCGGGTGCGTCCCCTTGGCGAGCGTGTGCCCGTGGGCGCGGTGTGTGGATGCGATCACGTCCCGGTCCTCGAGCGCCCTGCAGACGCCGACCGCGCACGCCTCCTGGCCGATCGCGACATGGAGAAAGCCGGGCAGCTCGCCCGCGCGGAAACGCTCCTCCACCTTCTCCTCGAACCGGCGGATGAGCAGCATTTCCCGGAAGAACTCGCGCAGCTGGTCCTCCGAGAGGGCCCCCTTCTTCTCGACCTTCGCCACGGGGTTGCAGTGTACGCTCGGGCAGATGAGTCTCGCCGCCGACTGGGACGAGCTACAGCAGGGGCTGCCCGAGAAGTGGACAACGGCGAATCTGCGCCTGACGGTCTCGGACGAGGGCGTCTCCGAGCGGGCGGCGGCGCTGCTCGGGCCGACGAACCCTGGGCGGCGCGAGAGCGTGATCCGGTTCTACGCCGCGCGCCGCGGCGAAGGGCACTCGCCGGACATCATCCGCAGGCTCCTCGAGCGCATCGACACGGATGGGATCAAGGGCGTGCTCGACGTCGTCGGCGCCGCCGAGGCCGAGGCGGCTCAGGACGTCGCACTGCCCAAGCTCGTCGACGCGTGGGACACGGCCGTCGCCGGCTTCCCGCCCGACTGGAGCGATCTCTACGCCGAGGTCGAGCTCGAGTCGAGCGACTGGCTGGAGCGCGCGGCGCTGCTGATGGCGCCCGTCAACCCCGCGCGCTACGGCGAGGCGCCCGGTTTCCGCTTCCGGGTCGCGAGCAGCTTCGGCTACGGGGCTTCGCCGGCGATGACCCGACGTTGCCTCGAACGGGTCGACGCTGAAGAGCTGCGCGGGGAGCTCACCATCCTGCGCGTGCTGTCCGACACGCACCCAGTCGCGACGCAGGGGCCGGTCTGGTACGTCGAGGGGCGCTCGGTGTGAGCGATCCCGTCTCCTGGTTCCTGATCGAGCGGGGCTGGGAGGTCGTCGGCGCGGACGGCGAGAGCATCGGCAAGGTGGACGAGGTGCTCGGCGACGAGGAGCGTGACATCTTCGACGGGCTGCAGGTGGCCGCCGGACTGGTCGGCGAGCCCCGATACGTCCCGGCCGAGGTGGTCGGGGAGATCACGGTCGGGCGCGTTCAGCTCACTGCACGGTGACGAGCACTCGCTGGACCGCGTTGTTCACGTAGCCGCCCGTGTTCCACTCGGCCTCGTCCGGCTGCATGTTGCCCGCACCGTCGGTGGCTCGTGAGCAGAGCTCGTGCTCGCCGGGCGTCGCGTCCCAGTCGAAGCGCCAGCCTCGCCAGCCGAAGTCTCCGGCCGGCTCGCCGAGCTCGGCGTCCTGCCACGTGTCGCCGCCGTCGACACTCACCTCGACCCGTGCGACCGGCGCCCAGCCCGACCATGCCCGGCCCTCGAGCTTGCACGGGCCCGGCTCGAGGAACCGTCGCCGTTCGGGGAAGTCCGGGATGCCGGGTGGGATGAGCAGCGAGCGCGGGTTGATCCTCGTCACCGGCTCGCCGGGATCGTCGTCGTCTCGCTTCGTGCGGTACTGCTTGGCCTGCTGGTAGCCCTCGAACGGCTCGGTGATGGCGGTGATCCGCTCGAGCCACTTGACGTGGCTCATGCCGTACCAGCCGGGGACGATCAGGCGCAGCGGGTAGCCGTGTTGCGGAGGGAGCGGCCGGCCGTTGATCTCATAGGCGAGGAGCATCTCCGGCCTGAGCGCTTCGTCGACCGGGAGGCTCCGCTCGTACGCGTGCTCGACATCGCCCTGGATGCCTCGGTCGAGCCCCGTGAAGAGGATCTCGACGGCGTCCTCCTTGATGCCGGCTTCTTCGAGCAGCGGTGCGAGCGGCGTGCCCGTCCACTCGGCGTTGCCGATCGCCTCTTCGAGCCACGGCTGGCTCAGTGGGCGGGGCGTGAGGCGGGCGCGGCCGTTGCCGGCGCACTCGAGCGTGCAGGCGACGCTTGCTCTGGGGCGTTGCTTGATCTCGTCGAGCGAGAGCGACAGCGGGCGGTCGACTTCGCCCCCGATCTCGAGCCGCCACGTGGCCGCGTCGACGAACGGAATGTCGAAGTGGATCAGGAGGTAGTGGAGCCCGATCGGCGTCAGGTCGTAGCGGAGCGACTCGAGCGGGAAGCCGTGGTTCCGCGTGGCGAGCGCGAGCTCGACGGTCGAGAAATCATCGACCGCTGACTGCTTGTCCGATTCGACCGCCACGCCGAAAAACGGTACGTCCTCGCGCGCAAGCAAGCAACCCGAACGGGACATGTCCCAGTGCCAGGCACTGGGACATGTCCGGCGTCAGACCCTGGACAGGTGTCGTTTGGCCTAGGCGGTCGGCGGAACCAAGCCGAACACCGGACGAGGGCCAGGTCCGCTTCGGACACGTCCGGTGTCAGACGCTGGACAGGTTCTGTGGGGCTAGCTTGCGGCCAGCTCGTAGTGGATTCGCCGCAGGGGCTGGTTTCGCTCCCGGAAGACCTCGACGACTTGCGGGTCGAACTGCTGGCCGCTCTCGCCGACGATCTCGGCCGCGGCGTGAGCCCACGTGCCCGCGCGCCGGTACGGACGGTCGCTCGTCATCGCGTCCAACGCGTCGGCCACGGCGAACACACGCGCGCCGAGCGGAATCTCCGCTTCGCCGATCCCGTCCGGATACCCGGCGCCGTCCCAGCGCTCGTGGTGGTGCCGAACCACCTGCAGGCCCTGACCCTGCAGCAGCGCCACACCGCTCATCAGCTGTTCGCCGAGCACCGTGTGCGTCTCGAGCAACCGCCGCTCGGACGGCGACAGCGAGCCCTTCTTCTGCAGGATCTTGTCCGGAATCCCGATCTTCCCGATGTCGTGGAGCAGGAACCCATACTCGACGCTCTGGTCGTCCAGCAGCGACGGCTCGAGACCGCGCGCGAGCTCGACCGCATACTTCTGCACGCGCTGCGAGTGCTGCCCGGTGCCCATGTCCTTCGACTCGAGCGCCCCGGTCAGCGCGCTCACCGTCTCGCGATAGGCCCGCTGAATGAGCGAGCGCTGGCCCCGCTCGACCTCGAGCAGGCGCCGCAGGTCCTGCGCGTACAGGATGAGCTGCTCCTCAGGCGGTGCAGCCGCGGCTCGATACGGCCCCTCGTAGAGACCACCGGCGATCCGCTCGACGATGTTCAAGAGCTCGAGCGGGCTGAACGGCTTGCGCAGGAACGCGTCCGCCCCACTCGCCTGTGCCGCGAGCTCGGTCCCGCCCTCGGACCCGGTCAGCAGGACGACACCGATGTGAGCCGTGGCCGGATCGGCCTTCAACTCCCGGCAGAACGTGAGGCCGTCCGTGCCCGGCATGCTCACGTCGAGCACGACGACGTCCGGGCGCCGCTCGGCGATCCGCTCGCGCGCGAGATCCGCTGAATCCGCCTCGTCGACCTCGATGTCGACGACCTCGAAGGTCGTACGAAGGAGGATCCGCAACCCGGGATCGTCGTCCACGACGAGCAGGCGAAGCCCACGCTGGCTCTTCGCGGGATCGGCCACGAGCCGAAGCTCGGGAACGGGCCCTTCCTGCTCCTCGCGCTCGCCGTTGAAGGTCTGCACGCGATTCTTGCCGGCCAGCTTCGCCGCGTAGAGCGCGATGTCGGCCTTCCGCTGCAGGTCGACGGCCGAGCCGGCGTGGTCGGGGATCGTCGCAACACCCGCCGAGACCGTCGGCAGCCGGCGCCCGCGCCGCTGCTGGCCGACGGCCATCCGCAGACGGTCGCCCACCTCGGCGGCCAGGCTCGACGGCCCTTCGACCACGAGCGCGAACTCGTCGCCGCCGACGCGGAAGATCTCGTCCTCAGCGCGGACGACGCGCAGGAAGACGCGCCCCACCTCGCGCAGGATCTCGTCGCCGACGACGTGCCCGTGCTCGTCGTTCGCGCGCTTGAAACCGTCGAGGTCGAAGAGCACGAGCGAGACAGGGCCGTCGGCCGGCCGGCGCTCGGCGATCCCGCCCACGAGCTCGTCGAATGCGCGCTTGTTCGCGAGCCCGGTCAGCGCGTCCCGACGCGCCTCCGCATGCGTCATCGCGATTCTGCGCTCGTTCGCCAGCGCTGCGGACGCGAGATCGGCGACCGCGGACACGAGCTCGGGATCGCCGGTCGCCTGCACGCTCGCGGGCAGGGCCACGAACAGCGCGCCCAGGACCTGCCCGTCGACGACGAGCGGGGCGGCAATCGCGTCGCCACAGGCGGCGCCGAGCCGATAGAGCTCTCCAAGCTCGTGCGTATCGGCTTGGGCGAGGGCCAGCTCGGAGAACGCGCGCTGGACGACTCCCGGCGCCGAGTGCAACGACTCGGGAGCGCCGGGCCCGGAGAGAGCCGCGAGCGAGAGCGAGGTGTCGGCCGAAGCGAGATACGTTGCCGCGAACGACGCGCCGGTCAGCTCCGCGAGCTCGCGTGCGACGAGCTCGGCGGTGCCGCCGCCGTTGACGGAGCGCGCGATCGCATGCGCGAGCCGAACGAGCGGGTCGCTGGCCCCGGCGACAGCGCGCTCGAGCTCCCAGAGCGGCGCGCCCTTCAGGCAGTACGCGTCGGCGCCCGCCTCCATCATCGCCATCACGTCGCCCGCGTCGTCCGAACCGGCATAGGCGACGATGCGCGTCTGCGGCAGCACGTCCCGGATCCGCCTCGTCGCGGCCACCCCGTCGAGGATGGGCATCTGCACGTCCATCAGCACCACATCCGGGCGATGCGCGACGACGAGCGAGATCGCCTCCTCCCCGTTCTCGGCCTCGGCCACGACCTCGATCCCCGGCTGCGCGGCGAGGCTCGCGCGAAGACGTTCCCGTGCGTCGGGCGCGTCGTCGCAAATCAGCAAGCGCAGCATTGACCCACTCCCAGACGTTGGCGACCTCCAGAACCTGACGGTGTAATCGGCGTTCCTCTTCAGATGTTGACACGTAAGAAAAGAGCAGCTTCGAGCAGATTCAGGCCTTGTTTTTGAGCGAAGCCCCTCGATCCGGAACGTCCGGCCGCCGGAAAGTTCACCCCATAGGGTGAGAAGGCCTCAGCCGATGAGCTCGTCGAGCTCCCGAGCGAGCGCAACGGCGTCCCGGTTGGTGCGCGTGATCGCGACGCAGGTGTCGTCGCCGGCGATCGTGCCCACGATGCGCGGGTGCTCGAGCCGGTCGATTGCGCGTGCCACGGCCGGCGCCGAGCCGAGCTCCGACTGGACGACGACGATGTTCTGCGCGGCCTCGACGCGACGCCCGAACTGTGAGAGCACGCCTGCGAGAGCGTCGCGGGGATCGGCGCTCCGGACGGCCTGCGGCGCCACGTAGCGCGGCCGGCCGAGCACGTCGTGCGTCTTGTCGAGGCCGAGCTCGCGGATGTCGCGGGAGACCGTCGCCTGGGTCACGCGGCAGCCGGCCCGGGCGAGCGCGTCGAGGAGCTCGTGCTGTGTCCCAATCCGCCTGCGCGTGACGATGCTCGTAATCAGCCTCTGACGCTCCTCTTTCTCGAGCGGGCGCGGATCTCTTTGCATACGGGAAAGCATAAATATGCGGCGACTGGTCGTTTGACGGCGCCCGCTTCGCGGTACGCTTCGATTGATGTTGCGCAGACTGATCTGGACCGGTCTCTACGCTTCGCTCGCCGCCGCCGCCACCCTGGCGGCGCGCAGGACGGCCTCGAAGATCTGGCGCGTCGCAACCGGCGAGGAGCCCCCGACGCGGAAATGACGACGAAAGCCGATCAGGTCGTGGACAGGGCCGCGGACCAGCTCCAGGAGATGGCCGACAAGGCCGCCGCAGAAGGCGGGGTCGCCGCCAAGCTCGCGCAGCCGCTGGCCGACGACGCCGAGTTCCTGCGCAAGCTCAAGCCGAGCCTGATCAGGGCGCGTGCGAAGGGAATGGCGCCGACCAACCAGAAGCCCGGCCACGGAAGCGTCAAGCCGGCCACCAAGGGTCGAAAGCGCCCCGGCAAGGGCCGTGGCCCGAACCCGTTTCTCATCATCGGCATTGCCCTCGCAGTGGGGATCGCCGTCGCGAAGATGATCGACTGGAGCAACGATGCAGACGCAGGAGACTGAGAAGAACTCGGGCCTGGGGGCGGTTGCCCGCCAGGTCGCCGAGCACACGAGCTCGCTCTTCCGGCTCGAGCTCGAGCTGGCCCAGCTCGAGCTGAAGAAGAAGGTCACGAACCTCGGTGTAGGCATCGGCCTGGCCGTCGCCGCCGCCGTCTTCGCCTTCTACGGCCTCGGCTTCCTGTTCGCGACGATCGCCGCCGGGCTGGCCACCGCGATGTCGACGTGGCTCGCGATCCTGATCGTCACCTGCGGCCTGTTCGTCGTCGGCGCCATCCTGGGCCTGATCGCGGTCAACCGGATCCAGAAGGGAACGCCGCCGATCCCGGAGCAGGCGATCCTCGAGGCGAAGCTCACGACGGAGGCGTTCAAGTCCGATGGCGACTAGCACGAACCACCGGACGCCCGACCAGGTCCGGCACGAGATCGAGACCGAGCGCACGCAGCTCGCCGGCGCCGTCGACCACCTCCGGGACGAAATCCGCGAGGCGACGGACATCGGAGCGAAGGTGCGCGCGAAGTTGCCCGTAATCACCGCGGGAGCGCTCGCGGCCGGGTTCGTCATCGCCGGCGGGATCGGCGCGACGATGCGGTTGATCGGCCGGCGCCGCTGACGGCGGCCCGCGCGGACCGCCTGAGCCTCCGCGACTGGCTCGCGGTCTTCAAATCGAGCGGCAAGGAGTTCCTCGCCGACGACTGCATGGGCCTCTCGCAGCAGGTCGCGTACAGCTCGCTGCTCGCGTTCTTCCCGGCGATGATCTTCCTGATTGCGTTCCTCGACCTGATCGGCGCCTACGGGGCGCTCCTCGATTTCCTCGACCCGGTCGCGCCGAAGTCGGTGACGAGCATCATCCACCAGCTGGAGCGCGACACCGGCAACGCCTCCAGTGTTCTCCTCGCACTCGGCATCTTCGGCGCGCTCTGGGCCGGGAGCGGAGCGATGAGCTCGGTCGTCAAGGCCGTCAACCGCGCCTACGACAGGGAGGAGACGCGCCCGCTCTGGAAGGTGCGGTTGATCTCACTCGTGCTGGTGCTTGCCTCCGCAACCGTCCTTGCCGGAGACCTGTTCCTGATCGTTCTCGGCGGGAAGCTCGGCGACGCGATCGCCGCCAGAGCGAACCTCGGCGACGCCTTCACGTGGTTCTGGAACCTCGCGCGCTGGCCGATCTCCTTCTTGGTCGTCCTGTTGCTTTTCGCGTTCATCTACTACCTCGCTCCGAACCAGGACGAGCGTTGGCGCTGGATCAGCGCGGGCTCACTGGTAGGCAGCCTGATGTGGCTCGCGCTCTCCGGGCTGTTCGCGCTCTACACGTCGTTCTCGAGCTCGTTCACGAGGACGTACGGCTCACTCGCGGGCGGCATCGTCCTCCTGCTCTGGCTCAACTACAGCGCCTGGGCCGTGCTGTTCGGCGCCGAATTGAACAGCGAGCTCGAACGCCGCCGCAGCGCGACCTAGCTCGCGGCCTTGACCGTAAACGTGCCGCGGAGCTTGCGGCTCTTGTCGGAGCGGTACGTGTACTTGCCGGGCTTGAGCGTCAGCGTCCAGGCGGCCTTCGCCCTGGCGGCGACGCCGGTCTTCTTGTTCACGCCCGGCCCCTTCAGATGGAAGTTCTGGGTCTTCGACGTGTCCGAGACGGCGAGCTTGAACTTGCCCGAGGTGAGCGTCTTGACCTTGGAACCGGAGCCCGTCTTGAGCGTGATCGTCTTCGTCGTCACCTTGCCGTTCAGCTTCACCGGAGGCGGCGGAGGCGGCGGGACGTTTCCGGCCGTGAAGCTGCCCTTCATCTGCGTGGGATGGGCATCGCAGATAAACGTGTAGGTCCCGTCCGTGATCGTCACCGTCCAGTTGACGGTGCCCGTGGCCTCGACGTCGGTTTTCTGATCGACCCCGGGGCCGCTCAGGTGGAAGTTGTGCTCGATCGAGTTGTCGGTGACAGTGAGGCCATACGTCCCTGGGTCGAGATGCGACACACCCGTGCCGTCCGGGTTCTTCAGCGAGATGTTGAAGCCCGGGCCGACGACGCCCGTGAGCGTCACGTTGGGCTCGCCGGTCGCAGCCGCCGGAATGGACACGGCCGCTACCGCCACGATGCCTATGAGCAGCGTTCGAAACATCAGACCCTCTCTTCGCCTTCTTACGCGCGAGCGCGCGGTTCGGTTTTACGCCGGCGGACTGCCCGCGACGATGAACGCTCCCGATAGCCTCGTGTTCCGGTCGGAACGGTAGCTGTACGAGCCGGGCTGCAGGTACAGGGACCAGGTCCCGGTCGTCTTCGCGGCGATCTTCGTCTGGCGGTTCACCTTCGGGCCGACGAGGTGGAAGTTCTGCTTCACCGTCCGATCGTGGATGACGATCCGGTACAGGTTCGGCTGGAGCACGCGCACTCGCTTGCCGTCGGCGCCGACGAGCGTGATCGACGTCGCGGTCACGTTCGCGGTCAGCTGCGGGACGATCGCACTGCCGTTCGCACCCACTGGAAGCGCGAGCACCGCGAGCAGGGCCGCTGCTAGTAGCAGTCGCAACATTGTCGCCTCCTTTCTACCACGACTGTCTTACCCAGTCGCGCGGCTTTAGACTCACGCCGTGCGCTTACGGAAGGATGCGAAGGTCGATCTGCTGCGGGGAATACCGCTGTTCGCACAATGCTCGAAGCGCGATCTCGGCGCGGTCAGCAGCATCGCGGACGAGATCGACCTAAAGGAAGGGAAGGAGCTGACTCGGCAGGGGCGGATCGGGCGAGAGTTCTTCGTCCTCATCGATGGCTCCGCGGACGTCCTGAAGAACAGCCGCAAGGTCGCCTCGCTGAAGGCCGGCGACTTCTTCGGAGAGATCGCACTCGTGCATCACGCACCGCGGACGGCGACCGTCAGGGCGACCTCGCCGGTACGCGCGCTCGTGATCATGGAGCGTGACTTCAAGCGGCTCCTCGACGAGCAGCCGGAGATTCAGCGCAAGGTGCTCGTGGCGCTTGCGGAGCGGCTCGAGCCGACGACTCTCTAGGCGCGAAGCTCGGCGCCGAACCGCTTCTCGAGCGCCGTCACGATCTTCTCCCGCAGAGCAGCCGCGTCCTCGTCCGAGAGCGTGCGCTCGGAGGACTGAAAGCTGACCGCGAAGGCAATCGACTTTCTGCCCTCGCCGACCTGGTCGCCGTGGTAGACGTCGAAGGCGCGGATCGCGCGTAGCTCGGGGCCGGCGGCTTCGTGCGCGGCTGCGACGAGGTCGCCGGCCGCGACGTCGTCGGGCACGGCGAACGCGAGGTCCTGGTGGACGGCGGGGTACGTGATCACGTCCGTGTAGCGCAGCTCGGTCGTCTCGGCGAGCAGCTTCGCGAGGTCGAGCTCGAAGACCCCCCACACGCCGTCGAGCAGGCCCGGGTAGAGCTCGCCGACGAGACCGGCTCCGACCGAGGCCGCCTTGCCGGGATGGATGAGCTCGTCGGTCGTCCGCTCGAACACCGGCTCGGCCTTCACCGCCGCGTAGAGCGCCTCGACGATTCCCTTCGCGCGTGACCAGCCGCCTTCGACGATCCCGGCCACGTGCGTGTGTTCGTCGGGGAGGTCGGTGTCGGGCAGGTAGACGCGGGCGACCTCGAACAGCGCGACGTCGTCGGCGCCCAGCTCGCCGTTCCGCCGCGCGGCCTCGACGAGGCTCGGCAGCAGGCGCGTGCGCAGGACGGCGAGCTCGGCGGAGACGGGCTCCGGGAGCGTCAAGGCGTGCGGATCCGGGTCGTCGGCGCGCAGCGACGGCGTGTACGTCTCGGCGAGACCGAGGCCGGCGAGCACGTTTTCGACTCGGCGCCGCAGG
>WNGI01013554.1_pt1 | contig 14915 bp, 16 predicted proteins | sample 5400621 | NCBI WGS metagenome assembly WNGI01 (sample SAMN13153374, study PRJNA577476) | soil metagenome | isolation source: 20 cm soil or saprolite under Garry oak tree replicate 1 | place: USA:California | collected 2016-06-15 | reverse complement strand
CAAAATCGCCAGCGTCCGCGGAATCCAAGAAAAGCGTGGTGGCTGCTCTTCCGTCCGATACCGAATTGGTGGGCGAGAAAACAGCAGTGACTCTTTCTTCTCAAGGTGCGGAGAAGCGCCTCCTTCGGCACCAGCCTCCTGTCTATCCGGCTGAGGCCCGCAAGCAGCGAATCGAGGGGACGGTTGTTCTGAAAGCGGTAGTGAGCGAAGTTGGAAAAGTCGAAGGAGTGCGGTTGGTGGAAGGAGACCCAACCCTGGCCGCCGCTGCCATCAGCGCTGTGAAGCAATGGCGTTACCGCCCATTTTTGCGAGCCGGCAAGACTCAACCTTTCCAAACCATCGTGCTGGTGGAATTTCAACGCCCCTGAGAATTGCCTCCGATTGTCCACAAACGCGACGAGGGCTTCCATTACCCACGTAACTTGCTGGTACTCATGAGTGTACCTAGGATTTCCTATTATGGGTTACCAAGCATTACTGTTCTGTCTCGACGAAAAATTGGCACGGGTCGTTACCCAGGTCTTCAGCGAACTCGACTTCAAAGTTGAGCCGGTTAATGAACCGTTCGCTGCCGTCAAGAAATTGATGGCGCAACGCTACGACGCCATCGTTGTCGACTGCGAAAACGAGCCGAACGCCACTCTGCTGTTCAAGAGCGCCCGGAATTCCAGCTCCAATCAGAGTTCGCTGGCCCTTGCCCTGGTCGAGGGACAGTCTGGTGTCGCGAAGGCCTACCGCATCGGGGCAAATCTGGTACTCACTAAGCCGATCAATGTCGAGCAAGCGAAGGGAACGTTACGCGTCGCGCGCGGGCTCTTGCGCAAGAATCTTGATGCTTCGGCTCCAAGTTCCACTGCCCCCGCGAAGGTGACACCCGAGCCAACTGTCGGCCCGTTCAAAACCGTCGGCCCCGGCATTGGGACAATTCCGTCAGGGAGCATTTACGAGCCCTCGGTGTTTGAATCCGCGCTGCCGACAATCTCTGCGTCTGCGGAGGCGCATGACACTCCAATCGCTGCTCAGGCTTCTGAGGGAAGAGCGAAAGTCTTGGCCGAGGGCGACTCCTCAGCAACCACTGCTTTTCATGCTGCCGCGTCGGAACCCGCGAAGTCCGCCGCAACATTCAAGAGTTCGGCCTCCATCCCTGCGAGTCCGAGCGGGGCCGCGTCTGCGACAGCCCCTGCTAGGGAAGCGCCGGCTCCAGTCGAGAAAAAGCTGGTGATCGCGCCGTCCGTGGCACAGGAGGGAGCTTCTTTCCCGAATTTCGGAGCAACCATCCCGGGTAGCAGCCCATCTTTCGGCGCTCTCGAGGATGAAGATTCCGACGGTTCGGGAAGCAACAAGAAAATTCTGATTGCCGCCGCCGTGGTCCTGGCCGTAGCCGGACTGGCCTACTTCGCGTGGAACAAAGGCAAGACGAATTCCGAAACTCAACAACCGGTAGCAGTCACTTCTCCCACACCCGCCAGCGTCTCTTCGATCACGCAACCCGTTACCTCCGAGCCGCGCGGCTTGACGAATCAGCCGATCGTGCCCCGGAACACCAAGCCGTCGGCGAGCATCACCAACTCACCAGCGCTTACTATCGACGACGACACTGAGCCGGTGACAAAGAAAGCCGTACCCGCCATCGTCGTGAAATCGTACAACGCGGGGAAGAGGAATCAGACGCCAGGCGAGGAATCGGCGATTCAGCTTCCGAGCCCGCTCGCCGTCGCGTCTCCCAATGATAAAAATCTGAGTGGCCTCGTAGCTTCGGTACCGACCGCCCTGCCGAGGGCTACGCTGGGCACTCTGAAGATTTCCCAGGGCGTCTCGCAAGGACTTCTTATCAAGCGTGTGCAGCCGCGCTATCCACAGAATGCACTGTCAATGCGGGTTCAGGGCGCAGTGCAACTGCAAGCTACTATCAATAAAGAGGGCAACATTTCGAATTTGAAAGTAGTCAGTGGAGACGCCGTATTGGCGCACGCAGCTACCGAGGCGGTCCGCCAGTGGCGCTACAAGCCTTACTATCTCAATGGCGAACCGGTGGACATTGAGACCCAGATCACGGTCAATTTCAAATTGCCCAACTAGTTGAGTTCCTCGTCCGCCGGACGGCGGCGGGGACGGCCCGGGTGGGAACTGATGCTGCGGAATTTGTGGTAGAGGCCGTGCAAATCTTCGCTGAGCAATCGCACCACCTGCATGCAGAAGTCACAGCGGTCCCGAAGGAATTCCACAAAACTCTCACGCGGAATGAAAGCCACTGTCGTATGATCGCCGGCTTCCGCTGTCACACGATATCTTTCACCCGACATGCTCTCGCTCAGGCCCAGGATCGTGCCCGGGCCGGCGACCTCCAACAGTTGCAGCCGCCGCTGGGAAGTCGGGAGCAGAACGCGGACCTGGCCTGACTCCACTACGAATACCCCGCTAACTGCCGTGCCCTGTTGGAACAGTGTCGCGCCCTTGGGATAAATACGGACTGATTTAATCCCGTGAAGAGCTTCCCACAGATCGGAGCTTAAATTAACTGGCAACGGCTGTGATGGCTGCGACGACACAATGCTCCCTCCCTCTGTTAAATGTAGACTGCCGCAGACTGAGATGCCGCGCAGTGATTTCCGTCACAAATCTGGGTGATAGCTCTGCATGGAAAAGGACTGGAGGGCGATCGCAATTCCGTGGGAAAGGCCTAAGTCTATCTATCCACATCACTTGGCTGCGCCCGGGCGGGCTGGGTATGGGTGCTGGAGATTGGAAAGATTTTTTTTGGCTTATTCCCGCTCCAGGACTTCGTCAATCGCGACCTTGCCGCCTTTTTCTATGTTAACGACCTTGTGGACTGGCCTGAACCCGGTCTGCGTGATTTCCACCACGTAGTTCCCAGGTCCCAACATGAACTCTGTCGGTGACAGCTTCTCGAGGATTCGTCCGTTGATCGCGATCTGGGCACCTTTAGGCTGGGTACGAACACTCATGGAACCCATGCCAGCTACATTGTCGCCACCGCCGCCGAAGATCTTTTTGAACTTCCCAACGTTGCGGATTTCATCGGCATTCCCGAGGGCGCGCAGCACAGGAGCGAATTGAAAATTCTGGCCGGGCCCAAGATCGGTGCTGGTGGTTTCATCGAGATATCCCTGCTTACGCACGATTAAGGTGTGCGGACCCTTCTCTATCGCAAACTGGATCGGGGTCACCCGGCCCGTGTTCTTTCCGTCCAGAATAATTGCCGCTCCGGCCGGCGTACTGTTCACAACCATCAGCGCATTGATCGCTGTAAGATGCACAGCCACCGCCGATCGGCTGGCAGATACAACGTCCACCGTTCGGGCTTCGGCGGAATAACCGGTCTTGCTGACTGAGATCGTGTGCTGGCCCGCGCTCACGCCGCTCAGGCTGAAGGGAGTGACCCACGATGGATCTCCTCGACCGTCAAGCTGAATCTGTGCGCCCTGGGGAGTGGAATCGATCTGCACTGACCCGGGAATCCTGGCGACTGGCACGGGAGCGGGCGCTCTCTTTCGGCCGCTCGCGCCGCGTCTATCGATCTGACGCACCGTCACCTCTGGCTCGGCCTCGACCACCTGAGGAACGGCCTCGGCTTGCGTGACTGCTGGACCTGGAGCTGGGGCCGGAGCAACCGGCTTACTGCGTGCGATCTTGGTCGGACGCGGAGCAGCCGTAGTGTCTTCGTCCTCCGAGTGAACATGGAAATACACTGCGATCACGACGACCAGAATGACCACGATCGCGCCCAGAATGGAGTAAATCATCAACTGGGGCGGCACGGTCTTGATCTCCTTGAGGGCCTTCTCGGCCGCCTCTCGCGGCTGTATCTTGGGCTTCTCGTCTTTGCGGCGCATCTGCGTTAGCGCAGACGGCTCGGACACCTCCGGAACCTGTAGCGGAGGAGGCGGAGGCGAAAAAATTGGCTCCTTCATAGGAGGCAGTTCGTCCATATCCGAAAAGCTCTTGCCAGACGAGGTCGCTGGGGCCGGAGCCGACATGAGAGGATCAAACGCCTTGGGCGACTGTGACTCGATTTCCTGCTCCACTGCGCCAGCTGACATGACCGGCCTCGGCGCAGACGCAACCGAGACGTCAGGCTTGGCGGAATCTTCGATCAGTCGTGATCCGGAATCAGAAGGTATGCCAGACCGCGATCCAGTTCCCATCCCTGCGGCCGCAGCGTGGCTCTGACGGGCCGGAACTGACGCCGCCGCACGAGGCGCAGGTTGAGTTGGCGTCCAATCATCGGAGAGATCGGCTTCGGCTGCTTTAGGGACGGGCGCAATAAACTTGCCTGCCGCAGCCGCACGACGCGCCTCGGGAGCCACTGCGACCTTGGCCGCCGGAGCTTTCTTCGCATCATTCCCAGCTGACTTCTTGCCGCTTTCCTTGCACTTTTCGAGGTCGTCCACCAGTTCGCGCGCGGTCTGGTAGCGCTGCTCGGGATCCTTGGCGAGCGCTTTCATGATCAGCGTGCTGACACCGGGCTGAATCTTGGGATTCAACGACACGGGGGCAGGCGGCATTTGCTCCGCAATCTGAGTAGCCAGGACCGCCGGATCGTCGGCATCAAACGCCTTGCGATCTGTGACCATTTCGTATAACACCGCGCCCCATGTCACTGAACCATCACCTTCGCGGGTTCCAGCGAATGGTGGGAGACTCCCTTGGACGCGGCGGCGTCCAGTCCGGTACAAACCTGGCGGGTGATGTCGAGCAGATCCCAGATCGAGAAACCTTCCCTGCGCGTGAGCATGGTCGCGATACTGTTGCCCTGCACGTACTCCATCGCGGCGCAGAACTGGCCTTCGATTTCGCCCGCGCCGTAGAGCGCGGCGATGTTCGTGGTCGCCAGTTCTCGCGTACCTTCGCCTTCGGCAATCAGCGTGTCTACGAAAGCAGACGCGCGCTCGCCCAGCGACTCCAGATTCTGGGTCTTGAGCGCTACGGTCTGGTTGGTTTCCGTGTCCGTGGCCTTATAGATCAAGGCGGTGTCGGACTTGGAAAGCTCACTTTGAATTTCGAAACGGCCAAACATCATCGCCATTGCAGTCGCCTCGCGGTGACAGCCGCACTACACCATTTGATATCGATTTGGCCAAGCCCGGGGGAGAGACGCAACTAGGATAACGCGGTGAAACTCTGACGCGAGAGTTACGAAAGTACTTGCATTCCGGGGCTCAAGCGATCGATCCCCGTGCGTCCGAGCGCAGCCACTCTTCAACCAACCCCCGCACTTTGGCCCCTTCCGATCTTCTGCGGACCGCATCGAGAATCGCAAGGTGGGCTCGCTCACTCGACCCTCGGAAGCAGACCCAGTAAGGCACGCAAATTTCGCCCGGAAGTGGAAGCGCCTCGATCTTCAGGTCCCGGAGACGAAAGAATCCGCGCGTAAAGATCATGCGGCGTACTTTGGCTATCAACCGCTCTTCGGCCTGGGCTGCGTCCAGGCCGGCAGGAAGAACATTGCGAGTCTGAATGGTAAGAAGCTGATCGTCGGCCGTCCGCGTAGGCAACTGATACAGGTCAAGCACCCCGCGCACCGCGTCCAACGCGAAGGTTTGATTCTGCTCGCGGCCGGCGCTACGAATCGTGACCTGAAACAGACGATAGGGGATATAAAACTCTGCCAACGAACGAACCGGGCCGCGGATCAACTCCGCCGCGCGATTTGCCATACCGTTTGTAAAGTGCCGAATCGCCTCTTCCTGTGTCACGTTCGGTTTCAGGCTTCGGATATGCGTCAACTTTTCTGTAATCATTTTTTGCCGGAGAGCCGCAATGGTGAGGATGGCTTCGCACTAATGGCCGCGGTTAGCTCGCGCGCCCGTTTTGAGGAGCGTTGCACAAAATCAAGAATCGTCTCCAGTTGTTCCTCACTGTATCTTTCCAGAAGGCTAGCGAACCCCTCTCGGATCGACCCGAATACCGAATCGCCTTCCACCAGTCGTTCCCGAACAGGCTCCACAATGACGCGCCGCCGATCTTGAGGATCGCGCACCCGGCGCACAAGCCCTTTTTCCTCGAGCCGGTCGATCAAGCTTGTCACTGACGCCGTTGCCAGGCCCGTGTGCCGAGCTACCTCACCCGCCGTAACTCTGCCCAGGCGCATCAGGGTATCGATGGTTTTCGTGTCGGTGGCGGTCAGTCCCGCGCGTGCGGCAATGGCAGTGTGGAGCATTACGGTAGCCGCGCTGCTTTCCCGTCCGGCCATGAGGATGCCCTCAACCAGTGCTCGCCTTTCACGTTTCGGCACGGTTTTTTTTTTGTCAACTCGGCTTGACGTACGATTCGCTCCCGGATATTATCTCGATGCATCGAGATATATGATAGATCATAATACAATGAGGGCGGTAAAACTTATAGATTGGTTGCAAGGCCAGTGCATGCTGCCGACGATCATTCCGTTATCCGAATCGCAGCCGCTTCGGTTGTCACCCCGGCGTCCCGTGCATTATTCTGGAACCGTCAATCTACAGGATTCGTAATTACCCTCAGCGTTTGTCTCTTTACCTGGTGAGCTTACCGGAGTCTAGCTGGCATGACCCTAACCCGCTTCGTAACCAAGAGTGCCTTTCGCAACAAGCGCCGTAGCATTTTGACTGTGCTGAGCATCACTTTTTCGCTGGTGTTGCTGACGCTCATGATGACTATCTGGCACAGTTGGTACGTCGACAAGGGAAGCGCCGAGTCAGCCCAGCGGCTGATTACCCGGCACCGCGTTTCGCTCACTCAATCGTTGCCGGTCTACTACCTGGAGAAAATGCGCACCGTACCTGGAGTGGTCGCAGTGGCGCCCACACAGTGGTTTGGAGGTTTATACAAGGACGAGAAACCGGAAAATTTCTTCGCGCAATTTGCGACCGACCCCAATGAGATCTTCAAGGTGGTCACGGATTTCAAGATTCCCGATGATCAGCTCGCGGCCTGGCAGAAAGACCAGGCAGGCGCGGTAGTCGATAGCGAACTGGCAAAAAAGTTCGGCTGGAAAATCGGCGACCGCATTATTATTAGGGGCACAATTTTCCCCACCACTCTGGAACTCAACATCCGCGGGATCTTCACCGCGCCGCAGCCGACCATCACCGTCTACTTTAACCAGAAATACCTGGAAGAGGCGGTTCCGTTCTACAAAGGACACGCGGGTACATTCAACATTCTTGCCGATTCGCCCGACGACGTCCCCAAAGTTGCGGCCGGCGTGGACGGCATGTTCCGCAATTCGCCGGAGCCCACCAAGACCGAGAGCGAGAAAGCTTTTCAGCTGAGTTTCATCAATAGCATCGGCAACGTGAAGACTTTCATCCTCAGCATCTGCCTGGCGGTGAGTCGATTCTTGGCCTCTATGTCAGTGAAGCGGTAACCGTGACCTTAGTCGGCGGAGTGCTGGGGTGCCTGCTGGCAGTCGGATTGATAACCGCCATAAAGTATGCTCCCGGAATGGGCTTTTTCTTCCTCGGGATGAAAGTAACGTGGTCCACCTACGTGCTCGCGATTGTCATCTCTGGCATGGTGGGACTCGTGAGCGCGATTTTCCCCGCCTATCACGCCGCCAAAATCGGCATCGTGGAGGGCTTGCGTCACATCGGGTAGGCGAGATAACAGCATGGCGATTCCGATCAGCTACAACATCCGCAACTTAAAGCTCCGCAAGGGGCTCACCATCATGACCGCGCTTGGCATCGCGCTCACGGTGACCACAGCAGTTTTCCTGATGGCGCTTTTGGCTGGCCTGCAAAAGGCATTTGTCTCCAGCGGCGATCCCCTAAATGTCCTCGTAATGCGCAAAGGCTCGACGGCGGAGCTCTCCGGCGGATTCGACGCCGCTCTTTTCGGCACGTTGAAGACCCTGCCCGGCATCGCAGCCGACAGCAAGGGCGAGCCGATCGCATCAGGGGAATGGGTCGTGGTCGCGGTCTTACCGAGAAAAGACCGCACGGGTGAAGTCAATGTTTCGGTTCGCGGTCTCATGCCGGCCGGCCTCACTCTGCGTCCCAAGGCAAAACTGATCGAAGGCCGCTGGTTCACAACCGGCCAGCGTGAGGTTGTGGTCGGGAAATCGATTCACAACCGTTTTTCTGGCACACAAGTAGGCGACACCTTGGACTTCGCCAAGGGACAGTGGAAAGTTGTCGGCGTCTTTGACTCCGGCGGAACCGCCTATGACTCGGAAATTTGGGGTGACCTTAACCAGATCGCCGCGGACTTCGACCGTCAAGGGGGCCTCGGTTCGGCTTATTTAAGGGCGACCGATGCGGTAGCCGCCGATGCCCTAAAGAACCGCGTCAGCGACGACCAGCGCCTGAAACTGGAAGGCCACCTCGAGACCGAGTACTACGAGAAGCAAACGAGTTCTGGCGGACCGATCAAGTTCATCGGCATTTTTGTGGCGATCATCATGGCGGTTGGCTCCAGCTTTGCCGCAATGAATACCATGTATGCCGCGGTAGCCTATCGCTCGCGTGAGATCGCGACTCTGCGCGTCATCGGATTCTCGCGGCCCAGCATATTGACATCATTTGTGCTGGAGGCGCTGCTGCTGTCGCTGCTGGGCGCGGTGGTCGGGATCGTGCTGATGTTGCCATTCAATGGCATGAGCACCGGCGTGGGTAATCAGGTGACATTCAGCGAAACCGTTTTCAGCCTGCAGATGACGTGGTCGGTTGTCCTGACCGCAATCATTTTTGCGCTGGTAATGGGGTTGCTCGGAGGATTTGCCCCAGCCTGGCACGCTGCGCGGCAGGAAATCCTGGCGTCACTACGCGGCTAGGGTAGCGCGGAGGAACCGGAATTGAAGGGGCACATGCATGCAAGATCCGGATGGTGAGCTTCTTGCACGGATATCCGAGGATTTCTTTCATCGCGTAATGCGCGAAGACAGCCTGGACGACTGGGGACTGGCGGAGAAATTTGGAGAATTCCTGATTCGGACTTTCCCAGAAGAGGTGATTGGCCACGCGTTGCTGGCGCGGGCGTATAGGCATCTCGGGCACTTGGAACGTGCCACTCAGGAGTTAGAGCAATGTCGAGTCCGGACAAAGCATCGGGAATTGGTTCCGATGGAAAGGGACTTCTTGCTTTCGTTTTTGGTAGAGGAAGACCGGGTCTCATCAGGGCCTAGCGGCCCAGCGTGAGGGACGCAATTCAATTGCATCGGCAGCTACAACCGACGTCTGATTAACTAATGCCCACGGACACCAAACACGACGACCTCCAGAATCTGCGCATCGACCATTCCATGCGCGACGGAGGCGCAGAACCGCCCGCCTGGTCCCGCCGCATCATCCTCGGTGGAATTGCCATCCTCGTGCTGCTCGGACTAATCGCAGTCTCCTATCGGCTGTTTTCTGGCGATGCTCCAGAAGTAGAAGTCGTTCGCGCGACCGCCGAAGGCAGCGATGTCGCGGGCGCCACCGTGCTGGCGGCTACCGGATACGTCGTCGCCCACCACAAGATCAACGTGAACTCCAAGGTCACGGGCCGCGTTGCCTGGATCGGCGTCGAGAAAGGCGACAAGGTAAAAGAGGGACAGGTTGTAGTGCGCCTCGAAGACCAGGAATTTCGAGCTTTATATGAGCAGGCTCGCGGCGGCTATGAAAGTGCCAGGGCGCGGCTAGCAGAGATGGAGCATGGCTCGCGTCCTGAAGAAATCCAGCAAGCGGAACATAATCTATCCGAGGCCCGTGCGACCGCGGCCAATGACAAGACCACTCTTGACCGCACACGCGATTTATTTGCGCAAGGAGTCGTCTCCAAGCAGGCGCTCGACGACGCCACCGCCCGCAATGACGCCTCCCAGCAGCGCGTCAATTCTCTGGAGCAGATGTTTCGCATGTCGAAAATCGGCCCGCGCTCCGAGCAGATTGAACGCACTCGCGCTGACGTGGTGCAGGCACGAGGACAAATGGATTATGCCAAATCTCAGCTTGACGCCACCGTCATCCGCGCGCCGGTGAGCGGAACGATTCTCGAGCGTACGGCTGAGAAAGGCGAATTGGTCACTGCGCAGTTTGCCAGCGGCGCCGAAGGTGGCCCGCGCGGCTCGGTCGTCGCACTCGCTGATCTGGACGATATCCAAGTTGAACTCGACATCGCGCAGGACGACTTCGCTAAGCTGGGTCCGAAGCAGGAAGCCACGGTGATCCTTGATGCGTTCAAGGATCGCAGCTACAAGGGAGCGATCGCGGAAATTTCGCCCGAGGCGAATCGCCAGAAGGCGACCGTACAGGTCAAGGTGCAAATCGTGAATCCGGACGCCTACCTCCGCCCGGAAATGAATGCCACCGTGCAATTCCTGGCCAATGACAACAAAACGACCACCCGCAAACAGGTTGGCGCATTTGTTCCCACGCAGGCATTGCGTGACAAAGACGGAACAAAATTCGTGTTCATCGTTTTGAATGGCCGGACTCTCCGCCGCGATGTTCACGTTCTCGGACCGCGCTCGGGAGGCTATTTAGTGGACGCGCTGGTGGGCGGTGAAAGCGTGATCACCAGCGCACCGGCGGATTTAAAGGACGGACAGAAGATTCGTATCAAGGGGCAATCATGAGTGTAGCGATGCAAATGCCAGCCACAACGGGTACCAAGGTAGTCCAGGCCCACGGAGTGAACAAGATCTTCAAGCGTGATGCTTTTGAAGTTACGGCACTGGACAACGTGACGATCGACATTGCCGCGGGAGAGTTTCTCGCGCTGATGGGTCCTTCAGGATCAGGCAAGACCACCCTGCTGAACATGATCGCCGCCATCGACCGGCCGACATCCGGCGAACTGCACGTTCTGGGAGAGAACATTTTTAAACTGAATGACGCTCTGTCAGCCCGCTGGCGCAATACCCACGTTGGGTATGTCTTTCAGACTTTCAATCTCATCCCCGTCCTGACGGCTTTTGAAAATGTCGAACTGCCCTTGCTGCTGACCAAGATGACGACTCAGCAGCGGCGTGATCATGTGCTCACCGCGCTCAAATTGGTCGGCCTTGAAGACCGCGTCAACCATCTTCCGAAGCAACTCTCAGGAGGACAAGAGCAGCGCGTGGCCATCGCCCGCGCCATCGTGAGCGACCCTACTCTTATCCTTGCAGACGAACCTACCGGCGATCTCGACAGTCACTCGGCGACAGAAATTCTGGAGATTCTGAAGCGGCTAAACGAGGGCTTCAAGAAGACGATCGTGATGGTCACTCACGATCCGCATGCCGCCCAGTACGCGCACGTCACCCGGCATCTGGAAAAGGGTAAGCTTCTGCCCGCCTAATCTCGCCTCGACAGTGGAGGTCAGACTGTCACTTGGGATGGCAGACCGTTGGTGGGCGGATCGCTCTCGCTGACCCATTCCCACACTCTGCGTCCACGGTCATTCGTCAAGCTGCGCGCCTCTCCGTAATCCACCAGGCGATTCAGCACGGTTGTGACCGAAGCCATGGGATCCTTGTGGCGCAGCAGAATCTCACCCGCGCGCCTCTCCAGTTCCTGACAGACCTCGCGAGCGCCAAGCGGCCCTCGCGCTTCCATAAGGACAAGCCGGCAGGCTTTTGTAAATCCCGGCTGTCTGCCATTCGGTTTGCGGTCGATTAATTCGAGAAGGTCTTCGCCCAGCACATCGTCGCCGAACAAGTTAGCCAGTCCGGAGATCGTCTGCTTCACTGTGCCAATGCGCTTCATGATATCCGCGCGCTGGCGCATCAGTTGACGAAGCTCATCATGTGCAGCCCTTACTACCTGCTGCACCGGAACACCACTCACGCGAGGATCCATTGCACCGGCGCCATCCCGGTCGTGCTTCCCCACTTCCATAACTTCCTCCGAGCCCGGAACCTGCCCCCTCAACCCCGCGCCATGCAGGGTTTTTGCCTAGGTCTTTGCTACGGCAGAGGATTCGCGAAAGTTCCCGGATAGGGAACTCCCCCATAAAGCGGGGAATCCTTTGCACAGTTGGACTCGCAGGGAGAGAAAAAGTCATCAGGAGGTTTCGAACACTACGAATGTCGGCGAAGAGCGCGGGCTGAAAATGTCCCGCGCTCCAGATAACGGGATTCTTCTACTATTTACTGGATGGTTTCGCCGATTCCGTCTTCTTCTTGGCCGCGGGTTTCAGCGCCTGATCCGGCGGAATTTCAGTCCCGCTCTTGTCCACATAGTGAATATCAAACGCGGCATCGGGAATATTGAGCATCAATACTGCCGTCACCGCTTTGAACTGGTGAATACTGTTCGCAGGCAAATAGGCATAGTCGCCTGGGCTCATGCCTGCGGGCTTGCCATCCTTCATTTCGGCAGTGCCCTTCCCGCTAACTAGTACGAGTTGCTCGCCCGCCGTATGCCAGTGCCACGGAACCACACAGCCGGGGGCGAACTTCAACATCAAGGCAGCCGATCCCTTGGATGGATCGCCGCGTTGTACCGCGACCGTCATGCAAGTCGGCAGCCCGGGCAAGTTTACGAACTTGCTGGTCTTCGCGGACGCAAACGTCATTCCGCCGGCATCCTGCGCCTCCAGTGAACCCGGAAGACAGCAAAGGATCACAACTACCGCACCAAAGATCCGCCCTCTCATGCAAACCCCTCACGTTGAATTTGACATCCGGGAGAGGATATCGGAAAAACCGGCGATGGCAAAGATAGGATCGGTACTGCAATCCCGACAGCGGATATTTGCTTATCCCATCACCGTAGTATGTTCGGGACGAATCTTGTAGAGCACGCGCACTTCGCCCGGCTGGGAGTACGGATATTTGTCCAATCCCATATACTTCTTCGCCAACTTATCGATGCTCGCCGCCGCGCCCTGTTCCGTAATCTCGACCACCGTGCCGCGAATCTCCATATAACGGTAGGGATTGTCGGGATCCACGATTGCTAAAGCGACCCGCGGATCGCGACGAACGTTGCGGTCTTTTTGACGCCCCTTGGCGGAGTTAAAGATGACGTGTTCGCCGTCGAAATCGCACCACACAGGTGTTACCTGTGGTCGCCCGTCGGGCATGAGGGTCCCCAAACTGGCGAAGGCTTTTTTCTGGAAAAGATCCCGGTACTTCTCGGGGATAACGTTCGACATTACTGGCTCCTTTCTGAATTGTCACTTCCTGGCCGCAGCGATTATAGATGCGACGAAAGCATCCGGGGCAACATGATAATTCTCACTCCACCGGCACCGGGCGCGGCTCGCGATATGGGCTTGCAACTCACCTGCGGATAGAATGTATAAATTCGTCCGAACTATTGCGGTCGTAAAGGCACGCCGATTGCGCGCTATAGAATCTCCAGTAAAGCGCAGTCTTTTTCCGGAGTACTTCGATATATGCACTGGCTACTACTGCGTCCGCGACGATCTTCGCCGACAACCTGTCTCCTGCTGCTCGCGCTTCTGCTGGGAGGTTTTCTAGCGGCCGCGCAGCCCGCGTCCAAGTATCCGCCGACCGTTGTCTTCATGACCGATTTCGGCACAGTGGACGATTCCGTAGCTCTCTGCAAAGGCGTCATGTATGGCATCACTCCGAACCTGCGTATCGTGGACCTCACCCACCAGGTCACTCCCTTTTCCATTCAAGACGGCGCGCGCTTTCTTTTCGGCGCCACCCCCTACTTCCCTGCCGGAGCCGTGTTCGTGGTGGTCATTGACCCAGGCGTGGGCAGCGCGCGCAAACCGGTTGTGGTCAAGTCGAAGCGCGGCCAGTTTTTCGTCTTGCCCGACAATGGCCTGATGACCATGGTCGAGGACCGTGATGGTATTGAAGGCATCCGCGAGATCACCAATCAGGACTGGATGATCGGGGCAAGGATTTCTTCGACCTTCCATGGCCGCGACATCTTTTCTCCGGTGGGCGCCCGTGTCGCGCGTGGTGACGACTGGACGCAAGTGGGCCCGGAACTCAAACAACTCGTTCGGCTTGATTTGAAACCCGCAAAGCGGGGCGACAAGGGACTGAGCGGCGAAGTCATTGCCCTGGACGGTCCGTACGGCAACCTCATCACCAACATCGAGGCCGACGATTTCCTCAAACTCGGCTACCAGCGTGGCGAAAAGCTCAAAGTCACGATCGCCGGTCGCGAGATTGAGATGCCGTTCGTAAAGACGTTCAGCGATGTACCCGTTAAACAGCCCTTGCTGTTCCTCGACTCGCGGGGGCGCGTCAGTTTCGCCGTAAATCAGGGAAATTTCGCTGCGACCTATGTCGTCGAGCCGCCACAGCCGGTTTACATTCCTCGCAAGGGGAAATAGCAGGGCTGCGGCAAAGTTCCATTGGGATAACCGTTGCGGTAGAGATGCGGCCTGCCGGGTCTCCTTTGCGTGGAGAGAGCTCAGTCCTTCTCCAACTCCGCGGAGATCCTCGGCAACACTGCCCGCAGCAGAGCGATGAAATGCCCCATCACGCGCCGCGCGGTTTCGAGAACTTCCTCGTGCGCCAAAGGCTGGTCCAGAATCCCAGCGGCCATATTGGTCACGCACGAGATAGCCAGCACATTCATCCCCATGTGTCGGGCCGCGATCGCCTCCGGCACCGTCGACATGCCGACCAGATCAGCGCCGATCGTCCGCAGGTAACGAATCTCGGCCGGAGTCTCGTAGCTCGGCCCGAGCAGTGCTACATAGACTCCTTCGCGCGGCGGAATCGAAAGTTTTTTGGCCTCTTCGAGCGCGATCTCGCGATAGCGCTTTGCGTAGGTATAACTCATGTCCGGAAATCGCGGGCCCAGCCGGTCGTCGTTCGTACCCGCCAGCGGGTTCTGCCCCTGCAGGTTGACGTGGTCGCGAATCATTACCAGTGCGCCCTGTCCATATTCGAGGTTGATCCCCCCCGCCGCATTGGTGAGAATCACGGCGCGAACACCCATCCGCCCGAGCACGCGCACTGGAAATGCGACCTCGCTTGCGGAGTAACCCTCATACAGGTGGACGCGTCCCTGCATCAC
>WNGI01009335.1_pt1 | contig 14920 bp, 12 predicted proteins | sample 5400621 | NCBI WGS metagenome assembly WNGI01 (sample SAMN13153374, study PRJNA577476) | soil metagenome | isolation source: 20 cm soil or saprolite under Garry oak tree replicate 1 | place: USA:California | collected 2016-06-15 | reverse complement strand
GGCAGCACCGCGTCCATCGCCAGCGTGTCCTCTTCCTTCGTCTTGTTGTTGACGATGGTCACGCGCTCGACCCGCGCGTCACCGTGAATCCCCTTCAGCTCCCAAAAAGTGCGCAGCTCCATCTTCCCCGCCGCGCACAGCTCGCGCACCTGCGAGACGGTCGCGGGGTGGGCCCGGAAGCCGTCGCGCCGATGGATCATGGTGATCCACGCGGCCACGCCTTGCAGGTTCACCGCCCAGTCGAACGCCGAGTCGCCTCCGCCCACGATGAGCACGCGTTTGCCGGCGAACTCCTGGGTCTTCAAGACCCGGTCGTGGAGCCCGCGGCCGTACCAGCGATCCACGTCCTTGAGCGGCAGCTTGCGCGGGTTGAACGCCCCAATCCCGCCCGCGATCAACACCGTGCGCGAGGGATAGGCATCCTGGTCCGTGACGACCACGAACAGCGGCTTGCCGTTCTCCTGCTCGCGCTGCAGGCCCGTCACGGTCTCGCCCAGGTGGACCCCCGGCTTCCACTGCAGCGCCTGCTCGGCAAAGCCCTTCACCAGGTCCTTGGCGAGGATCTTGGGAATGCCCGCGACGTCGAAGATGTACTTCTCGGGGTAGAGCGCGGTCAGCTGGCCGCCCGGCTGATCGAGCGTGTCGATCAACCGGAACGAGGCCCCGCGCATCCCGGCATAGAAGCCCGCAAAGAGGCCGGTGGGGCCGGCGCCGATGATGGTGATATCTTTGACGTCCTGCATGGGGGCGAACGTAATGGAAGACCACAGGCGTGGGGAGTGGGGTGTGGGACAGCCGTGAAGATCTATACGAAGAAGGGCGACGGCGGCGACACCGGGCTCTTCGGCGGCGAGCGCGTCCCCAAGGACGACGCGCGCGTCGAGGCCTACGGCCAGGTGGACGAGCTCAACGCAACGCTGGGCGTGGCGATCGTCCAGGTCCCGGAGGGGTTCGAGCGCGCGCTCTTCGAGACGATCCAACGGGACCTGTTCACCATCGGCGCCGAGCTCGCCTCACCGGACCCCGCGAAAGTGGACAAGGCCCTCCCGGGCCCGCGCGTGGGCGAGCCGCAGGTGGCCGTCCTCGAGAAGGCGATCGACACCTACGAGGCGCAGCTCGTGCCGCTCAAGAGCTTCATCCTCCCCGGCGGCACCGCGAAGGCGGCCGCCCTGCACCTGGCCCGGACCGTGTGCCGGCGCGCCGAGCGGGCGGTCGTGGCCCTGGGGCACGGTGCGGCGGTCTCGCCGGAGATCCTCAAGTACCTGAACCGGCTGTCCGACCTCCTGTTCGTGCTGGCCCGCGCCGCCAACGCCCAGGCGAGCCGCCCCGACACGAAATGGTGACGGTGCGGGTCTCCCTCACCGCGCCGCCCGACGCCTCGTACGACATCCTGATCGGTCGCGGCCTGCTCGGCGACCTGCCGGCGCTCCTCTCCCGGGCGTGTCCCGCCGCGCGCTACGCCGTGATCGCGGACTCGCACGTCGCGGAGCTGTACGGAAAAAAGCTGGTGGGCTCGTTGCACGACGGCACGTTGCACGCAGAGCTGTTCACGTTCCCGGCGGGCGAGTGGAACAAGTCACGCGACTCATGGGCGGTGTTGACCGATCGGCTCATGGCCGCCGGGTTAGGGCGCGATGCGGCGATCGTGGCGCTGGGCGGGGGCGTCACGGGCGACCTCGCCGGCTTCGTCGCCGCGACCTACCTGCGCGGCGTTCCCTATGTCCAGATTCCCACCACCCTGCTCGCGATGATCGACTCCTCGATCGGCGGCAAGACCGGTGTGGATCTGCCCGCCGGCAAGAATCTGGTCGGGGCGTTCCACCAGCCGCGCCTCGTGGTGGCGGACCTGGATGTTCTGGCGACGCTCCCCGTTGTCCAGGTCGCCGCGGGAATGGCCGAAGCGGTCAAGCACGGGGTGATCGCCGACGCCGAGTACTTCGCATTCCTCGAGGGGGCGCACCAGGCGGTGGCAGCGAAGGACGGGGCGGCGCTGGAGCGCGTCGTCCGGCGCTCGGTCGAAATCAAGGCGGCGGTCGTGGCCCGCGACGAGCGCGAAGCGGGGCTGCGCGCGGTGCTCAACTTCGGCCACACGCTCGCGCACGCGATCGAAACGGTGGTGAAGTACGAGGTGGCGCACGGCGAGGCGGTGGCGATCGGGATGGTGCAGGAGGCGCGGCTCGCCGAAGTCCTGGGCATCGCGGCGGCGGGGACCGCCGGGCGAGTGCGGCAGGCCCTGGAGCGCTACCAGCTCCCGCTGGAGCTGCCCGAAACGGCGCGCGTGGACGACCTGATCGCCGCCATGCACCACGACAAGAAGGCGCGAGGCGGCGAGGTGCGCTTTGCCCTCCCCCGGCGCGTGGGGGAGATGCATGGGGACGCCCGCGCCGGCTGGACTACCGCCGTTCCCGAGCAGGCGCTGCGCGGGGTCCTCACCAGCACCTAGTTCACATATCCCTCCACACACCGCACAGGCTGTCCACCTGTCCACAGGCTGGATGCGTATCCCCTTTCCACATATCTTGTGGATAGTGGACAAACGCCGGAATTGTCAGTTTTCTAACAATTTGTGATGTGGAAAACAGCAGAGATTTGCACCATTATACGTGGAATCCTATATTGTGGCCGCGTTTCCAGCCTTCTTCTCTCCACGCCTGCGGGAGCCCTAGCGCATGGCCCGAGCAACGGCCGGTAAGGCGAAAGCGTTCTTTCGCGCGACACCTTCCGGAGCCTTCGATCAGTACCTGCAGGACATCCAAAAGCTTCCTCTGATTCGCGATCCCGCTGAAGAGCGGAAGCTGGCGCGGCGGGTGCGCAAAGGCGACGAAAAAGCCGCCGAACGGCTCGTCACGGCGAATCTCCGGTTCGTCATCTCCTACGTCAAGAAGTATCAGGGACACGGCCTCGACCTCTCCGAGCTGGTCGCGATCGGCAACGAGGGGCTGCTCAAGGCCGTCAAGAAGTTCGATCCCGACCAGGGCGTGAAGTTCATCTCGTACGCGGTGTGGTGGGTGCGGCAGGCGGTGCTCAAGGCGCTGGCCGAGCAGACGCGCAGCGTGCGGATCCCGCTCAACCAGAACTCACAGCTGATCCGCATGAGCCGGACCGAGACGTACCTGTCGCAGGAGCTGGGACGCGAGCCCACCGACGACGAGATCGCCAAGGCCCTCGAGGACACGGTCGAGAACGTGCGCACGGCGCGCCGCATGACCGCCGCCGAGCTGTCGCTCGACGCGCCGGTGGACCGCAGCGACAAGGACGCGGCGACCCTCGGCGAGCGGTTCTCCGGACAGGAAGGGTTCGAGATCGAGGACCGCACCGACGGCCGGCTGATGCGCGAGTTCATCGACCGCATCTTCCAGAAGTATCTGACCCCGCGCGAACGCAAGATTCTCTATCTCTACTACGGTCTCGAAGAGGGCAGCGAGGCGATGACGCTCGAAAAGATCGGCGCGCTGATGGGCGTGACGCGCGAGCGCATCCGGCAGATCCGCGAGCGGGCGTTCGAGAAGCTGCGCGAATCGCCCGACGGCAAGGCCCTGAAGGGGTTCTGGCGGGCGGCGTAACGACGCGGCCCGCGGGGGACTGAGCCAGTGGCCGGAACGCAGCGTTCCGGCCACTTTTTGCTGCCTGCTATACTATCCGTATGGCCCGCGAGCTCCCGATCTTCCCGCTGCCGGTGGTCCTGTTCCCGGGCGCCACGCAGCCCCTCCACATCTTCGAGCCCCGCTACCGCGAGCTGCTCGCCGACTGCCTCGCCGCCGACCAGCGGTTCGGCATCACCTACGTCGCGCCGCCCGACGGGCCCGGGATCGACCCGATGCCGCCGCCTGGCGCCGTGGGCTGCATCGCCCTGATCACGGCGACGGAGGCGCTCCCCGACGGTCGCTCGGACATCATCACGGTGGGGGAACGGCGCTTCACGCTGCTCGAGTGGGTGACGCGGGAGGCGACGTACCGGGTGGCGCGGGTCGAAGAGTTCGACGACGAGCCGGCCGACCCGGCCGAGGTGACGAACCTGGCGGGCGGCGTGCGCCAGGATTACCAGCGGCTCGCCCGCGCCATGGGCACGCTCACCGACCGCGTGGCGGACGACGCCGCGCTCGACGATGATCCCGAGCAGCTGTCCTTCCAGGTCGCCGCGGCCCTCGAGCTGGACGGCGAGGTGAAGCAGGCGCTGCTGGCGCTGACGAGCACGACCACGCGTTTGCGGCGGCTCGCCTCGCTGCTCGTCCCGCTCTCGGCCGACGCCGAGCGGCGGGCGGCGGTGCGCGAGCACGCCCGCGGGAACGGGCGCGGGGGCAAGCACCCGCAGATCGAGCGGGCGTCGTGAACCTCGCCGCGGCGCTGGCGGGGCTGGTGGGCGAGCGGCACGTCCGGGCGGCGCCGGCCGAGCGGCTGGCGTACGCGATGGACGGCCTCCCCACGCACCGCCGCCTCCCCCGGCTCGCGGTGCTGCCGGGCACGCGGGACGAAGTGGTCGCGGTGGTGCGCCTCCTCGCCGACCTGGGCGTGCCGTTCGTGCCGCGCGGCGCCGGCACCGGCCTCTCCGGCGGGGCGCTCGCCGATCACGACGCCGTCCTCCTCGTCCTCACGCGCCTGAACCGCATCCTCAAGATCGACGTGGCCAACCGCTCTGCCGTCGTCGAACCGGGGGTCGTCAACGCGCGGCTGTCGGCCGCGGCCGCGCCGCACGGCTTGCACTACGCTCCCGATCCGTCCAGCCAGACCGCCTGCACCCTCGGCGGCAACGTCGCCGAGAACGCCGGCGGCCCGCATTGCCTCAAGTACGGCGTCACCACCAGCCACATCCTGGCGCTCGAGGTGGTGCGCGCCGACGGCCGCGTGGTGACCCTCGGCAGCGCCGGCGGCGAGCCGTGGGGGCCGGACCTCGTTTCCCTGTTCGTGGGCTCCGAGGGCAATTTCGGCGTGGCGACGCGCATCACCGTGCGGCTCGTCCCCCTGCCCCGCGCGGTGCGCACGCTGCTCGCCGATTTCACCTCGCTGCGCGCGGCCGGCGAAGCGGTGTCCGCGATCATCGGCGCCGGGCTGGTCCCCGCCGCGCTCGAGATGATGGACCGCTCCTGCATCCAGGCGGTCGAGGACTCGGTGTACGCCGCGGGGTATCCGCGCGACGCCGCCGCCGTGCTGCTCGTGGAGCTCGATGGGCGCAACGAGTCCGCGGTGGACGAGGAAGCGCGCCAGGTGGCGGCCCTCCTCACCGGTCAGGGCGCCCGCCAGGTGCGTCAGGCGGCGGACGCCAAGGAGCGCGAGCGGCTGTGGCAGGGCCGCAAGAAGGCCTTCGGCGCGATGGGCCGGCTGTCGCGCGACCTGGTGGTGCAGGACGCGGTCGTCCCGCGCTCCAGCCTGCCGGTCGTCCTCGAGACGATTGCGGCCATCGCCGCGCGCTACGATCTGGTGGTGAGCAACGTCTTCCACGCCGGCGACGGCAACCTGCACCCCAACATCTCCTTCGACGCGCGCGACGCCGCCATGGCCGCCCGCGTCGAGCACGCGAGCGCGGAGATCATGGCGACGTGCATCGCCGCCGGCGGCACCATCACCGGCGAGCACGGCGTGGGGCTCGACAAGCTCCGCTACATGCCGCTGGTGTTCGACGGCGACGCGCTCGGCGCGATGCACGCGGTGCGCCGCGTATTCGACCCCGAGGAGCGCGTCAACCCCGGCAAGGTGATCCCCGTGCATTCCTGCCGCGAATGGGCGGGCGTCGCGTGAGCCTCCTCGACAAAGTCCGTGCCCTGCTCGGCGGCGACGCCGTGCTCGAGGGGCCCGCCAGCGGCGAGGTGCCACGGGTCGCCCCGCCCACGCCCGACGCCGTCGCGCTGCTGCTCGGCACCGCCCACGAGGAGGGGTGGCGCGTGCGCGTGGAGGGCACCGGCAGCTGGCTCCCGCCCGACGCGCCGGCCGACCTGACGCTCACCACCCGCCGGCTCGACCGCGTCACCGCCGTGGAGCCGCAGGACCTCGTCGCCACGGCCGAGGCGGGGATCGGCTGGGACGCGCTGCGCCAGCAGCTCGCCGACCGCGGCGCCTGGCTCGCCCTCGATCCCCCCGGCGTCGCCGGCCGCTCGCTCGGGTCCGTGGTCGCGACGGGCACCGCCGGGCCGCTGCGCGCCGGGTTCGGCCCCGTCCGCGATCACCTGCTCGGCGTCACGTTCGTGACCGGCGACGGCCGCATCATCCAGGCGGGCGGTCGCGTGATGAAGAACGTCGCCGGCTACGACCTTACGCGGTTCCAGGCCGGAGCGTTCGGCGCGTTCGGCGTGATCGTGCTGGTGCACCTGCGGCTGCGCGCGCTGCCGCGCGCCGACGAAACGCTGGTGCTCGAGGGGCCGGCGGAGGAGTTGCTCGCCGCCGCCGACGAGATCCGGGAGGCCGAGCTCGCGCCCGCCGCGCTCGAGCTGCTGTCACCGGCCCTCGCCCGGCGCGAGCGCTGGGTGCTCGCCGCGCGGCTGGTGGGCTCGCCCGCGGCGGTCGCCGCCGACGAAGGCGATCTGCGCGCGCTGGCGGGCGGCCGCTTCGCGCCGCTGCGCGCCGAAGAAGCGCACGCGTTCTGGTCCCGCGCCGCGGAGGCGTTCGCGCTGCGCCCCGTCACGTTCCGCGTCGGCGGGCTCCCCGAAGGCGGCGAAGAACTGCTCGACCTCGTCCGTCATCAGCTCAGCGACGAGTGGGTCTCCGCGGCGCCGGGCGTCGGCTCGATCCGCTGGGCCGGGGACGCCACGGCGGACCGGCTGCGCCGCCTGCGCCGCGCGCTCGCCGCGCTCGAGGTGCCGCTCACCCTGGAGCGCGCGCCGTGGGCGCTGCGCAGCACCGTCGGCCACTTCGGGGCTTACCGCGAGGGCGTGGGACCGCTCGTCTCCGGCCTGCGCCACACGTTCGATCCTAAAGGCACCATCGTTACCGCCGTCGAGGGCGATGAGTGAGCGGTGACCGCGGCGGTTTCGCCGCGCTGGACTCCTGCGTCCACTGCGGGTTCTGCCTGCAGGCCTGCCCGACGTTCCTCGCCACCGGCGACGAAGCCGACAGCCCCCGCGGCCGCATCGCGTTGATGCGCGCCCTGGAGCAGGGCGACCTCGAAGTCGACGACCCCGATCTCACCCTGCACCTCGATCGCTGCCTCGGCTGCCGGGGCTGCGAGCCGGTGTGTCCCTCGGGCGTGGGCTACGGCCGGGGCCTGGAAGCGGCGCGCGCAGTCATCACCGCGCGGCGCGGGGTTCCTGTGCTTGCTCGCCTGGCGCTGTGGGCGCTCACGACGACGGGCGTGTCGCGGATCGTGTATGCGTTGGCGCGGGCGCTGCGGAACACCGGTGTGCCCGCAATGCTCGCGGGTTGGGGGCGCGTCGGGTTCGCCATGGGGATGCTGGCGGCGACAAGACAGGGACGGACGGGGGCGGACAGAGACGGACAGAGACGGACGAAGGCGCTCCGCGCGTCCGACACTGTCCGCCCCCGTCCGCCTCTGTCCGCCCTTCTTTTTCGCGGTTGCATCATGGAAGGTCTCTTCCGCCACGTCCATGACGCCACGATCCGCACGCTGACCGTAAACGGCTACACCGTCCGCGAGACGGCGGCCGGCGGGTGCTGCGGCGCGCTGCACGCGCACGCGGGGCTCGCAGACGAGGCGCGCGCCCTCGCCCGGGCGAACGTCGCGGCCTTCACAGATGGGGGCGACGACCCGATCGTCGTGAACAGCGCCGGCTGCGGCGCGATGCTGCGCGAGTACGGCCACCTCCTGCCCGACGAGCCGGCCGCCGCCGCGCTCGCCGGGCGCGTCCGCGACGTCACGGAGCTGCTCGCCGAGCGGGGGCCGGTGCCCGGCGCGCCGCTCGACCGGCGCGTCGCCTACGATCCGCCGTGCCACCTGCTGCACGCCCAGCGCGTCGCCGAGGCGCCGCTCGCCGTGCTCGGCGCCATCCCGGTGCTGCGGCTGCTGACGGTCCCCGACGCCGAGCAGTGCTGCGGCAGCGCGGGGCTGTTCACGCTGGTGCAGCCGGCGATGTCGCGGGCGGTGCTCGCGCCCAAGCTCGAGCGGCTCCGCGCCGCCGCGCCGCAGGTCGTCGCGACGGGGAACCCCGGCTGCGTGATGCAGCTGGGCGCCGGGCTCCGCGCCGCCGGCGTGCGCGCCACGCTGTGCCACCCGGTTGAGCTGCTCGACGCGTCGTACGCGGCCGCCGGCCACTACGAGTGACCGGCCGCCGCCTCGTCACGACCGACGGCGTGCACATCGCCCTGCACCGGCTGCGCGAGACCTCGGGCCGGCCCGCGGTGCTGTGCGTGCACGGCGCGTTCTGCAGCCACACGGTGTGGCGGCGCGGACTCGCGGACCTGCTGGACTCCCGCGGCTACGACGTCTGGCTCGCCGACCTGCGCCACCACGGCGCCAGCGACCGGGAACCCAAACCCCGCACTTGGCGGTTCGAGGATTGCATCCTGCGCGACGCCCCGGCGCTGGTCGCGCGGGTCGCGGCGGAAACGATCGGCGCGCCGATCGCGTGGATCGGCCACTCGTTCGGAGCGGTTATCGGGTGGTGCTGGCTGGCGCGGCAGGAGCCGCCGCCGCCCGAGGTCGCGGCCGTGGTGGGGTTGGGAACGCCCGGCCCCAGCGCGCTCGGTGTGCGCCGCCGGGCGGGTGCGTTCGGGATGATGATGCTGTCGCGCATCCTGAGACAATTCCCCGCCCGCACGTTGCGGCTCGGCCCGGAGAACGAGGCCGCGCACGTACGCCTGTCACGAAGTGTTCGAGAAGGTCGGCACCGCGCACAAGAAGTTCGTCGTCGCCGGGCCGCACCTGACGCACTCCGGATTGCTCATCGACCCCAAGGCGCGCGAGCGCTGCTGGCCGGCGGTGGCCGACTGGCTCGACGAGACCCTGCGGAAGAAATGACGGCTCCTCCCCCGCTCTCCCACGGCCCGCCGGCGCTCGCCCGGCTCGGCGCGGGCGCCGCGACCCCGGCGATGGTGCAGGCGCTGCGCGTGGGCGCGGTGCTCGCGCCGGCGGAGGTTGGGGTCATCACGCTCGTCGGTCCCGGCGCCGTGGACTGCGTCCAGGGGCTGCTCACCAGCGATCTCGAGAAGCCCGGCGACGGCGGGTTCATCTACGGCGCCCTGCTGACGCCCAAGGGGATGATTGTCGTGGACGGGTGGGCCGCGCGGCAGGGCGCCGAGGTGCGCTTCACGACGCCGGCCCCGGAGGCGGCGCATGCGCTGTTCACCCATTCCGTTCCGCCGCGCCTGGCGCGCGTCGGCAATCGCAGCGCCGACTACGCGGTGCTGCGGCTGGCCGGATTGCGCGCGATAGCGATCGCGGAAACGGCGCGCCTCCCCGTGCCCACCGCCCCCGGCCGCGTGATCAGCATCGAGCTGGACGGCACCTCCGTGGACGTCGCGCGCGCAAGCGAGGGGGCGCCGTTCGTGCTGCAGCTCACCGTGCCCCGCGAGGCGACGTCGGGGATCCAGGAACGGCTAGAGCGCGCCGGCGCGCTGGGCAGCACGCCTGCGGCGCTCGAGCTGGCGCGGGTGCTCGCCGGGTGGCCCGGCCTCGCCTCCGAGGTGGACGAGAAGACGATCCCCCAGGAGGTGCGCTTCGACGAAATCGGCGGGGTGAGCTACACGAAGGGCTGCTACACCGGGCAGGAAACGGTCAGCCGCCTCCACTTCCGCGGGCACGCCAACCGCCAGCTGCGCGGGCTGGAGTTCGATGACGAGCCGCTCCCCGCGGCCGCGGCGCCGCTCGTCATCCACCAGGACCGCGAGGTGGGGCGCGTGTCGAGCGTGGCGTGGCTCCCCGAGAGTGCACCGGGCGCGCCGCTCGTGGGCCGGTGGATCGGCCTGGGTGTGTTGCGCCGCGAGGTGATGCCCGGCAGCCTGGTGCGGGCCGCGGGCGTGGACGCGCGCATCGTCGAGCTGCCGTTCCCGCTGCCGCGCCTCGAGCCCGCGTGACGGTCCTCGTCACCGGCGGCAGCGGCCTGGTGGGGAGCCACGTGATTCTGGCCCTCAAGGCCGCCGGCGAACCGGTGCGCGCTCTGGTCCATTCCCGCAGTCGCGACGCGGTCGTCGCGCTGGGCGCCGAGCCGGTCGAAGGCGACACGCGCGACCCCGACGCCTGGCGCGTCGCGGCCGCCGGCGCACGGGCGATTGTGCACGCGGCGGCGATCGTCGCGGCGAAGACGTCGCATGAAGAGTTCTTTGCCGTCAACGTGGGCGGGACCGGCCAGGCGATTGCCGCAGCGCGCGAGGCCGGTGCCCGGCTGGTGCACGTCTCCAGCGTCGCCGTGTACGGCCGCACCCCAGGTGTCCCGGCGGGCGGTGTGGACGAAGCCACACCCCTCGGCAAGCTCCAGCCCCACGATTTCTACGCGCAGAGCAAGCGTCGCGCCGAGGAAGTGCTGTGGGAAGAAGTGGCGCGCGGCGGGCTCGCGGCGGTCGTCGTCCGGCCCAACGTCATCTACGGCGAGTATGACCGGCTGTTCTCGCCGCGCGTGGTGCGGGCGGTGCGGTTCGGGATCGTGCCGCAGGTGGGCCCCGGGACGAACCGGCTGTCGTGCGTGTACGCGGGCAACGTGGCGGCGACGATCGTGCGGGCGATCGACGCGCCGGCCGCGCCGGGGCGCGCCTACAACGTGACCGACGACGGCCCCGCATCGCTCACCCAGCGCGGCTTCGTGAACGCGTTCGCGCAGGCCCTGGGCGTCCGCGTGCGGCGCGTGACGCTGCCGTACGCTGTCGCGCGCTTCGTCGTGGACTGGTGGGCCCGCGCGCAGTTCCTGCTCAAGCCCGGCACCTATCCCGGCATCGGCAGCGCCGCGGTGCGGTTCCTGAGCGGAGAGAATCCCTACTCGAGCGCGCGGGCGCGCCGGGACCTCGGGTGGGAACCGGCGGTGCAACCGGTGGAGGCGGTGAAGCGCACGGTGGACTGGGTGGTGAAGCGGGAGCACTGAGGTCTGACGTCAGACGTCTGAGGTCTGACGTCAGACGTCTGATGTCAGACCTCAGTAAACAAAGAGCCCGGGATCGCTCCCGGGCTCGCACTGCAGCACACCGCCGACGTTACGGCCGCTTCGTCTTCGTGGGCGTCGGCGTCGTCTTGGTAGGCGCCGCCATCTTCCCGGTGTCGGCCATCATGTGCTTGCTGGTGTCGGCCATCATCATCTTCGATGTGTCCGTCGCCGCGGGCTGCGCAGCCGGCGTTTCACCGGCCTTCTTGCAGGCTCCGACCATCGCCACCAGGGCGATTGCGAGTGCGAGACGCTTCATGGGTCTCCTTCTATAAGGAACGGGTTGTGGGGGCGCCGAACTGGCCGAAAAGCTAGCACGCCTCTCCGCGAGGTCAAGTCAAGCGCCGCGGGGTATCTTAGCCGTCCCGTGACCTCCCGGCGCGACTTTCTCGGCTTCCTGGGCGCGCTTCCGGCCCTGCGGCGACCGCGCCACGGCGCGCCGCCCGCGATCGAAGTGCGCCCCTCCGCCCTGTTCGCCCAGCCCGACGGCCGCAAAAACCTGGTACGCATCGCCGTCTCCGGGCTCGACGCGCCCGCCGCCCGCGCCCAGGTCATCGGCCGCCACGGCGAGCTGATCGGCACGGCGGGCTTGCTGCGCCTCGGCGAGGGGCTGACGCTCCAGGGCGAAGTCTGGGTGCCGCTGTCCGAGCCCACCTCGTACCGCGTTGACCTCGAGGTCGGCCGGCAGCAGGTCGCCCGCCAGACGGTGCGCCTCGTCCCGCCGCGCCGCTGGACGCTGTACTGGCTGTCCTCCAACCACACCGACATCGGCTACACCGACCTCCAAGAGCGCTGCCTCGAGATCCACCGCGAGAACCTCGACGCCGCCGTGAAGCGGCTCGCGACGCACCCCGACTACCGCTGGACCGCCGAATGCGCGCTGCAGGTGATCTCGTACGTCGAGAACCGCTCCCCCGACGACGCCGAAGCGCTGCTCAAGGCGATCCGCGACGCCAAGGTCGGCTGGTCGGCGCTGTTCGCCAACCTGCTCACCGGGTTGCTCGACCACGAGACCGCCGCGCGCATGGTGTTGCCCGCGGCCCGGCTCGCGAAAGACCGCGGGTTGACCTACGCCGTCGCGCAGCTGACCGACGTCCCCGGGCAGACGAACACCTTCCCGACGATCCTCGCCGCGAGCGGCGTCAAGTACCTCGCCACGGGCCCCAACCCCGAGCGCGCACTGCCGCTCTTGCCGCGCGCCCTAGCGGACGAGAACCACCTCGCCGGCGCGGAGTGGACCGCGTACCCGCAGCTCTACTGGTGGGAAGGACCCGACGGCAGCCGCGTACTGCACTGGCGCAGTCACCGCTACGGCGATGCCTCGCGCTTCGGCTTCGACGTCGGTGCGGAAGAGATGGGGCGGCGGCTCTCCGACTGGCTGATCGGCAACCCCGTGTTCCAGTCGCCTGAGTGGCCGTACGACATCGCCCTGCTCTACGGCGCTTCGCTGTGGGACAACTCGCTGGCGGACGAGCGGATGGTTGCGAACCTCGAGGCGTACGGGCGCCGCTACCTGTTCCCGCGCATCGTGCCGGGCCGGGCCGAAGACTTCTTCCGCGAAGTGGAGCGGCGTTGGGGCCCAAAACTCCCGGTGCGGCGCGGCGACACGGGGCTGTACTGGGAGGACGGGGCCGCGTCCACCGCCGCCGAGCTGGCGTGGTTCCGGCGCGCGCAGCTCGCCGCCCGCGCGGCCGGCGTGCTGGCGCTGTGGGACGAGCGCGTCGAGCCCGACGACGAGGGCAAACCCGGGCGCATTGCCGGGCGGGCCGCGGAGCGCCGGGCGATGTGGCGGGAGCTGCTGCTGTTCGGGGAGCACACCTGGGGCGCGGACGTCAGCGTCACCGACCCGGAGGCGCGGCAGACCGTGGCGCAGTGGGCCTACAAACGCCGCTTCTTGGAGAGCGGCGCGGCCGCGGCGGAAGGCCAGGTGGCGGCAGAACTGGGAGCGGACCGACGTAACCCGGGTGCCGGGCGGCGCGGGTAAGTCGCTGACCTGGGCAGACGCGGAGCTGCCCACCGTGGATCTGGACGACGGCGACGCCCTGTTCCTGGCGCGCGGCGTCCCGCCGCTCGGCTACCTCGTGCTGCGCGAGACCGACCGGGCCCCGCGCCCGCCGGTCGATGACGGACAGGCGACCGATGCCGCCGCCGGCGGCTTCAAGGTGAAGCTCGACCCGGCGACCGGCGCGCTGCAGTCGCTGCAGGGACCGGACGGCAAGGAGCGGGTCAAGACTTCCGCGTGGGGGGGCGTGAACCAGCTGGTGTACGCGAAGGGCGGCGCGCACAGCGCGCTGTGGACGTGGTGGGACCGCAGGGAGCTCGGCGCCGCCGCGCAGCTCGCCGTGACGCAGGCGCAGCTCACGCGCGCCACGCGGCAAAAGCTGCCGGGGATCGGCGTGCGGCTCGTCGCCGAGCGCAAGCTGGAAGGGTTTCCCGCGATCACCTCCACGGTGACGCTGTACGACGATCTGCCGTGGATCGACATCGAGAACCGTCTCGTCAAGACGCCCACCGTCGAGAAAGAGGCGCTGTACGTCGCGTTCCCGTTGGCGTTCACGCAACCGACGGTCGAGGTCGAGGTGCCGCTGGGCCGGATGACGGTCGAGAAGGACCAGCAGCCCGGCAGCTGCCGCGATTGGTATTGCCACGCGCACTGGGTGTGGCTGCACGAGGGGGCCGACGGGGTGCTGTGGAGCGGGCCCGATACGCCGCTGTTCACCTTGAACGACCTGGTGCGCGGCGAGTGGCGGCGGCGGATCGCGCCCGACGGCACGCTGTTCGCCTACGCGATGAACAACTACTGGCACACCAATTACGCGGCGCAGCAAGGCGGGAGCTACACGTGCCGGTTCCGGCTGTCGCTGCTCGCGCCCGGCGACGCGGCGGAGCCGGTGCGCCGGGGCTGGGGGGCGTGCGATCCGCTGTACGTGAGCGCCGGCTTCCAGAACACGCTGCCCGGCCGGCTGCTGGCGCGCGACCTGGCGCTGTCCATCCCCGACAAGGGCGCGCTGGTCGTCGCCGCCCGCCCCGCCGACGACGGCACGGGCGCGGTCGTCGCACTCCTGGACGCCCTTGGTCAGGGCCGCACGGTGGGCATCTGGCCCGCGGCGTTCGCCTTCGGTTCCGCGCGGCGGACGAGCCTCGTCGAGATGGACGGCGACACGATCGCCGTCGGCGCCGACCGCCGCGCCGCGGTGGACGTCGCCCCGTGGGGGGTCGCCGCCGCCCGACTCTTTACATCGCGCGAGTCACCTGGTTAACGTCGAGCCATGACGCTCAAGAAGCCCGCCACGCTGGGCGACCTCAAGCAGACCGAATGGGCCAGCCCCGCCCGCCAACGCCGCACCGTCAAGGACGAGATGCGGGAGAACCTCATCTGTCTCCTGGAGAACGGCGCGACGCTGTTTCCGGGGATCGTCGGCTATGAGGAGACGGTGGTGCCGCACCTCGTCAACGCCGTGATGTCGCGGCACAACTTCATCCTGCTGGGGCTGCGCGGCCAGGCGAAGAGCCGCATCCTGCGCCAGCTGGTGAGCCTGCTCGACGAGGAGATCCCCGTGATCGCGGGCAGCGAGGTGAACGACGATCCGTTCCGGCCGATCTCCAAGGACGGCCGCGAGCGCGTGGAGGAGCGGGGGGACGGCACGCCGATCGCGTGGCTGCCGCGCGACTCGCGCTTCGTCGAGAAGCTGGCGACGCCCGACGTGACGATCGCCGACATCATCGGCGACGTGGACCCGATCAAGGCGGCGCGCGGCGGGCACCTGCTCTCCGACGAGCTGACGATGCACTTCGGGCTGTTGCCGCGGGCCAACCGTGGCATCTTCGCCATCAACGAGCTGCCCGACCTCGCCGGCAAGATCCAGGTGGGCCTGTTCAACATCATGCAGGAAGGCGACGTCCAGATC
>WNGI01003379.1_pt1 | contig 14921 bp, 8 predicted proteins | sample 5400621 | NCBI WGS metagenome assembly WNGI01 (sample SAMN13153374, study PRJNA577476) | soil metagenome | isolation source: 20 cm soil or saprolite under Garry oak tree replicate 1 | place: USA:California | collected 2016-06-15 | reverse complement strand
CGTGCGCGCTTCCAGGTGTTCGAAGTCGCCCTGCGCGAGTCGGCCCAGGCCCGGCTCGGCATGGAGGCGGACCTGCGGAATGCCCTCGAGCGCAACGAGCTCCGCTTGGTGTTCCAGCCGATCGTGCAGCTCGAGACCGGCAGCGTGCATGCGTTCGAGGCGCTGCTGCGCTGGCATCGCCCAGAGCAGGGTGTGGTCCTCCCGCCCGAGTTCGTGCCACTGGCGGAGCAGACCGGTCTCATCCTGCCGATCGGCGCCTGGGTGCTCCAGGAGGCATGCCGCTACGCGCGACGCTGGCAGGACGCGCTCCCGGCGTCCGCCCCCGTGCGCGTCAGCGTGAACCTTTCCGCCAAACAGCTCGGGCATCCCGGCATCGTGGACGAGGTGCGGACGGCCTTCCAGGACGCGGGACTCGCGCCCTCCTGCCTGGCCCTCGAGATCACGGAGAGCGTGCTCATGGCGAACGTCGAGTCGTCGGCCGCCTTGCTCCTTGAGCTGCGGAAACTGGGCGTCGAGCTGCACATGGACGACTTCGGTACCGGCTACTCTTCGCTGAGCTACCTGCCGCGCTTACCGCTCCAGGGGATCAAGGTGGACCGCTCCTTCGTGCACCGCATCGGGGGCCGCCGCATCGACCTGGACATCGTGCGCTCGATCGTGGACCTGGCGAGGACCCTCGGTCTCGAGGTGATCGCGGAAGGCGTCGAGACCGTCGCGCAGCGTGAGCGGCTCATCGCGTTCGGGTGCGGCCTCGGGCAGGGCGACCTATTCGCCAAGCCGCTGGAGCCGGCGGCCGCGAGCGCCCTCCTTGCCCAATCGGCACAGGCGGACCGCCGCACCGCCTGACGAGATCGCGCCCCGCCTTACCGGCTCAGGGCCGAGTGACGAAGGCCGCAAGCACCCTCGCCAGCCGCCCGGTGGCGTCCGCGTCCCAGCCGAGAAACAGGTGTGGCTCGATTAACTCCAGCTCCATGAGCATCAAGCGGCCGTCCCGCTCCACCCCATCTACGCGCGCGTACAACGGATGGCCAGGCAGCGCCGCCATGACTGCCGCAGCGTCCGCGACCAGCCTGGCCGGCGGCGCCATGAGGGCGGCCGTGCCGCCGAACTCCCACTGCACCCGGTAGTCCGCTGCCGCGGGCCGCTTCCGGACTGCGTGGCTGAACCGGCCGCCGAAGAAAATGATGGACCACTCGCCGGGGTCACGCACCTCGTCGATGAAGGGCTGCACCATCACGTCCCCCGCTCGCAGCAGCTCCTCGAGCCGGCTTTGATCGACGCCGGCCGTCGCGGCAGACGTGCGCCACGTGTCGGTCGCGCTCGCCGAGACGGCGGGCTTCACGACCACGTCGCTCCAACGCTCGTCGCGCAACAGCTGGGCGAGGTCGACCCGCCTACCGCGCGCCAGCCACCGCGTCGGTACGATGGGGACGCCGCGCGCCGCCAGGTCGCGCAGGTAGCCCTTGTGGCTGTTCCACCGGAGCACGGCCGGTGGATTCCACACCGGCACGCCCGCGCGCTCGAGCCGGCTCACCCAGGCAAGGAACTCCTCCAGCCGATGGTGGTAGTCCCAGCAGGAGCGCACGAGGACGCCTTGGAACTCTTCCCAGCACACATCAGGGGAATCCCACACGGCGGGTACGGCCCCCAACCCGAGCTCGGCGAGGGCGGGGATCAGCAGGCGGTCGTCGTCGTTCAGCGTCGGGAGCGTGGCGCTCGTCGCGAGGGCGATGCGCTTCATCCGTCAAAGAAAACCATATAATTGAATACTCGCACTCATCAGCTCTTGGAGGATGCTCATGCACAGGTTCGGCAAACTGAGCGCCGCGCTCACGCTCGGCGCCCTCGCCGCTCTTCCGCTCGCCGCTCAACGCCCGACGGATCTGGCGGACGTCTGCAAGGTTCTCGGCGGGGCGAAGCTCGGCCAGTGGGCGTCGTTCGATGGCACGAGCGGCGGCTCCGGGGGAAAGATCCGGCTCGCCGTCGTCGGCTCGGAGCGCTCCGGTGACTCGACCCTGTACTGGTTCGAGGTGAGCTTCGCCGGAAAGGATCCCGGCAAGAGCGGGGTCGTGCAGATCCTCACCGGCAGCCTCGCCTCCGGACTGGAGTCGCCGCGCGCACTCGTCTTCAAGGCGGGACCGCAGCCCGCCATGAAGATCTCCGGTGAGATGGTCGGAATGATGGGGAAGCAAGGGAGAGACAACACCACCGCCTTCGACTGGGCCGGCCGGTGCAGCGGGGCGCATGTGGTGGGCTGGGAGTCGGTGACCGTGCCCGCCGGCACGTTTCGCGCTCTGCACGTGACGACGGATGATGGAGGCGAGGTGTGGGCGTCGCGGGACGTCCCCTTCGGACTCGTCAAGACGCACGGTAAGCAGGGCGACCTCGCCCTCACCGGCCGCGGCACGGACGCGAAATCATCCATCACCGAAACGCCGCTCGAGATGCCCGCCCTGCCGATGCCGAAAAACTGAGGTTGCGAAACGCAACCTGGGCGCCGCTGCGGCGCCCTTGCGGGGTTCGGCTTTTCTGTGCTTATGTGGGTGACTCCGTTCCACCCCCTTGAGGAGGCCGAACCCCGTGTCCGTACGCTCGTTGACCCGCGTCGTCGTCACCCTGCTCCTCCTTCCCGCTCGCCCCGCGCCCGCACAAGGCTTCGACTCCACGGTGTTCGCGGCACTCAAGTGGCGCGACATCGGGATTTACCGCGGCGGGCGCTCGGTCGCCGTGGCCGGCTCCGCCGCGCGGCCGGCCGAATACTGGATGGGCACGACGGGCGGCGGCGTTTTCAAAACGACGGACGGCGGTGACACCTGGGTGCCCGTGACGGACAAGTACTTCGGCGGCACCATCGGCGCGTTCGGCGTCTCCGAGTCCAATCCGGACGTCGTCTACGTCGGCACCGGCGAGTACCCGATCCGTGGCAATGTCTCCGCGGGCGACGGGGTCTGGAAAACGACTGACGGCGGCAAGACGTGGACCTCCCTCGGGCTCGCCGAGACGCAGCAGATCTCGCGGGTGCGCGTGCACCCGACCAATCCCGAGATCGTGTGGGTGGGCGCGCAGGGTCACGCGTACGGGCCGAACCCCGAGCGCGGCGTCTACAAGACGATCGACGGCGGCAAGACGTGGAACAAGGTGCTGTTCCGGAACGACTCGACCGGGATCTCCGACCTCGTGGTGGATCCCTCCAATCCCGACGTGCTGTACGCGGCGTTCTGGCAGGCGCAGCGCTACCCCTGGAAGCTCGTCTCCGGCGGGCAGGGTGGGGGGTTGTTCAAGTCCACGGACGGCGGCGACCACTGGACCGAGATCACGCACAATCCGGGCTTGCCGGCGGGACTGCTGGGCAACATCGGCCTCGCGGTGTCGCCCGCCAAGCCCTCGCGCCTCTGGGCGTTGATCGAGGCCGATCAGGGCGGCCTGTACCGCTCGGACGACAGCGGAGCGACGTGGCGCTACATCAACGCCGAGCGGAAGCTGCGCCAGCGGCCCTGGTACTATTCGCGCGTCTTCGCCGATCCCAAGGACACGAACGTCGTGTACGCGCTGAACGTGCTGGCCTACAAGTCGACCGACGGCGGCGTGACCTTCAAGGTCCTACCCGATCCGCACGGCGACAATCACGATATGTGGATCGCCTCGAACGACCCGCAGCGCATGATCGAGGGGAACGACGGCGGGGCGAACGTGTCCTTCAACGGCGGCAAGACGTGGAGCGACCAGGACTACGCCACCGCGCAGTTCTACCACGTCACGACGACGAACCATTTCCCTTACAAGGTGTGCGGTGCGCAGCAGGACAACAGCGGCGTGTGCGGACCCAGTCGCTGGCCGGTCGGGATCGACCGCAGTCAGTGGTACGATGTGGCCGGGGAAGCGGGACACGTACAGGCGCGGCCCGACGACCCCGACATCACCTACGGCGGGGACAACTCCGGCTTCCTGGCGCGCGTCGATCACAAGACCGGCTTCTTTCGGATCATCAACCCCTGGCCCGACAGTCCGGACGGGCACCCGGCCGGGGAAGGGAAGTACCGCTTCCAGTGGACGGCGCCGCTGCTGATCTCGCCGCACGACGCGCACGTGCTCTATTCGGGCGCGAACGTGCTGTTCCGCTCCGTGAACGAGGGGCAGAGCTGGACCGCGATCTCGCCCGATCTCACGCGGCACGATCCCACGACGCTCGGCGTCTCCGGCGGGCCGGTCACCCTCGACCAGACGACCGCCGAGTACTACGCCACGATTTTCGCCCTCGCCGAATCGCCGCGCGTGAAGGGGCTGATCTGGACGGGATCGGACGACGGGCTGATCCACCTGACACGCGACGGCGGAAAGACGTGGACCAATGTGACACCGGTCGATGTGGCGCCGTTCACGCGCATCTCGAGCATCGAAGCGTCGCGCTTCGCGCCGGGCACCGCCTACCTGGCGGCCAACCGCTACCAGCTCGAGGACCGCGCGCCCTACATCTACCGGACCAGCGACTACGGCAAGACGTGGAAGAAGACGGTGAACGGGATCCCCGCGACGGAGTTCGTGCGCGTCGTGCGGGAAGACCCGGTACGGCGGGGCCTCCTGTTCGCGGGCACGGAGCACGGGGTGTGGGTGTCGTTCGACGACGGCGCCCACTGGGAGTCGCTGCGCCGCAACCTGCCGATCGTCCCGGTGCACGACCTCGTGATCAAGGAGGGCGACCTCGTCGCGGCGACCCACGGGCGCTCGTTCTGGATCCTGGACGACATCTCGCCGCTGCGCGAGCTCGCGCGGGCGACACCGCGCGAAGCCGCGCATCTCTTCAAGCCGCGCGACGCCTACCGCGTCGACTGGTCGGGCGGCTTCACGTTCCCGCCGAACGAGGCGCATCCGATAGGGAAGAACCCACCCAACGGGGCGATGATTTATTACTGGCTGAAGGACAAGGATCAGCGGGTCACACTCGACATCCTGGACGCGGGTGGTCGCGTCATTCGAAGCTTCACGGCCCGGGCGGACTCGATCACCGCAGCGGACAGCGTGCGCGCCGACAGCGTGAAGCGGGTGCGGACGGACAGTCTCAAGCAGGCGGGCGTCACGGACAGCGTGAAGATCGACAGCATCGTGTCGGACACGCTCAAGGACACCGACAAGCCATGGCCTCAGCGCCCGCCGGCCGCGCCCCGGGTGGCGAACAAGCAGGGCCTGAACATGTTCGTCTGGAACATGAAGTACCCCGACGCCACCGCATTTTGGGGAATGGTCGGCGTGGGGACCGACGGGCCCATGGCGCTGCCGGGGGCGTATCAGGTCCGCCTGCACGTGGGCGGCAGGTCGTACACGCAACGCTTCGCGCTCAAAGTCGATCCCCGCTCCAAAGTCACGCCGGCGGAGCTGCGCGAGCAGTTCACGTTCCTGAAGCGGCTGCGCGACACCGTCAATGCGGCGACCACCGCGGTGATCACGATCCGCAACGTGCAGGCCCAGCTCGACGACCGGCTCCGGGCGGCGTCCGACACCGGGCACGTGGCTCCGCCCGCGCGGGCGCTGGCCGACCGCCTGGCGGCGATCGAAGGCGAGCTCTACCAGGTACGCAACCGGTCGTTCCAGGACCCGTTGAACTTTCCCCCCAAGTTGGTCGAGCGGATCAGCGGGCTGAGCGGGATGGTGGCGGGCGTCGATGCCCGACCGCCCGCGCAGGCGTACGACGTATACCGCATGTTCGCCGCGGAGCTGCAGCGTCAGCTGCTGGCGTTGCGCACGGTCCTGGGTAGTGATCTTCAGGCGGTGAACGCGGCGTTCCGAACGGTCAATCAGTCGAGGATCGTGGCCAAGGCGGCCGAGCTGCGGCGGCCCGCGCCGGAGGCGGCGCAATAGCTACACCTGCGGAAAGTCTCCGTGAGTTCCCGGGCTGAGAGCCCGGGCTCGGCTCTGGGGGGCGCCCTGTAAGGGCGCACTTCGGGCCGAGCGCGCCCTGTCAGGGCGCGAACAAACCGAGGATCCATGCACACCAAAAGAGTCCTATGACCCGAAGCTTGACCGCAATCGCATGCCTCCTCGCCGCAGTGCAGGGCGCGTCCGCCCAGCAGCCCCCATCCGGCCGCTCGTTCCACGACCGCTACGCCGAGCTCGTGGCCAATCCGCGGCACCTGGGCGACAGTGCCCGCTTGAGCGAGCTCTTCCGGGTGAACTGGCAGTATGTGATGACCGAGTTCCCCGAATTCGCCACGTACGTCGGCTACCCGGGCCAGAACGCCCGTTGGACCGACAACTCGCTCCAGGCGATCGAGCGGCGCAAGCGCGAGCTCCAGGAGCCGCTCGCCGTCGTCAAGGCGGTCCGTCGTGATCGCCTGTCGCCCACCGATCGGCTCAACTACGACCTGTTCCGGCGCGGGCTCGAGGAGCAGATCGAGGGCACCCGCTTCAAGGACGAGTACCTCGCGATCACCCAGCTCGGCGGCGTGCAGCAGGACGTGGGCCAGCTGCTGGCCCAAATGCCCACCACGAGCGTCGGCGACTACGAGAACATCCTGGCGCGCCTGAACGGGGTCCCGGCGCTGGTCGATCAGACCATCGTGCTGCTCGGCAAGGGACTCGAGGCCGGGATCACGCCGCCGCGCGTGACGCTGCGCGATGTGCCCGACCAGATCCGCGGGATCACGCCCGACGACCCGATGGCGAGCCCCCTGCTCCGGCCGTTCGCGGAGTTTCCCCCTGCGATCCCGGCGAGCGAGCGCGACCGGCTCACACGGGCGGCGCGCGACGCGTACACGCAGCGCGTGGCCCCGGCGTACCGGAAGCTGTCCGACTACGTGACAGGGACGTACATCCCGAAGACGCGGGAGTCGATCGGGCTGCGGGAGTTGCCGGACGGCCCCGCCTGGTACGGCTATCGGGTCCGACAATTCACGACCACGTCGCTCTCGCCCGATCAGATCCACGCGCTGGGCCTGCGCGAGGTGAAGCGCATCCGCGGACTGATGGACAGTGTGATCGCGTCGACCGGGTTCAAGGGGAGCTTCGCCGACTTCGCGCGGTTCCTCCGGACCGACCCGCAGTTCTTCTACGACGACTCGGCCAGCCTGGTGCGTGCCTACCGTGACATCGCGAAGCGCGCCGACCCCGGCCTGATCAAGCTGTTCGGCAGGCTGCCGCGCCTGCCGTACGGCGTGACGACGATCCCGTCCTTCATGGCCAAGTCCCAGACGACGGCCTACTACCAGGGCGGCTCGCTCCAGGCGGGGCGGCCGGGGTATTTCTTCGTCAACACGTACGACCTCAAGTCACGCCCCAAGTGGGAGATGGAGGCGCTGAGCCTGCACGAGTCGGTGCCTGGCCACCACCTCCAGATCGCGCTCGCCCAGGAGCTGGACGGTCTCCCCGAATTCCGGCGCTACGGCGGGTACACGGCGTTCGTCGAAGGCTGGGGGCTCTATGCCGAGGGGCTCGGGCCCGAGCTCGGCATGTATCAGGACCCGTATTCCAAGTTCGGCCAGCTCACCTACGAGATGTGGCGGGCGGTCCGCCTCGTGCTCGACACCGGGATCCACGCGATGGGGTGGACGCGCCAGCAGGCGATCGACTTCTTCAAGGACAATGCTCCCAAGGCGGAGCAGGACATCGTCGTCGAGGTGGACCGCTACATCGTGAACCCCGGCCAGGCGCTCGCTTACAAGATCGGGCAGCTCAAGTTCCGCGAGCTGCGCGACTCGGCGGCCGCCGCCTTCGGCCCACGGTTCGACATCCGCGCGTACCACGACGAGGTGCTCCGCAACGGCGCCCTGCCGCTCGACCTGCTGGAGCAGGACGTGCGGGAGTGGATCGGGAAGAACCGCTAGCACTTGCCGAGAAGCAGATCCTTTCGCGCCTTCGGCGCTCAGGATGACAGGCTCGCCCGCTCCGCGAAATTGAAAAGGGAGACTACGCTCCACCCTCTTTTTTTTCTCAAGGCGCCCCGCGGCTTGTCATCCTGAGCGAGCGCGCGGTACGCGCGCGAAGCGAAGGATCTATCTGTTCTGCCGCGCATTAGCGTGCCAGTCGCTGTGCCAGTTTCACCAGCTCCGGATCGGGTGGCGGCTTGGGGATGAGCGCGCGCTCGAGCGGCAGGGTGGAGATCACTCCCTTCACGAGCGCGGTGTAGACGCCCGACTTGCCCTCGGCAAGGAGGTCCACGGCCGCCGCGGCGGTGCGGCTTGCCAACAAGCGGTCGAACGCGCCCGGCCCGCCGCCGCGCTGCACGTGGCCGAGGATCGTGGCCCGGAGCTCGAAGCCGATCCGGTCGCGATGGTTCGTCACGTACGTGGCCAGCGCCGTCGCATTCCACTTCGCCCCTTCGGCCACGACGACCATGGCGTGCCGCTTGCCGCGGGCGTAGGCGTCCCGCAAGGCCGCGGCCACGGCGTCGGGATCGCTTTCCACTTCGGGGATAACGACCACATCGGCGCCGCCGGCGATCCCCACCATCAATGCCAGATACCCATGCGAGCGTCCCATCACCTCGACCACGAAGGCGCGCTGGTGCGATGTCGCAGTCGTCTTCAGCCGGTCGATCGCCTCGAGCGCCGTATTGAGGGCGGTGTCCACGCCGATGGTGATGTCGGCGCCGTTCAGATCGTTGTCGATGGTCGAGGCGACGCCCACCACGGGGAATCCGGCTTGCGAAAGCGCGTGGGCACCCGAGAGCGAGCCGTTGCCGCCGATCACGACGAGCCCCTCCACCCGGTGCTGCTCGAGCACCTGCAGGGCGCACTTCCGTCCCTCGGCGGTGCGAAACTCGGCGCACCGCGCGCTGCCGAGCATGGTGCCGCCGACGTGGATGATGCTGGCGACGTCGCGGGGCCCGAGCGGCTGGAGCTTGCCCTCGATCAATCCCGTATAGCCCTGCCGGACGCCGATCACCTCGAGCCCGCTCGACACGCCGACGCGCACCACCGCCCGGAGCGCGGCGTTCATGCCGGGCGCGTCCCCACCGCTCGTCAGCACTGCAATCCGCTTCATTACTTCGGATTCTCCCTCATGAGGTATTCCCACCCTGAAAAGGGTGGGCCCGGAGGTGCAGTGCCCTTAAGGGCAGTGCCCTGCTGGGCCCACGCTTGAGCGTGGGAATCATCATGGCAGAGAGGTTTCTGGTCAATTCGTCTTACGGGCACTTCCCCGCGAGCCATCCGCCCGTGAACCCCGCCCGGCACAGCCCGCGCACAATGTGCGCGTTGCCGCGCATGAGCCGCCAGATGAGCTCTGTGCGGTAGTTTTCGGCCATCGCGAGGATGGGCCCCTGGTCGATGCCCAGGTAATCCACGTCGAACCAGCCGGCCACGCTCGTCTGCGTGAACGTGGGATTGAAGGCGTCGCGGAAGCCGTAGGTCGAGAACAGGTTGTCGCCGTATGTCTGGCGCATCGCATAGAGGGCCGGAATCGCGATCTCGGGGGCGAACGGGATCGAGCCGCCCGCGGCGGTGGGGGCGATGGTGCCGTCGTCCGGGTTCTCGGTGAACGATGCCCCCCGCGCCCAGTAGCTGTGGAACTGGCGGCTGCGCCCGTCGATCGTGAGGGTCAGGTCACCCGGCCCGTCCGAGGCGGTGAGTCCCCAGATGCGATCGGAGTAGGCGCGCCAGCCGCCCGGGTTGGCGTAGGCGTACGCACGCTGCGCGAACGTGGCGCGGCGCGAGTTCTCGAAGTAGTCGATCCCGCGGCCCTGCATGTAGGCGTCCCGGATCCCCCGGAAGTCGATCCACACGTGGGAGTAGTGGTGGCCGAACAAGGGAGCGAACCCGACGTGCGTCTGCCCGTAGAACGTGCCGAACCGATACGCGCCGGTCCACCCGGTCCAGGCCTCGGGTGCCACCGGATGGGTGGGCGAGCCGAGCGCCAGGATGTAGAGGATCATCGCTTCGTTGTAGCCGCGCCAGTCGTAGCCGAGGAATCCGTTCTCCGGGTGCCATCCCAGGGCGACGAGCGGCGCGCGCGGTGCGGCCCACTGCCAGTCGGTGCGGCGGTAGATCGAATCGGCGAGCTGGCGGATCTCGGTCTCGACCGGGTCCGTGCCGTCGAAATACGATTGGCAGGTGAGGACGCCGGCGAGCAGCAGCGCCGTGTCGATCGTCGAGAGCTCGACTTGCTGGAACCGCTTCCCCGTGTCCATGTCGAGGAAGTGATAGAAGAAGCCGTGGTAGCCGGTCGCGCCGGACGCCGAGGAGTCTTGGGTCGCGGTCCAGAAGAAGCGCAGCGTCGTGACGACACGTTGCCGGGCCTCGTCGCGCGTGATGTAGGTGCGCTCCACGCCGATCGGGTAGGCGGTGAGGGCGAAGCCGACCGCCGCGATACTGGAGAAGGACGGCGTAGGGGCGCGGTCGGGCGTGAGGCCGTTGGTCGTGTTGGTCAGGTCCCAGAAGTAGTGGAAGGTGCGCGACTGGACTGTGTCGAGGAACGCGGTCGCCACGGCCGGGTCGAGGGGGACCGGTGGGGGTGGCGGGCCTTCGGAGTGGTTGACTCCGCACCCCGCGAGGATCGCCGCGGCGAGGGCGGCGGCGACCCGTGTGCTACGCATCATGCGGGGGAAATATCGCCTAGAATATCACGCCCAGTGTGAGCGGCACGAGCCACATCGGGCGGATCGGGGCGCCGAACAGATCGTGGTAGCGTGCTTCCACGAAAACCCGCGACCGGGCCTTCACTCGCACCGTGAAGCCCCCTCCTGCAGACACGCCCAGCCGCATCGCACCCTCGGCAGTTGGGTGCTGGTACAGATAGTAGGCGCCACCGCCCGCGACTAGATACATCCTCACAGGACCGGGTGGGTCCAGGTTTACAATGGCACTGGCCGTGAGGGCGGCTAGTCCGACAGGGTTGTTGGAACCGTCGCTCCCCGGCGGCTGGCCACAAGGGCCGATTCTGGGGCACGCTACGCCAACGCCAACGGGAGATCCCTGGACCGCGAAATGATTCAGGAACGCGTCCAGCCGCGCGCCCAGACGGTCGCCGAACTGGCGACCAACCGACGCCTGTAGTGCGAACCCGCGTGTGTAGTGTTCGTCACCCTGGGTACCGAATGTAGTCGGCCCGGCGTAGTTCAGCCCGCCAGCGAGTCCATAAAAACTCTGCGCACGTACTGCGGGCGAGGGCGTGAACAGGATGGCAAACGCCAGACCAATGATCCGAGTAGGTGCGCCGATCGTCCTCATGAGACGCTCCCTCCTGTTACCTCCTCTACCCTGGGTCCCTCGAGCGGGTCACCGGTGCTGTGCACCGGTAACCCGCGATAAGTGAAGATTAGAACCCGTACTCGGCGCCGATCTGGAACCGCCGAGGATCGCTGATGGTGCAGAACGCGTCGCTGAAATGGATGTCACCAATACGTGAATTCAGATTGTTGAAGCACCCGAGGTTCTGCCAGTTGAAGACGTTGAAGAGATCAGCCGTCAATGCCACTGAGCTCTGGCCAAACCGAGGGAAGTCCTTCCGTAGGCGGAGGTCGAGATTCTTGAACATCGGCGAGTCGAACCCACCGGGGACGAACGGGCGCTGAGTCGGGTCAAGTTCGTTCCCGAAACGGTCACCCACGTCCTGCTTCACGCCGCTGCCCAACGTCACGAGTCCGCCGAACTGGATTCCGGAGGCGACCGGCAGGTCCACCGTCCAGTTCGCGACGAGATGATGACGCTCGTCGTTCCGTGCCTGGCGGGGGTAGTCGACTGAGTTGGCGAAGCTGAAGTCGTCATTATACCCTTGCGTCTCGCGTTTGGCGAAGGTGTAGGCCAACCCCGCGCCCCAACCCACACGGCCCGCGCCCGAGGGGCGATACGGCCGGTCCACTCTCACCTGGAGGGCGTTGTACCAGGTCTTGCCATTCTGAGTGGCCAACAGAATAGTGCCGAAGCCGGGGATGTTGCGATTCACGAAGCACCCCGGTACGCCGAACGACCGCTGGGGGCAGGTGAAGTTCTGGTTTGCCCAGTAGAACGTGAACACATTCGAGCTCCGCACACCGGCGTAGGCAGCCTCGATCATCACGTCCCCGACGAGCCGTCGTACGCCGGCGTTGAACTGCCGTGACTTGGGCGGCCGAAGGTCGTTGGGAAGGAGCTGGACCTCCGGTGCGCCGGCCTGCGGGTTCGCTATGCGGAGCGAGTCGAGCGCTGCCCGGCCAGCCAGGTAGCGAGGGTCCCAATCCACGCGCCCGGCGGCCGGGTCCCCTGGCTGCCGGAAGCGGATGACGATGTTCGGCTGTTGCAACGCGTATTTCTCGTCGATCGCCTGATCGAATAGCGTCCGGTCATAGAAGATCCCAAAGCCACCGAACACTGTCGTCTTGCTCGCCTCGTCTAGGGCGTACGAGAAGCCGAGGCGCGGCTGGAAGGCACCCATGAAGCGCGGGCGCTGCGTGCCGTCGGTGAAGTAGCGATTCGGGTCGATCGGGAGAAAGAGACTGTCGGCGTACTTCGTCAGCGAATCGACAATCGGCTGGGGAGTGATGTAATCGAAGTTCAGCGCGCGCGATTCGTAATCCCACCGGATGCCGAGGTTCAGCGTCAACTGCGGCGTGGGGCTCCAATCATCCTGAACGTAAGCGCCGACCTGCATGTTGTCGGCCAGAAAGTTCGGATTTCCGACGCGGTACTCCACCCGGTCGGGAAGCTTGAAGCTATCGGGTCGCGTGGCGTCGTGGCCGATTGGCTGAAAGAAAAATCGGGGAATGATGCCATTCTGTTTGAGCGCCCGATAATTCAGGAAGTCCATGCTAACCCCGGTCTTGATGACATGTTGCCCGCTCCACTGCAGCCCGGAGTAGCTCAGATCGTTTCGGAGGGCAATCCGTTTCTGGGTAAAGTCTTGGATAGTGATGTCCGGTCCGAGCTGCGCATCGCCGCCCGGGAAGTTATTGAACAGCCGACTGACGGGCTCGCTGCCCGGCAACGGATTCGGGTTGTCGCGAGAACGTTGGTAGCTGATCGCGGCTTCGTTCAGCCACGGGCCCGAAAAGTGGTTGTACTTCAAGATCCCGGTCGTGACGTCGTTCCTGAAGTGGACACCCGACTCGAGGGGCCGTCTGATGTTGTCCGGAGCGCCAAAGTCGCGAATATCGGTCTCGTGACGAGTGTTGACGCTGAACTCGACCGAGGAGTGCGCGCTGGCTTCGTAGCTCAGCTTGCCGAACACGAGTGTCGAGCGGAACGGCGAGCCTGCGAAGCCGTTGCGAGAAGCGAAATTGATCGTGTCGAGTGCCGGGTATCCGGTGGGGGGCACGATGTTGACCTGGTTACTCCGATTCTGGTAGTTCCCCTCATACGAGCCGAAGAAACGCAGCCGGTTCTTGACCAACGGCCCGCCGAGGGTCAGTCCTGTCAGATTGCGGTTGTAGTCTGGTTTCGGTGTGTTCGTAGCCCGAGCGAAGGTATCGAGCGCAACGAGGTCCTTGTTTTGATACGAGTAGAACGCGTTGCCCGTCCACTCGTTCCCGCCCGACTTCGTCGTCGCGGTGATGATGGCGCTCGAAGCCTTTTGATACTCGGCTTTGTAGTTCTGCGTGAGAATCCGGTACTCCTGTACCGCGTTCCGCGGGAACGGGTTGCCGCGGCTGCGATCCTGGCCGACCGACCCACCGTGAATCAAGTCATTCTTGTAGCTTGCCCCGTCGATGAACAGGTTGGTTTGATCCGCCGCCTGCGCGCCAGCTGAGAAGGCTCTCGAGGTACCATTCAACCGATCATTCTGGATAGTAGTGCCGGGAGCCAAGACCGCGAGGTCCAGAAAGTTGCGGCTGGAAGAGGGAAGGGTATTGATCTGCTGTTGAGTCACGTTGGTCGCCACCTCGGACGTGCGCGTCTCCACGCCCGCTGCCGCCACCACGGTCACCGCTTCGATCTGAATCGCCGAAGGGGGGCGCGCGGTAACGTCATATTCGGCGGGCACGAGCCCGAGCATCGCGTAGAACCCGTTACTCTGAGTGGTGGCTTCCCGCTGCGCCGACGTCTGGGTGTTCACCGCGGTGACGCGAGCCCCCGCGATCGGCGTGCCGCCCGAGTCGGTCACGTACCCCCGGATGCTCCCGGTGCTGGTCTGCGACACGGCCGCCGGCGCGGCGGTCACGACAAAGGCGAGGCTGAGGAACAACCGCCGGCCGAGTTGCTCGAACGATCTGCGGCTCATTCGCGTCTCCTGTACACGTGTTTGCATCCCTTATCACGCGCGCCGTGGGGTTTGTCAAGGTCGCTGACGGCCGCGTAGATTGGGGGCGCCGCTTCCCACTTTCTCTTTCCGAAACAGGATCCTGATGCGTCCGCACAGTGGTTTTCTCACGGCCTTACCGGCCGCCCTGACCCTCCTCGGCGCCTGGCCTGCCTTCGCGCAGCGCTCCGCCGCCGAGCCCAAGATCGACTCACTCCTCGCGCGCATGACCCTGGAGGAGAAGCTCGGCCAGCTCAACCAGCTCTCGGTGGACCAGCAGCCGACTCCCGAGCAGCTCGCGCTGGTTCGCACGGGCCTGGTCGGCAGCTTCTTGAACCTCACGGGGGCGGCCGCGACGCGGGATGCGCAGCACATCGCCGTGACGGAGTCGCGCCTCCATATCCCGTTGATCTTCGGCCACGACGTGATCCACGGCTACCGGACCATCTTCCCGATTCCGCTCGGCGAGGCCGCCTCGTGGGACCCGGAAGCGGTGCAGGCGGCCGCTCACGTCGCCGCCCGGGAGGCCGCGGCCGCCGGCCTGCACTGGACCTTCGCGCCCATGGTCGATATCGCCCGCGATCCCCGCTGGGGTCGCATCGCCGAAGGCTCAGGGGAGGATCCCTACCTGGGGTCGGCCATGGCCGCCGCACGCGTGCGTGGCTTTCAGGGCGCCGATCCGCGCTCGCCGGACGCGGTGCTTGCCACCGTGAAACATTTTGCCGCCTACGGCGGTGCCGAGGGCGGCCGGGACTACAATGCCGTCGATCTGTCCGAGCGGA
>WNGI01010865.1_pt1 | contig 14926 bp, 10 predicted proteins | sample 5400621 | NCBI WGS metagenome assembly WNGI01 (sample SAMN13153374, study PRJNA577476) | soil metagenome | isolation source: 20 cm soil or saprolite under Garry oak tree replicate 1 | place: USA:California | collected 2016-06-15 | reverse complement strand
CGCTGCACAATCTCAAGGCCGGGACGCGCTATCCGGCGACCCTGATCACCACCGCCGATCACGACGATCGGGTGGTGCCGGGGCACTCCTTCAAGTTCGCCGCCGCGCTGCAGGCGGCCCAGGCGGGTCCCGCCCCGGTCCTGATCGAGATCGAGACTAAAGCCGGGCACGGCGCCGGCAAGCCGACCAGCAAGGTGATCGAGGAGCAGGCGGATCGGTGGGCGTTTCTGGTGCGCAATCTCGGGATGGCGGTGCATTAAGACGGGGGAGGACGGGGAAAGACGGGGGAGGACGGGGAAGGAAAATGATCCCGCGTGCGCGATTCCGGTTATCCGGCTCTGGCGACTGGTGTTAAGCTCGGTTGCATGCGTCACTACGAGCGCCTGCTCGCTTGGCGGGAATGCCACAAACTCGTCTTGAACGTCTATCGCGCAACCCAGAGCTTGCCAAAGTTCGAACTCTACGGAGTGACCTCACAGACACGACGCGCGGCACTCTCTGCAGCGGTCAACATCGTCGAGGGTTCGGCCAAGAAGGGACCGGCCGAGTTCCGCCGCTTCCTGGACATCTCTCTCCGTCCTCCCCCGTCCTTCCCCGTCCCTCGTTTCAGTCCACCAGCTCCCCCAGCAACTCCCGCGCAATCACGATCCGCTGGATCTCGCTCGTGCCTTCGCCGATCTCGCAGATCTTCGCGTCGCGCATCATCCGCTCCACGGGATAGTCCGTGGTGTAGCCGTAGCCGCCGTGCAGCTGCACGGCCTTGGTCGTCGCCCGCATGGCGAGCTCTGACGCGTACAGCTTCGCCATCGCGGCCTCCTTCTTGAACGGCTGTCCCGTTTGCTTGAGCCACGCCGCGTGGTACACCAGGTGGGTCGCGGCCTCGATCTCGGTCGCCATGTCCGCGAGCGCGAAGTGCACGCCCTGAAAGCTCGCGACCGGCCTCCCGAATTGCTTGCGCGTGGACGTGTACTTGAGGCATTCCTCCAGGGCCCCCTCGGCGATGCCCAGCGCCAGGGCGCCGAGGCCGATGCGGCCGCCGTCCAGCGTGTGCAGGAATTGACGGAACCCGTTGTTCACCGGTCCCAGCACATTGTCGCGCGGCACGACCGCGTCCTGGAACACGAGCTCCCGCGTGTCGGAGGCGCGCCAGCCGAGCTTGTCCTCCTTCTTGGCCGCCGCGACGCCGGGACACTTGGGGAGCGACGCGTCGTGTCCGATCCCGACGCGTCGCGTGTCCTCGAGGTCACAGGTGTCCTTGGTGACGATGAAGGCGGTGATGCCGTGCGTCTTCTTGGCCGCGGGATCGGTGCGGGCGGTGACGACGAAGATTTCCCCCACGCCGGCGTGCGTGATGAAGATCTTGGAGCCGTTCAGGACGTAGTGGTCGCCTCGCTCGACTGCGCTGGTCTTCGTGCCTCCGGCGTCCGAGCCGGCGCCGGGCTCGGTGAGCCCGAAGCCGCCCAGCACCTTGCCGGCGGCGAGCAGCGGGACGTAGCGACGCTTCTGCTCGTCCGTCCCGAAGTCCATGATCGGAGAGGTGCCGAGCGTGGTGTGCGCGCTGACCGTGATGGCGTGACTCGCGTCGACCTTGGCGAGCTCGTGGATCACGATGATGTACGAGAGATAGTCCATCCCCGAGCCGCCGAGCTGCTCCGGCCAGGGGATGCCGAACAGGCCGAGCTCGGCCATCCGCTTCACATTGTCCCAAGGGAAGCGGCTCTCGAGATCGTGCTGTCGGGCGCTCGGCCGGATCACGCGGTTCGCGAAGTCGCGCACCATGTCGCGCACCTGATGGTGCTGGTCGGTGAAGTAGAGGCTGTCGTGCATGGGGGGGAATATAGCGGCGCCCGGGGTGTCCTCAGCCGGTCGTCCCAAACCCCGCCGCGATGCAGTTGATAGAGAGGAGCAGCGCCGGCAGCGCGTCTTCTTGCCCGGCACGGTAGCGCCGCAGCAGCTCGATCTGCTGGCGGTTCACCTGGTTCAGGGTCGGCAGGCGGCGCCCGAGCCGTTCCCGGAACTGCGGGAACCGCTCCGCGAGCGCGCTCGCGCCCGTGAGGCGCCGCACCGCATCGACGGTGCGGTGGTATTCGTCGGCGACCAACGACATCAGCTCGTTGCGTGCCCAGGGGTCGGGGACCAGTTCGGCGTAGGCGCGCGCGATGTCGAGATCGACGTACGCGAGCGTCTTCTCCGCCTCGTCCACGATCAAGCGGAACAGGCGGCAGCCGGTGAACATGCGCTCGAGCAACGCCGCGCCACTGGCGCCGCGCACCTCGACGAAGGTGGCGAGTCCGGTGCCGACCCCGTACCAGCCCGGGATACAGTGGCGGTTCTGGGTCCAGGCGAACACCCACGGGATGGCGCGCAGGTCGCCCAGCGTGCGGGCGCCGAACCGTCGCGCGGGGCGCGAGCCGATGTTGAGCAGCGCGATCTCCTCGAGCGGGCTCGCCGCCTGGAAGTAGGTGACGAGCTGGGGATGCTCGATCAGCCGGCGATAGGTGGCGTGCGCCGCGCCGGACAGCGCCTCCATGGCCTCGTCGAACTCGGCGGTGGGTACCAGCGCCTCCTCTCGCTCGGACTTGAGGGAGTGCTCCAGCACGCTCGCGGCCAACAGCTCCGTCTGATAGGCCGCCGTGCCGCGGTTGGCGTACTTGAACGAGACGACCTCCCCCTGCTCGGTGATACGCAGGCGTCCCGCGATCGAGCCGGCCGGCTGCGCGGCGATGGCGCGGCCGGTGGGCGCGCCACCCCGGCTTACCGATCCGCCGCGGCCATGGAAGAACGCGATCGGGACGCCGCAATCGCGTCCGAGCCGTGTGAGTTTGAGCTGCGCCTTCGCCAGCTCCCAGTTCGACGTGAGGAAGCCACCGTCCTTGTTCGAGTCCGAGTACCCGATCATGACTTCGTACACGCCGCCCTGCGCGCGCACACTGCGCCGTATCAGGGGCACCCGTAGCAGCTCGCGGACGATCTCGGGCGCGCGCCGCAGGTCGTCCACGGATTCGAACAGCGGCACGACCGGGAGGGTGCAGCACTCCGTCCCCGCGGCGTCGGCGAACAGGCCGGCTTCCTTGGCGAGCAGGTACGCGCCCAGCACGTCGACCGCGTCGTGGGTCATGCTGAGGATGAAGCTGCCGATCGCCTCGCGGTCGAGCGTGTCCCGCAGCTCGCGGATCAGCCGGAACATCCCGAGCGTCTCAGCCGTCTCGGGGGGCAGGTCGGGCGGCGGGCAATCGACGGGGGACCGGAGCGGCCGCGCGAGCTCGCCCTGTACCCAGGACGACCATTCGGGCGACGCCGGCGCCGGGGCTGGAGGGTTGCCCGGGTGCCGGGCGCGCCAGAGCGCAGTGAGCGCCGCGGCGAGTCGGGTGGTGTTGTCGCGCAGATCGAGCCGGAAGGTGCTGAACCGGAACGCCTCGACTTCCCGCCGCACCGGTCGCACCAGCCGCCCGGCGGCGCCCGCGGCGTGGGCGTCGGCGAGCCCCGACTCGAGCGTCCGCAGGTCCGCGATCAGCTCGTCCGCCGTGCAGTAGCCCGCGGTCTCGGGCGCGACCTCGCCGTGCTCCGCGCACGTGAGCGTGGCGTCCAGGCGCCGCAACATGCACGCGACGTACTGGCGGAACACCTCGCCGGGATTGCGCGCGGCGATGCGCGCGCCGGCGCCGCTCCGCTCGAGCTGGCGGGCCAAGGCCTCCTGGAACTCGAGGGGGATGCGGGCCGCGCGCTCGGTGACGGAGAGCCCCCGCAGCAGCTCTGCCAGCCGTTGGCGGTAGCGACGCAGGCTCGCGACGCGATTGTCAAACACCGTTCGGCGCGTCACCTCGTTGGTGACGAAGGGATTGCCGTCGCGGTCGCCGCCGATCCACGACCCGAACTGGAAGAACGGCGGCACCTCGCACCGTCCGTCGGGATAGGCCTGCTGCAGCGCCCGGTCGAGCTTGTCCACCAGGTCGGGGACGACGTCGAACAGGTTCTCCGTCACGAAGTACAGTCCCCAGGCGAGCTCTTGGGCAACGGTAGGCTTCTCCAGTCTCAGCTCACCGGTGAGCCATAACAGCTCGATCTCGGTGCGCACGGTGTCCACCAGGCCGCTGCGCTCGCGCGGCGTCCAGCGCGGCGCTTCGAGATCGACGAGCCGCCGATAGATCCGGCGGTGCTTCTCGAGCACGGTGACGCGCTTGGCTTCGGTGGGGTGGGCGGTGATCACCGGCCGCACGCGCAGGCGCGCCACGAGCGCCCGCATCTGCTCGGCCGAAACCCCCTGCGCGGCGGCGGCGCTCACGACCTGAGCGAACGTGCCCCGCAGCCGCTCGGGGCCGCGCTCCACCTCCGCCTGGCGGCGCAGCCGCATCGCGGCGTTCTGCTCGGCGATCGAAAGTAGCTGGAACCACGTGCCCTGCGCCTGGATGGCGCGCGCGATCAGCGCGGGGGACGCCCCCTCGGCCGTGGGCTCGCCCCGGAGCACGGGCTCGAGCTCCGGCTGATGGACGTGGATCACATCGCTGAACTGCTCGAACAGCAGCTCCGCCACCGCTTCGAGGTACTCGGAGCCGGTTCGGGCCGTGGAGAGGGAGGGGCTGTCGCTCACACCACGCGGTCGCGCGGGGCAGTCCCGGCGAAAAAGGCCATCAGGTTGTCCAGCGCCCGCATCCCCATCGCCACGCGCGTCTCTTGGGTAGCGCTGCCGAGATGCGGCAGCAGCACTACGTTCTCCATGGTCAGGAGCGCGGGCGTCACGAGAGGCTCCTTCTCATACACGTCGAGCGCGGCCCCGGCGATCTGCCTGCGCTCGAGCGCGGCGACGAGGGCCGCTTCGTCGACGATGTCGCCGCGGGCGGTGTTGATGAGAAACGCGGTGGGTCGCATGAGGGCGAGCCGCGCGGCATTCATGAGGTGGCGCGTTTCAGGCGTGGCCGGGGAATGCAGCGATACGAAATCAGCCTCCCGCAGCACGTCCTCCACGGTGGCCCTTGGCTCGGCGGCGAGCTCGGCGACGACCTCGGCGGGGGGCGGATACGGGTCGTGAAACACCACGCGCATCCCGAACCCGTGACGGGCGCGGCGCGCCACTGCCCGGCCGATCCGACCCAGTCCGATCAACCCGAGCGTCTTGCCGCTGACCTTGGTGCCGAGCAGGTGCGTGGGCCGCCACCCCGTCCACGCGCCGCTCCGCACCTGCCGCTCCCCTTCGCCGGCGCGCCGCGCCACCATGAGCATCAGCATGATGGCGTCGTCCGCGGTGTCGTCGGTGAGCACCTCCGGCGTGTTCGTGACGACGACTCCGTGTGCCTTGGCGGCGGCTACGTCGATGTGGTTGAACCCCACGCCGTAGTTGGCGAGGATCCGGGTGCGCAGCGGCTCGACCGCGAGCGTAGCGGCGGTGATGCGGTCGCTCACGGTGGGGAGGAGCGCGTCGGCGCTGCGCAGCGCGTCTTGCAGCTCGGCCGGCGTGAGCGGATGGTCGTCCCGGTTCAACCGGGCGTCGAAGGCCCGGGTCAGCTCGGTTTCGACGGGCGCCGGCAGCCGGCGGGTCACCACGACGGTCGGCCGACCCGCTGCGCTCACCGCGCGACCAGGACCGGGCGGGACGGCCTCCGGGCCAGGGCCTGGGCGACCGTCGATCCGAGCTCGGCCGGGCTCGGGGCCACGACGAGCCCGGCCGACCGCATGATCTCAGCCTTCTCGGCTGCGGTGTCGCCGAATGCCGAGATGATCGCGCCGGCGTGCCCCATGCGCCGGCCCTTCGGCGCCGTGAGGCCGGCGACGTATCCGATTACCGGTTTCGTCATGTGCTCCTGGACGAAGCGGGCGGCGTCAGCCTCCTGCGGGCCGCCGATCTCGCCGATCAGCATGACCGCGTCGGTCTCCGGATCCTGCTCGAACAGCGCCAGCATGTCGACGAACGAGCTTCCGTTGATCGGATCACCGCCGATCCCGACGCTCGTCGTGATGCCGACGCCCGTGGCCTGCATCTGCGCCGCCGCTTCATAGCCGAGCGTGCCGGAGCGCGTGACCAGGCCGACGGCGCCACGCGAGTAGATGTGGCCGGGCATGATGCCCATCATCGCCTTGCCCGGGCTGATCACGCCGGCGCAGTTGGGTCCGATCAGACGGGTACGCCGCTCCCTGGCGTAGCGCCACAGGTAGCGCTTGACGCGCATCATGTCCTGGGCGGGGACGCCGTCGGTGATCGTCACGACGAGCCGGATCCCGGCATCGGCCGCCTCCATGACCGCGTCGGCGCAGAACGGGGCCGGCACCAGCACCAGCGAGGCGACGGCACCGGTCGCCGCGACGGCTTCTTTGACCGTATTGAACACCGGCCGCTCGAGGTGCCGGGTGCCGCCCTTCCCCGGCGTCACGCCGCCCACCACGTTCGTGCCGTACGCGATCATCTCCTTCGCGTGGAACGTTCCCTTGTCCCCGGTCAAGCCCTGGACGATGACTGCAGTCCGCTCGTCGAGCAGGATGCTCATCCGGGCTGCGCGGTATGGATGCGTGCCGCCACCACCTTCTCCGCCGCGGACCGCCTGCACCACGCCCTGGGCCACCCAGTCGCAGCGATTGATGCCGGCGAACACGTTCACGAGAATCGCCCGCACCTTCCGGTCGGAGAGCACCAGGCGGAACGCTGCGGCGACGCGATCGGGAGACGCGCCACCGCCGATGTCGAGGAAGTCGGCGGGCGCGCCGCCGGCGTGCTTGATCATGTCCATGGTGGCCATGGCGAGCCCGGCGCCGTTGATGATGCAACCGATGTCGCCGTCCAGCGCCACGTAGTTCAACCCGTGCTGGGCGGCCTCGGCCTCGCGCGGATCTTCCTGCGCGTGATCGCGCAGTTCGGCCACGTTGGGCCGGCGGAACATCGCGTTGTCGTCGAAGCTCATCTTGACGTCGAGCGCGAGCACCTGAGCGTCCGCCGTGACGACGAGCGGATTGATCTCGACCATGGTGGCGTCGAGCTCGCGGAACGCCCGGTACGCGCCGAGGATGACGGCTACCGTCTGGTTCACCTGCGCGGGGGCGAGCCCCAGGCCGAACGCGAGCTCGCGCGCTTGAAACGCCTGCATCCCGACGGCGGGCTCGACCACCTCGCGCAGGATGGCCTCAGGCTCGCGCTGTGCGATCTCCTCGATCTCCATGCCGCCGTGCGGGTGCGCGACGACGACGATGCGCTCGCGCCCGCGGTCGAGCACGAGCCCGAGGTACAGCTCGCGCGCGATCGGCAGCGCCTCCTCTATGAGCACGCGGTGGACCGGGAGGCCGTCCGGGCCCGTCTGGGTGGTCACGAGCATCTTCCCCAGCAGCTCCTTGGCCGCCTGGCGGACGTCGACATCGCTGGTGCAGACCCTCACGCCGCCCGCCCTGCCCCGAGCGCCTGAATGGATCTGGGCCTTCACCACCCAGCGATTGCCGCCGATCTCGGTGGCGCGATACACCGCCTGATCCGCGCTGTAGGCGACCCCGCCCTTGGGGACGCGGACACCGAAGCCGGCCAGCAGCTCCTTCGCCTGATATTCGTGAATATCCACGCGTCACACTCGCGTCGCGGCCAGGGGAGGGGCGACGCGCTCACGCGCCGCGATGGCCGACGCCATCTCGACGATGTTCCGCGCCATGCGCGCCGACGCCGCATCGATCATGCGGCCGTCGAGCTGCGCCGCGCCGCGGCCCTCGCGCGCCGCCTGGTCCAGCGCGTCGAGGATGCGGCGCGCCCGTTCCAGCTCGGCCGCGGGCGGCGTGAAGATCTCGTTCGCGAGGGCGATTTGCGAGGGATGGATCGCCCACTTCCCTTCGTAGCCGAGGGCGGCGGCCCGCCGGGCCGCCGCGCGAAACCCTTCCGGATCCTTGAAGTCCCCGTACGGTCCGTCGATGGGGCGCAGCCCGTAGGCGCGGCACGCGGTGACCATGCGCGACAGCGCCGCGTGCCACTGATCGCCGGGATAGTCCGGGTTCGGGCCGCCGATGCTCACGGTGCGCGCGCGCAGGCTCGCCGCGAGATCGGCCACGCCGAAATGCATCGCCTCGAGGCGGGGACTCGCCTGCGCGATCGCCTCCACGTTGGCCATGCCGAGGGCCGTCTCGATCAGCACCTCCACACCGATGCGGTGGGGGAGGCGGCGCGCGGCCTCGATCTGGGTGAGCAACGCGTCCACCAGGTAGACGTCCGCCGGTACGCCGACCTTCGGCACCAGCACGACGTCGAGCCGGTGCCCCGCCTGCTCCACGACGTCCACGACGTCGCGGTACATGTAGTGGGTATCGATGCCGTTGATGCGAACGCAGACCGTCTTGCCACGCGCCCGCCAGTCATGCTCCAGCAGCCCCGCGATGACGTTGGTGCGCGCCTGCTCCTTGTCCGCCGGCGCGACGGCGTCCTCGAGGTCGAGGAACACGCAGTCCGCGTCGCTGTCGAGCGCCTTCGGGAACAGCGCGGGTTGCGAGCCGGGCACCGCGAGCTGGCTCCGCTGCAGCCGGGGGCGAGCCGGCTCAGAGCGGGTGAGGCTCATGCCCGGACGGTGGCGCGGGGCGAATGGCCCTTGCCGCTCGCGGGCGGCTGCGGCATGTCGGGAGACGGGGCCACCGCGGCGCGGGACGGCAGCGGTGCTGCCGTGCTGCGGTAGTGCTCGGCGGCTGCGGCGACGCCGGCCCCGAGTGCGATCTTGATGCCGACGTCGCGCATCGCCATCTCCGCCCCGGCGATCGCCCCGAGCAACATCAACTCGTTCAAGTCGCCGAGATGGCCGATCCGGAACAGCTTGCCGGCCATGCGGGCGAGCCCGGCGCCCAAGGCGAGGTTGTAGCGCCGGAACGCGACATCGATCACGTCCGCCGCGTTGAACCCGTCGGGCACGAGGATCGCGCTCACGGTGTCCGAGTGCCAGTGCGGCGCCCGGGCACACAGCTTCAGGCCCCAGGCCCGCACGGCGGCGCGCACACCGTCCGCCAGGCGGCGATGACGGACGAACACGTTATCCAGTCCTTCCTCGAACAGCATGGCGAGGGACTCGCGCAGGCCGTACAGCATCGGAATCGAAGGCGTGTAGGGGAAGTAGCCCGTCGCGTTGGCCTTGATCATGTCGCCGAAGTCGAAGAACACGCGCGGGCACTTCGCCCGCTCGCGGGCGGCGAGCGCTTTGGGACTGGCGCAGACGAGGCCGAGCCCGGGGGGCAGCATCAGCCCCTTCTGCGACCCCGTGATGGCGAGGTCGACCTGCCACTCCTCCATCCGGAAGTCGATCGCGCCGATCGAGCTCACGCCGTCCACGTACAGCAGCGCCGGATGCCGGGCGGCGTCCAGCGCCCGCCGCACGGCGGCGACGTCGCTCGTCACCCCGGTCGCGGTCTCGTTGTGGACGATGAGCACGCCCTTCACCTCGTGGCCCGTATCCGCGGTGAGAATTTCCTCGATGCGGGCGACCGGTGCACCCTCACCCCACTCCACGTCGATGATGTCCACGCGCAGCCCGTGCCGCTGGGCGAGATCGATCCACAGATGGCTGAACTGCCCGTAGCGCGGCGCGAGGACGCGGTCTCCCGGGGACAACGTATTGACGAGCGCCGCCTCCCAGCCGCCGGTCCCGGTGGCCGGAAAGATGAACGCCTGACCGGTCGTGGTCTTGAAGACGTGCTTCAGGTCGTGGAGCAGCTCGGTGGCGAGCGCCGGAAAGGCGGAGGACCGGTGGTCTTCCATGGCGCGGTCCATCGCGCGGAGGATCCGGTCTGGCACGTTCGTCGGACCGGGAACGAACAAGAAATTGCGGCCGGCCATGGCGGTCGTCCTCGAGGAGAGAGGGAGCAGGGTGATGCGAGAACGGCGGGCTCGCGTCCAGGGTATCCGGTCAAAGCTATTTCGACCTCCCCACCCCGCAACTGTACGAACGGGTAGGCGTTGCCTGCCTATCCGGCGGAGGGGCGTGGGCAGCGGTCGCAGCCGCTGCAGTGTCGCAACCCCTCCCCGAAGTAGGCGAGCAGCATGCGGCGCCGGCAAACTGGGCGGGCGACGTAGGCCCGCATCTCCGGCGTGCACTCGGTCCACGCGAAGTCGGCCGGGCGCCAGAGGATCAGGCAGAACGCCGCCGCGCCATCCCGCCCCGCCCTGCCGGCCTCCTGATAATAGGCTTCGAGCGTGCGCGGCATCCCCCAGTGGAGCACCTGACGCACGTCGGGCTTGTCGATCCCCATGCCGAACGCGCTCGTCGCGACCACCACCGGCACCCGGTCGCGCAGGAACGCGGTCAGGACTTGGCGCCGCGTTGCGGCGCACAGCCCGGCGTGATAGGGGACGGCTCGGACACCCATGCGGAGCAGCGCCCGGGTCACGAGCTCGGTGAGACGGCGGGTCGGCGTGTAGACGATGGTATGCCCGGAGGCGTCGCGGATCAGGCCGCGGATGCGCGCGAACCGGGTCCGGTCGTCGCACACGCGCTCGACCGCGAACGCGAGGTTAGGCCGATCGAAGGAGGTCGTCACCACCGCCGCCTCCCGCAGGCGCAGCACCCGCAGAATCTCCGCCTGCGTGGCCGGCGTCGCGCTCCCGGTGAGCGCCAAGGTGGGAGGATTCTTCAGCAGATAGCGGTACTGGCCGAGCCGGCGGTACACGGGCCGAAACTCGTTTCCCCACTCCACGATGCAGTGCGCTTCGTCGACCGCGAACAGCGCGACCGGGCGGCCCGCGTGCCGCAGGGTTCGCACCAGCGAGCCGAGCCGCTCGGGCGCGCAGTACAGCAGGCGGATGCTTCCGCCCAGCATCGCATCGAGGATCGTGCGCCGCTCGGCGGGGGTGAGCAGGCTGTTCAGGTACGCCGCGGGGACTCCGCGGCGCCGCAGCGCGCCGACCTGATCCTGCATCAGCGAGATGAGGGGCGAGACGACGAGCGTCAGACCCTCGGCCATGAGTGCGGGGAGCTGGTAACACAGCGACTTGCCGGCGCCCGTGGGGAGGACCGCCAGCACGCTCTGGCCCGCGAGCAACGGACCCAGCGCCCGGATCTGATGGACCCGAAACGCGGCATGGCCGAATCGCTCGGCGAGCAACGCGCGGGCGCGGGGGAGCCCGCCGGTGAAGGGGGACATGGACCCAAAGAAAACGAGCCCCGGCGTCTCGACCGGGGCCCGAATCGCGCGACCGGGATCCGAATTAGGCGATCGCCCTCATGCCCGATCGGTCCAATCCACCGCGAAGCTGTTGCCGCAAATCCTTTGGGAATGCCACGTCACGCGCACCCGAGCACTGCCTTGATGCGTGTCGCGTCATCGATCATTCGCGCTGCCTTGTCAGCGGGAATCACCGTCCCGGCCTTGGCCCGGACGGCTGCGATGAAGAAATCGAGTGCGGAACACGCGTAGGGCGTTCTACGCGGATCGCTGAGCACGCGCTGAAGGAACGCGAGCAGGTTCGTACGGAGCGTGGACGGGAGCATAGCCCCCTTGACGTACTCGATCAGGTTGACGATCTGCTCGGGAGCGCCGAGCACCGTGACGGAGAACGACGCCGTGGCCTGATTCCGCGCTTGGTCACTCGCAGTACACGTGATTGCCGTCGACCCGATCGGGAGCGGCGATCCGGACGCCGGCACACACGTGAGCGACGCCACCGCGACGTTGTCGCGCGCCGATTCGCCGTACACGACCGTGGCGCCATTCGGGCCCGTCGCATTGACGACCAATCTCGCCGGCACGATGAGGACCGGCCGCTCGATGTCGTTTACCATCACGGTCTGTAGCGCCCTCGCGACATTGCCCGACGCGTCGGTCGCGACCCATGTGATGGTCGTTGCTCCAACCGGGTAGGGCCCGGCCAACCCGACGGCGTCGCTCCGCGTGCCGACCACAGTGACGGTTCCGCAATTGTCGGATGCCGCCGCAGCGCCCACATTGACGGAGGCGTTATCGCGGCCCGCATCGTTGCCCACAGTAATGCTCGGAGGTGCGCCGAGAGTCGGCGTCTCCTGGTCGATCACGGTCACAGTCTGACTCGCCGTCGCTGTGTTCCCGGCCGGATCCGTCGCCGTCCATCGCAGCGAGGTTACGCCGAGTGGGTAGACGCCGGGCGAGGGTCCAGTGATCGATGTGATACCGCTATTATCGGTTGCGGTGGCGCTGCCGAGGGCGTCGCTCGAGATCGTGGCGCTGCACGTACCGGGCGGTGTGAACGCACTAACGTTCGGAGGCGCCGTGATGAGCGGGCGCTCGGCATCGGCCCACACCACGCTGGAGATAGCCGACGGCTCGCCGAGACTCATGACGCCGTCTCCATTAATGTCAGCGAACGCGGTGATGTTGTCCGTCACAGGAATGCGCGGACCGCCGTAGCTGAGGGTGCATTGGCCCGCCGCATCCGTGGTGCACTGCAAACCGGTGGCGGCCGAACCGGTGATGGAGAACACCACCGACATGCCCGACACTGGTTGTGTGGTCCCATCGAAGGTTGAGCCAAAATCGCGGACCGTAGCTGTCATCGTGTGAGCCGTCCTAACGTCGTGGGTCGCTTGGGCCGGGGTGAGGGTTATCTCGCCGGGATCCGAATGTTTTAGGAGGCGCATAGTGAAGACGGAGGAGATCACGGTCATATCCGACGCAATTTCGATGTGCCCACTCAAGAACCCCGGCCCACTGCCACTCACGTTGTCGCCGTTGGGCTGCACACCGCTGACCGCAAACCGGGCCCGCGTGTTGATGCTGATTCTCATTACTCCGTCCGTGACGGCGCACGACCGCGCTCCTGGGGTCCACTCGCTGATAAAGAAACCGGAGCGAACCGTCCCATCCGGAAGTTCTACACTGCCTTCCACCGAGAAGGGACCAAGGTCATCACCACTTGGATATGGTGCGGCAGGCATGTGCGCCCGGCCTAACCACCGTCCCACGCGCTGCGGATCGTCGTCGGCGATGGCAGTCCCGGACCAGTCTGTGGGCCCTTGATCCGACTCACACAAGAACTTCCCAAACGAAAAGCCTGCTGGGAAGACTGTTGGGTCGCCTGGTTCGTCCCCGCGAGACAGCCTCCCGATAGTAGCTTCGAGCGTGACGTGTTCGAGCCCACACCCACTGCACGCCACGTTCTCGGCCGTGATACCCCCGCCGGGGGGCTTGTGGCTCCCCGTTGGCGCCAAGGGCGTCTTTTCACAAGCGACGAGGAGGGCAACGAGGAAGAGGAGTCGAGCGAAGGAACGCGTCACGGTACCTAGGGTGCGCAGTGCGCGCATTTCGGCTTTCTGGGAGTTGGGTCGCACGCTGAGCTCCTTCGGTTAGGAAGCGCAGACATGTGGGACGGACGCGCGGGCCCAACTTGCTCAGTACCTTGCCCCAAAAGAAAACGAGCCCCGGCGTCTCGACCGGGGCCCGAATCGCGCGACCGGGATCCGAATTAGGCGATCGCCCTCATGCCCGATCGGTCCAATCCACCGCGAAGCTGTTGCCACACTCCGTACATTTCACGTCCTTGGGCTGCCCCGACACGTGCTGGCGCTTGTGGCACCCGGGGCAGACGAGGTGCGGCTCGTGCACCACGCTCCATGACTTCGGGCGTTCCTTGCGCACCTGGACGTTGTCCCGCGGTACACGCACTTCGACCTGGTGCACGTCCAGCACGACCCAGTCTTTGCCGTGGTCTTCCACGATCCGGTACCATGCGCCCCGCCGCAGGCCTTCCTTTTCCGCGCGGGTGCCGTTGCTCCGGGCCCATCCCATGTCGGCCATGCGGTTACTCCACCTCCTCGGGGGTCCCTTCCCGCACCAGCACGAGGATCGCCGCTTGCGGTACGACCAGGTACTTCTTGCCCTCGAACGTGATCTCGACCGCCGCCTTCCGGAAGAACAACCCGTAGTCGCCCACCTCGGCCTGCATGGGGAGGTACTTGACGTCTGGGCCGTGGATCTTCCATGGCTCGTCGTCCATGCTGGCGGGCTCGGTCATGGGCGTCCCCGGCCCCGTCGCGACGATGCGACCGCCCTGTACCTGGCGGCTCTCGACAGCCGTGGGGGGTAGATACAGTCCGACGTTGGTGCGCTCCTCCCCCTCCTCCGGGGAGATCAGCACGCGGTCACCCACGACGATCAGGCGTTTGGGAGTCTCGTCGTCGCGCATGGGCAACAGTATACGTCTGACGGGCAACGCTGTCAGCCCTGAGTGTGACGCAGATCACCGGCGCCGCTTGACAGGGCGGAGACGGTCACTATCAATGTGTCCCGGCCGCCCGCGCGTCCGGCTGCGCCATCGATTCCCACGACCGCCAATCCCGGTTCCCACCCCAGTGAGGGAGCACTGACATGCAACAGCCGCTAGGCACTGCTCAGACCGAGCAGTGGAGCTGGATTCTCCAGACGGTGTGGGGCTGGATCTGGGCGGGCCTGTCCTGGATCCTCGATTGGCAGACGCTCGTGTTCCGAACGGTGCTCTCCGGTGATTCCTTCTGGCAGATCGTCGGGAAGTTCTTGTTGCTCTTCTTCCCGGCGACGGTGCTGGTCGCGGGCGTGTGGGGCACGATGGTCTCGCTCTACACCATTCCGTTCCGTTCGGGGCGTGGTCGCTTCCTGGCCGCGCTGCTCATGTCCTGGTGGGACGCGGTGCGCATGGCCTGGTTCTATTGGTTCGGGCTGGCGCGCTTCCTCCTGGTGTTCGTGGGTTGGGTGTGGGGCCTCTTGCGGCTGGGCCTCGGCCTGTTCTGGAGGACCCTCAAGAACCTGGTCACGTCGCCCTTCGCGATGCTCGACTCGAGCTCGCGCCAGCCGGGGGTGCCGTGGATCGCGTTCGTGCTGCTGCTGTTCTGGTCCGCCATCGAGGCGACGATCTTCACCTTCACGCTGCGTCCGACGATGAGCGAGCTGCTCTCGGACTTGACGGGCTACCAGGTGAACGCGCTGGCCCTCGTCGTGCTCCTGTGGTTCTTCCTGTTCATCATCATCGGGGGCAGCTTCGCCTGCA